>Ga0163151_10003007_pt1 | contig 24966 bp, 26 predicted proteins | sample OliLakLV19MP5IB2_FD_145596 | JGI IMG/M metagenome (GOLD analysis project Ga0163151, IMG submission 145596) | Freshwater microbial mat bacterial communities from Lake Vanda, McMurdo Dry Valleys, Antarctica - Oligotrophic Lake LV.19.MP5.IB-2 | ecosystem: Environmental > Aquatic > Freshwater >...
GCGCGAACGAGGGAAGATGCCCAAAGCGGCCTCTGACCGAGTGAACAACGAAGCGGATGCGCCCGTGCCGCCGTCGGGATGGGTAGTTTATCCTGCCGTCCCCTCAGTAAGCACTAAAATGAACCGAGCTTCTTATTAGGTTGCCGTGCGCCAAAAGTGAGTGTTAACCGAGCGGGTGAAAAAGAGCAGGTTCGACTCCCACCCCTTCCACCATTGTTTTTTCAGCAAAGTCGGGTAAAATTTTCACCTGAATAAGTTGGAAATCCAAAACCATGCTGATAGGATTTCGTTTGTAATTTATGTTTTCTCTGCACCGATTCATGATTCTGGCGGTTTTTTGGACGCTTGCGAATGCCGCTGTTTTTGCCGCAAGCCCCTTGCGCATCCTTACTGTGGGAGACTCTCTGACGCATGGAGTCCGCCTTTCCGGCGGATACCGGGAGCCGCTTTATGAAATCCTTTCAAACGCCGGCTACGAGGTGAGCTTCCTCGGCACCCAAGTAGAAAACTGCGGGGACATCCTTCCCGATTGCGACCATGAAGGGCATGATGCCTGGCGCATCGAGATGATCGATGGCATCATCAGTTCCGTCCTTGATACAGTGGACGATCCGGATGTCATTCTGCTGCTTATCGGCACCAACGACTACGGTCAGCGCCACGACACCGCCAACGCCACCAACCGCCTCGCGGCGCTGGTGTCGCGCATAGCCCTGAAAAGGCCTTTCGCCAAAATCCTTCTTTCCAACCTGCTGGAGCGGGAGGAGCCGTTCAACACACAGATCCAGAAAGAGTTCAACCCGTTTGTTCCGCTGCTGGCTGGCTCCCAAAAGGCGATGGGGCGCGAGGTTTATTTTACCGACATCCGCAGTTCGGTCTCTCTGGCAGACATGCCCGACCAGACGCATCCTCACCGTGCCGGATACCGAAAAATGGCCCAGGCCTGGTTTCAAACCATCACCAACCACTTCAGCCCCGAAGGAAGCACCAATGCACCCGGCCTTTCCCGGACATTTGCCACCTCCCAAACGAACATCACCGTCATTTTCAGCAAACCAGTGAGTGAAGATTCGGCCCATCCGACAAATTTTTTCCTGAACGGCGGCGTGTCTGTTTTGAGCGCTGCGCTCGACCCGGTCAGCAAACGCCGCATCAAGCTCGTAACTACCCCTCATCGGTCCTCCACTCTCTACACCCTGGCAGTTGAAGGAATCCCGGACCGAACTCCTGAGCACCATTTGATCAGGCCAAAATCGAGCATCCAGTTCAAATCACTCGCGGTCCGGGGCGCGCGCTACAATGTGGCGGAGGCTGAGGATTATTCACTGGTTTACCGCCTGGATATTCCTAACTCCCCAAATTTTCAGACAGACATCACCTACGCCATCGACAACAGTTCAGAACAGACCAATTTCAGCCGTGTGGCATATTTCCTGGAACTTCAAGCCACCAATGAACCGTTGCAGTTTATCTGGGTTTCATTTGAGGCCCACACGCAGGACATTACGAAAATTGGAGTTCCCACGGCAAAGAGCGGGGCGTTTTTCCGTCAGTTCATACGCGGCTTGAACATTTTTTCGAGCAGGACAGAAATCATTAACACCACGAATCAGCAGGGCGGTTTCCTGGAGTTCTGGCCTGGAAATTATGGACCGGGCAACGGGCTCGCAGTTCCACAGGCCAGCGATGAGAAGTTCGACTGGGGCGACACACCTGCCGGAGGCGGGGACTATGGTTCGATGCAGATTCATCATCCGGTCGCTGGCCAGGTTTTGCTGGCCTTCAATCATTGGGGTGGAACGGCTGGTTTGGGTGAGGTTGGAATTGGGAACGCCCCGGGTTCGGACCCAGACTGGACATTTGCCGCAAATGCGTCCCGTTTTCTGGTGAAGCGACTTGAAGTTTATGTCCTCCCCGGTCCAAAATCTTTCAGGATCATCAACGCTCAAATACGCATCCGAGGCGGGCTGGCGTTGACGTGGCTCGGTGAACCGGGGACTTCCTACTCCGTGTTGATGAAAACTTCCCTAAACTCCGAGGACTGGCGCAAGATAGACGAATTGGTGGCCACCAACGAAGTGGTGGTTTTCAAAAACTTCAAGCTTTCGGATCTGACCAGCTTTTTTCAAATCCGCAGCCCCTGAACCGGCCGGTCAGGATTCAAAGCCGCTGCCAGCCGCTTCGTCGCAGTACAGTCCGGGCCAGGAATACAACAACTGCCCTCCTTTTTAAAAAGGTGGATGTGAACCGTCTGCTCCAAATCTCGGTCCGGACCAGCCCGATTGCTCCAGGAATTCTCAATCCCGAAGGAGCTCCCGGAAATTGTGTTTCGATGGAAATCCAGGACACCAGTGGAGGATGAGGATGTTCTCAGGGATGTGATTTGCGAAATTCTGGAGATGCACGGGTACCAGGTCATCCTGGCCGGCTCGGGTCGTGAAGCGTTGGAAAAATGGGCCGGAAGCCGCGATAAAATCGACCTGCTCCTGACCGACATGATGATGCCCGAGTGTGTCTCCGGAGGGCAGCTCGCGAAGGCTTTGCGCTAACAACATGGCGATCTGAAGGTCACCTTCACCAGCGGCTACGGCCTGGAGACGCTCGATGCCGAACTGCGAAAACGACCAGAGATCTGTTTTTTGCAAAAGCCCTATTCACCCCAGACCTTGTTGTCCGCAGTGGGAAAATCGTTTTCGAAAAACTGAGAAGCGGCGGAAACGCCTCCTGAAGGGCCACGGCACCTTGCACTCGGCACATCGACAAACATGGACGTCCACGTCTTCCTTATGGTGTCCGGTCCTTTTATTCTGAAGAGTGTGATTAAAACTGGGTGAGGCCTCCCCGGAGCGCGGGTCTGTGACGTCTGTGATCCGCAGCGCTCTGCCATGAAGAATGCTTTGAAACAAGCGGCACCGAAAGGACTGACTTGTGCTGCGGCTCACAGAGCCGCGTTCCGGGGTGGTCTCCTTACATCTCACCCATTTTTAATGACGCCTTGTTCTGAAGTTCTGAAACAATCGAAAATAAATCCTTGTGCAGCGAGAATCTGCGCCGTAACAAGGGGGTGTTCTTTGAAAGAGAGAAACCGGGTTCGACCGGTTTTTTGAACCATCATCAAACTTGGGAACCTCGTGAAAATCGGGGACGGTTACGCCACTGTGTCGGGCTACAATTCCTCAATACCACCGGTCGCAAGGCTGGGAAGGCGGGGATGCGGTATGAAGCCCTGAAGTCAGGATATCAAGCATGATGATGCTCGTCGCGGTGAATGATTATTCCTTCACCGACTTCTCCGTCCAAGAGAAAGATGAGGTCAGGTGGCCTGTAATTTTCACGCCATTTTTATGCCTTCAATTTCCACTTTTTCGGAGAATGAAGGCTTTTTTGTTTCACACCTTCAGGACGGGAGCCGACGCGCCATACAGACAATAAAACTGAAGGAACCAATGAAAAATCGACTCCTGCAAGCGGACTTTTGCCGCATCCAAACTTTCCCATGAGTCTGTTACGGAAAAAAAAATCGCAGATCGGTTTCACCTTGTTGGAACTTTTGGTGACGGTTTCGATTTTGGCAATTCTGGCTGGATTGCTTATTCCGGTGTTGAGCCGCTCCAGGGAGGCGGCAAAACGCATCCAATGCGTTCAAAACCTGAGACAACTCCATGTCGCCAGCCAGTTTTATTGGGAAGACAACAGGTCCGAAGCTTTTCGATTTCGCGGAACGAGCACAAACGGAGGCGAGGTCTTCTGGTTTGGCTGGTTGCAGCGCGGAGCCGAGGGAGCACGAACCTATGATTTCACACCCAGCCCGTTGTTTCCCTATCTTGGATCGAAACAGGCCGGCCTTTGCCCTTCATTCACGGTCGTCTCCATCCCCTACAAACCGAAGGCAAAGGGATCGACCATCGCCTACGGTTATAATCTTCACCTCTCTAGCCCCGCGTCTTCCCCCCCGGTCAGGATCAGCGCAATCAAAAATCCGTCAGGAACAGCGCTCTTTGCCGATGCCGCCCAGGTGAACACCTTTCAAGCCCCCGCCTCGGTCGATCATCCGATGGTCGAGGAGTTTTATTATGTGAATGACCAGGAGCCGACAGCACATTTCAGGCACCAGGCCAGGTTATCCGCGGTTTTTTGTGACGGACATGCGGCGAAGGAAAACCCCGTGCCGGGATCCATGGATCAAAGGATTCCGGCGGCCCGGATCGGCCGCCTGCGTCCGGAGATTTTGGACTGGAAAAAAGAAAACCGCTAAGCAGTGTCCATGCAGAAGGAAAAGATGGAAACCGCCAATGGACGCGAATTGAAAGCCACAAAATAGCAATTGGGGTGCGGCTACCATGATCCACCATGATCACCGTTTCGTGACCGATTTCCAGGTGTCAGCAAGCCGTGGTATAACCCTTCTTTATTCAAGTCCATTCGCGTCCATTCGCGGTTAAACTGAATTGTTACGACTCAGGCGGACGCTTGACCCGGATCAAAGCCCGACTTCGCGTCGGATAGCCAGTTCGATCTTGCGGCTCCATTCCTCGATCACCACCGCGTCCCTGCCCTCCATGAGCAATCGCGCCTTCGGTTCGGTCCCGGAATAACGAAGCAAAACCCTGCCCCCGTCCGGTGTCACCATTTCCTCGGCCTTTTTTACCAGCTCAAGAATGGATGGAAGCTGGTCGAACGGTTTTTTCTCACGCACCTTGATATTGGTCACCAGTTGTGGAAACCGAGTCCAACACTTGGCCAGTTCAGAAAGCGGTTTTCCGGTGGCTTTCATGATCTTCAATATCTGAAGCGCGGCAACCAATCCGTCGCCAGTGGAGCTGTATTCTTTAAAGATCAGATGACCGCTCTGTTCACCGCCGAAGTTGAAGCCGCCCCGCAGCATTTCGTCGATGACGTTTTTGTCACCGACCGGTGTGCGGATGACTTTTCCACCCGCCGATAGAATCGCCACATCGACCCCGGCATTGCTCATTACGGTCGAAACGAGGGTGTTGTGATTGAGTAAATTCTTTGCCAGCAAATCGAGGGTGGCGATCACCATGATGTCATCGCCGTCAATCAAAGCGCCGTTTTCATCACAAAGAATGACCCGGTCAGCGTCACCGTCGTGGGCAATCCCGATGTCGGCCCGGTGTTCGCGCACCTTTTGACTGACAAACTCCGGGTACATCGAACCGCAATCTTTGTTGATGTTTGTGCCATCCGGCTGGTTTCCATATACGAAGAGTTCCGCGCCGAGCTCCCGTAAGACACAGGGAGTGGACTTGTAGGATGCGCCGTGACCGCAATCCACGATAATGCGGATCCCCTCCAGAGTTTGGCCTTTGGGAAACGATGCCTTGGCAAACTCAATGTATCGGCCCAGCGCGTCATCAATACGGACCGCCTTGCCGATTTCACTCGCAGTCGGCCGGATGGTTTCTATTTCACCGGAGAAAACCAGTTCCTCGATCCGGTTTTCAATCTTGTCATCCAGCTTGTAACCGTCCCCACTGAAAAATTTGATTCCGTTGTCATCGTATGGATTGTGCGAGGCGGTGATCGCTATGCCCGCGTCGGCCCTGAGGCTCCGGGTCACGTAGGCGATCCCGGGCGTCGGCAGCGGTCCGATGAACAGGACATCCACGCCCATGGAAAGCACTCCGGAAGAAATGGCATTTTCAAGGAGGTAGCCAGAAAGCCTGGTGTCCTTGCCGATGACAATCTTGTGACGTTCACGACCCGAAGCCTGGTTTACAAGATTCTTAAAAACGTGTGCGGCGGCCCGTCCAAGCTTCAAAGCTGTCTCCGCCGTCACCGGCTCGACATTGGCCCGTCCGCGAACTCCATCCGTCCCGAATATTTTTTTTGATCCGTTCGTTTTCATGCAAGTGCTAGGTGTAACCGGAATTCGCTGACAATTTCCAGGTTCATTTTTGTCAAACATCCCCTCCCCTCATTTCAATCTAAGGGGATAACTGTTCCACCCGCACGGAGAACGGGCTCCAGTTCAAAATGCTGACACCACTGGGAACATGAAGTTTGACCAGGTATTCCATGTCGGGTGCCGGAGTGGCTTCCGTCAGATCGACGTATGCCTTGACGTTTTTTCGCGAAATCTCCCGCAAAACCGCGCCCTCCGCCGCCACGGTCACGATGGCGAACTCAGGCTTGACCTTAAAAATTCTGGAATCCCCGGGCTGGGTCAACACCGTCACCGCCACTTTGAGTGATTCCCTGCGGTCAAGGCCCGGCAGCAACCGCTGGCCAAACTGTAAATCCCGCTCTGTCTCCAGCTGGATGACAAACCAAGCAAGGGTCGCCAGCAGCAACGAGAACAGCTTCAACCAGAAATTGTGCTGGATAAGTGCGCGAAAGCCCATGTCAGGTTTTGGGGTTGATTTTGGTCACCACCGCCGCCACCGGAGCAACCCGCTCCCGAGCCAGTGATCGGATCCAGCCCATCACGCCCATCACATTGCGCGACTTGCCCCTGTTGACAAACACAGATGTGAGGAATGCGCGTAGTTCCTCCGAATTGATTCCTTTCACCAGTTGCCCTTTGTAACAATAAGAAATGGCGCCAGTCTCCTCCGAAACCACCACCACAACAGCGTCAGTCTCTTCGGAAAGGCCGATGGCCGCCCGGTGCCTCGTCCCCAGGCTGGGATGCAAATCCTGCCGCTGGGTCAGGGGAAAAATACATGCGGCATAAGCGATCCGGTCCCCCTTGATGATCACGCCGCCATCATGGATCGCATTGTTGGGGAAAAAAATAGTCTCCAGCATTTCAGGCGTTGCCTCACAATCCACCGCGATTCCGGATTCCACCACGTCCTGCAAATGAATCGATTGTTCAATGGCCATGAGGGCGCCGATACGAACCTCCGAGAGCCGTTCCACCGTCTGGATGATGACCTCAATGTTTTCCCGCTGTTCACGGGCGGTGTTGAACAGGGGTTGATTACCCAGCTCCGCTAGTATCCTCCGCAGTTCAGGTTGAAAGATGATCAAAACTGCCAGGGCGGAAAACCCGACGAAATAGCGCAACATCACCAGCAAAACTTTGAGTTTAAAGACCCAGACCAGGATGGTTAAGGCCAAAAGCAGCACAATAAATCCATACACCACCGGCGCTCCCCGTGTCCCTCGGACATAATTAAAGGCGAAATAAATCGCGACGGTTAATATCGCGACCTCCAGCACCGGTCTCCAACTGTTAGACAGTATCTCCCACATGATCTTGATGCCGCAGCAATTCCTCGGTCAGGCGCACCGCCTGTTTCGTTTCCCTGACATCATGAGTCCTGATGATGTTCACTCCTTTTTGCACTCCCCAGCAGGCGCAGGACAACGATCCCGGAAGCCTCTCCCCTGCCCCTGCCCCTGCCCCTGCCAGTCGGCCCAAAAAAGATTTCCTGGAGGCTCCCAGCAGCAACGGTCTCCCCCACTTTTGGAACCGGCCCATTTCCGCCAACAGTTTCAGGTTGTCTTCCAGCGATTTTCCGAACCCGATTCCCACATCCAAAACCACCCGGTCCCGATGAACGCCGGCCTGGTCCAGGACTTCAATCTGCCGCTGAAAAAACCGGTCCAGATCGGCCATAATATCCTCGCAATCTGTGTCCAGCTGCATGGTTTGAGGAGTTCCACGCATGTGCATCGCAACATAGCCAGCGCCCGAAACCGCCACGACCTCCAACATCTGAGGCCTGAAATGAGAGGCGGAAACATCATTCACAATCGCCGCCCCGGCCTCCACCGCCAGTCTTGCCACCTCCGGTTTCATGGTGTCGATCGAGATGGGGACCGTGACCTGATCCCTCAACTTTTCGATCACTGGCAGCACCCGTCGCAATTCTTCCTCCAAACTCACCTCCGGCGCGAATGGACGTGTGGATTCTCCTCCGATATCCACAATGTGCGCCCCTTGCTCAATCAGTTCGTGCGCCCGCGTCACGGACAAGCCTGTATCTGTGTAACGCCCTCCATCACTGAAAGAGTCGGGAGTCACATTCAGAATGCCCATCAACAGGGCCGGACCGGGAAATTGGAACTCGAAAGTTCGGGCCGAAAATCGCATGAATCCACCCTTTTTACCGGCACCTCAATCTGTGGCTCCCAGCTTGTTGCAATATTTGTTACTTGCCACAACTCACTATCCCGCCACAGTTTCGACAAAGTCAATAATTCTTGAATCAGGAAGGAAAATCGGCCCGAACCACTTTCGACCAGCGGGGGTGAAGCAGAAAAAAACGATACCCGCCAACGACCGCGACAAAAGCAGCGGCACAGGCGTAAAAGCTGTAACCTTCGTGCAACGGAATCCAGAATCCTTCCAAAGCCAGATCGAGAATGACGGTTCCATGAAATGCCAAGTCGTAGTTGGATGCAAAATAACGGCGGCTCAAAGCGCACCGCAAAACCACTCCAATCAGAAGAAGACCTGCGGACGTAGTCATCCAGTTGGGGATTGAGCCGTGGGAAAGCCAGATATGAAACAAAGCCAGATAGGCAAGGAACAGGAATAAACTGAACCACCAATGTTTTATCACTCTGATCATGTTTTTAAACGGTCCTTCCCAGGACAACGACGATGTCACAAAAGTTCCCCATAAGTTCCAATTACCGGCAGCCCGACCCGGCCAAGATAATAGAAACCATCGACCTGTTCCAACGCCGGGCACAGGAACGGTTTCCAGAGGCTGGATTGAACCGGCTGATCGCTGAACTCCGTGAAATCGCCAGCGAATCGGTCGCCCGCACCGAATAGATTCAAAAACCAAATCTGCCGCTCCGGGCTGCGAGCACCCTGTTTTCGCTTGTGGTCATCCTGCTGCTGACCCGGCTTCTCACGAATTTCAGTCTGCCACAGGTGTCGGACATGCTCAATTTTATCCAGTTCATGGAGGCATGTCTCAGCTCCGTGGTTTTCATCGGAGCTACCATTCTGTTTCTGCTGAGCTGCGAACGCCGCCTGAAAAGGATGAAGGCATTACAGGGATTCGAAGACCAGGTCGTTTTGGATGCAGTGGATGAAATCGAATCTCTCAGCGCCGGGTTGAGCCGTAAAATCTGACAGAAAATCGCCGTGCTCGACCGTTATCAAAAGTAACCCGAACTGTCTTGAACCAGTCACCGCCGCCGCTAGAGTGCCTCCGTGAACCAGTCCTCGCACCTCGTCATCTCTGAAATCATCACCCCGCACGCCATCGAACTGAATCTCCCTGGGAACAGCCGTGAGGAGGTCTTGAAAAAGATGGTGCAGAACCTGCCGCAGATGTCCGAGAATCTTGAATGCCAGGAGTTGCTTTACAAAGCCTTGATCGAACGGGAAAAACTGCACAGCACCGGCGTGGGTGACGGGATCGCCCTGCCCCACTCCCGCAATGTCATCGTCGGTCTGGTGGACCGCCCATGCATTCTTTTTGCCCGGCATAAAAAGGGAATCCCCTTCGGTGCCGTCGATGGAAAACCGGCGCATCTTTTCTTTCTGCTTTTGTCACCGACCGTGACCCAGCATCTGGCGGTCCTGGCCAAGATCAGCCGCATCGTGCGTCAGCCGCGACTTCGCGATCAACTCATGGTGGTTGAACGACCGGAGCAGGCGCTGGACGCCATTCGGGAAGCCGAAAAATTTCTTTAATGGTTAACCCCTAACTTCCCCCTCAAATCCGTTTTGCCTCAGCGCCTCATATAAAACGAGCCCGACACAATTCGAAAGATTCAGCGAACGTGATTGCGGATTAAACATCGGGATTCTCAACCAGTTTTCCCGGTGATGTTCCAAAATCGAGGTCGGAAGACCCGCCGTTTCCCGGCCGAACACCAGGTAATCGTCCGGGCTGAATCGCGCCTCGGAATAGCGGAGCGGGCCTTTTGATTCAACCATCCAAAGCCTGGAACCGGTCGGAACCGCCTCCACAAATGCCTGCCAGTTTTTCCAGCGATGCCAGACAAGCTGTTCCCAATAATCCATGCCCGCACGCTTGAGCTGCTTGTCGTCCAGTTGAAACCCAAACGGTTCGACCAAATGCAAAACCGAACGAGTGGCGGCACAGAGCCGGGCCACATTGCCGGTGTTTGGCGGAATCTCCGGTTCCACGAGAACAATGTTCATCAGTAAAAAACCTTCCACAAAACCAATCCATGCGCCGGCGCGGTCATGCCTGCGGATTTTCGGGCTTTGCTTTCGAAGATCGCATCCATCTCCGTCACCTGGATTTTACCCTGCCCGATCTGCACCAGCGTCCCAACGATTCCGCGGCACATTTTATAAAGAAAACCGTCCCCCCGGATCACGATGGTCAAAAGCGGGCCTTTCCGCGTGATGGAACATCGGGTCAATGTCCGGACGGTGTCTTCCGTGACATAATTCCGGTTCGCCGCGAAAGACCTGAAATCATAGTTTCCGACAAATCGTTCGGACGCTTTTTTCATGGCTGCGAGATCGAGCGAAAGCGGAACGTGCCATGCGGTTTTGCGCAATAACGGATTCATCGACGGCAGATTCCAGATGAAATAACGGTATTCTTTCCCTCTCGCATCAAATCGGGCATGGAACTTCGCAGAAACCCTAGTCACCGACATGATCCGGATGTCTTCGGGAAGATGCGCATTGATCGCCAGAATCAGTTTGCGTTCTTCCATCCGGAATTCGGACGCGAGAATTTCCACATGAGCCACCATTCCCAGGGCATGAACCCCGGTGTCGGTCCGGCTGGAACTATGAAGCCTTAACGGTGTGGAAAAAATCTTCGCGAAGGCCCGTTCAATGATCTCTTGAACCCCAGTCCCTACTTTCTGAACCTGCCAGCCTTCGTAAGCGCCGCCATCATAGGCGATGACGAGTTTAAATTTGATGGTAGCCGGATTCGTCACGGTTCAGGTGATGAAACTGTCGAGATAACTTTGCAGCAGAATCGCCGCAGCCGTCTGGTCCACCTTTTCCTTCCGCTTGTCACGGCGCACGTTCCCCTCGATCATAAAACGGTTGGCCTGTGCCGAGGTCAGCCTTTCATCCCAGGTCTTGATCGGGACACCCACCGTTTCATGAAGCACCGCCACGAACTCCCGCACCTTGAGCGCCGCCGGTCCATAACTCCCGTCCATGTTTCTCGGCAGTCCCACCAGGATCATCTCCACCTCTTTCTCCCTGATCAGTTGTTTCACCCGATTGACGAAGGCCTGGAACGGTTCGGCGGGAAAATATTCCAGCGGCAGCGCGATCATCTTGCCTTCATCACTGATGGCCAGTCCCATTCGTTTGCTGCCGTGATCGATCGATAAAACTCTCATCTTAAAAAATCAAAGTGTTGTGAAAACTTTTCCCGCAGCTTCAATGGTCTTCTCTATTTCGCGCCCTCCATGAGCCGCAGAAAGGAATCCCGCTTCAAACTGGGATGGCGCGAGGTAAACCCCTTCCTCCAACATCCCGTGAAAAAAACGGCGGAACTTTTCCCGGTCGCTTTTCATCGCGTCGGCAAGGTTCCGGATCGGTTGATCGCAAAAATAGGAGCAAAACATCGATCCGAAACGATAAAACCGGACCGCCACCCCCGCTTTCCTTGCCGCTGTTTCCATCCCCTCCTGCAACTGCGCTCCGCCCTGTTCCAAAGCCGCATAAACTTCCTTGCTCCGCAATTCCCTTAAAACGGCCAGACCGGCCGAAAGCGCGAGCGGATTGCCGCTCAAGGTTCCCGCTTGATAGACAGGCCCCAGCGGAGCCAGCATGTCCATGATGTCACGGCGTCCACCAAAAGCCCCGACCGGCAGGCCGCCTCCGATGATTTTTCCAAAACAGCTCAGATCCGGTTTGATCCCCATGATCTCCTGGGCTCCACCCCATGCCAGCCGGAACCCGGTCATCACCTCGTCGAAAATAAGCAGCGCACCATCTTCCTCGGTGATTCTTCGCAACTCCGTCATGAACTCCGGGTCGGGAATGAACAAACCGGCGTTTCCCGGAACAGGTTCCACGATTACAGCCGCAATTTTTCCCGGATACTGCGCAAAAGCCGCCTTCAAAGGTTCCACCTCGTTGAACGGAAGCGAAAGTGTGTGCTCGGAAAAGGATTTGGGAACACCCGCGCTGTCGGGGTGCCCGAACGTCAGGGCACCCGAACCAGCCTTCACCAAAAGGCAGTCTGCGTGACCATGATAACAGCCGTCGAATTTGATGATTTTGTCGCGACCGGTGAAACCCCGCGCCAGCCGCAATGCGGACATCGTGGCTTCAGTCCCAGAATTGCACATCCGGACCTTCTCCACTGAAGGGACCGCTTCGCAGATTAGCCTGGCCATTTCGAGCTCCAACGGATTGGGCACACCAAAACTGGTCCCCCACTCAGCGGCTTTTTGCACCGCAGAAACAATGGTGGGATGTGCGTGGCCGAGGATAGCCGGGCCCCAGGTCCCGACGTAATCAATGATTTCATTTCCATCGACGTCGTAAAGAAACGGGCCTTTGGCGCGGTTGACAAAGAACGGAACTCCGCCCACGGCGCGAAAGGCCCTGACCGGAGAATTGACTCCTCCAGGAATAAAATTCAGGCATTCGCTAAATAAAGACTCCGACTTGGGCCGTGAAATCATCGGTAAAAACTAACTGCGCCGAGTCAGGAAGGGCAAGGATCAGTTTGTTTCCCTTTTTTTCGCAAATTCCCCAACCTGATGGGATCCGCCCAGCAGATCATACCAAAGCACGATCACCTTCTGACCGTCGTCTTGAAGCAGGAGATTTCCTGGTGTTGCCTCATGCCTGATCGGTTCCCGGGTAAAAACATTTCTAGTCCCAGGTGAATATTTTTGTCCTATGGAATTGGTGAACTGCTCGAAGGTTGGAGGAGGCGCTGAGGTGCCTTTGGATTCAAAATTCTCGATTTCGATCAAGGCGCTCAAATGCATGAGATCATTCCTCACCAGCAAAGCATGTGGAAGCCGGCGAACCTCGGCCGTGGTGCAAAGGCTGTAACGAGCCAGACCGACAGAGCCGGCAATCAAGAAAATCCAAAACGAACGATTCAAACATTTTTCCCAGCCGAGCCTTGGGGAAATCCTCAAAATCAGCAGAAACCCAACCACGCAAATTCCGACAAACCAATTCAGTGCGGCGGTGATGCCGGCGGCCTTGCTATAAAATGTCGGGAATTGCGCCTCGTAGGGTTTCCAATCAATCCAGGCATCGGATTGCATTTCTTCTGATGTCAAAGTTCCACGCAATTGCGTCACCACAGGTGCCGGCATGGCCAAACGGCGAAGTTCTGGGTTTGCAATGAGGTATTCCCCGGGATCTGGCAAGGAATAGGGCAGCATCGATCGCTCCGCCTCCCCGAGTTTCGGGGTTTCCTGAGGTTCACCACAGTATTCCACTTCAAATCCTTTCGCAGCGGCCCTGCCAGGTCCGAAAACAAACAGTTGGATGTCGCATCGATCATTTCCCACACCCGTCAACGCCAGGGGATAGACCGGAGCAGGGGATTCAAAAGTAAATGACAGCGGGTGCGGCTGGCTCCGTTCCCCGGCACCAGCTGCACGATTCACACGGGCGGCGGCGAAAACCCAACCGTTTGACGCGTAATTCAAAATTGCCGGCACAGCTTCGGTGGGAACAAAAAAACCCTCCGAGTTCAGCCACTCCGTCAGGCGAAGACCGTTCGTCCCCGAGATTGTCACCGTTTCGAAAACTCCAATCGTTTCCCGGCCATGAACAATCACAGAAGTCTCGACCGAACCTGCACTTCCCCGGGCTTTCACAAATAGCGGGAGGACAAGGATTAGAAAAACTCCCAAAAGGCACAAAATAAAAACAATCCTCAGAAAAACCCGTTTCCGACTGATCGACCGATCCATTATCATGGCGCTCGCCAAAAAGAATCCACCCAATCCAATGATAAACCAAGCAGAAGAGGCTTTGTGTATGAGCCGGGGCTGGAATGTCGCGTTGAGGTAGCGGAAAAAATTGGTGGAGACCATCTCGATTTTCGGGACTGATGGAAGCGGAACGATCCAGGCGAAATTAGTTCCCGGGCCAACGAACGAAGTTTCAATCACCAACCGCTCAGTTTTGTTAGAGAAATAAAGCATCGCCCGCTGATCGGGAGTTTGAACAGAACTAACCTCCGCACGGCCAAAGACCTTGCCGTCGGCCCAGACCGCTGGAACGAGCAGGAGCATAAAAAGGCAAAACACAAACTTCGAAATCATTAATAAGATTAAAGGAGAATTGGACGTGAAAAAGAAGTTGAAACCAGTTGAGTTTCCGGTCGGACTGCGGTTCCGTGAACCGCTGCACCTTGCAAAACCTGAAAGTCCGGTGCCGCTCTCAGTCCTGTTCCATTCGCGTGAATTGGCGTCCATTGGCGGTTTCCAATAATTGGGACAATTCCGCTGTGGTTCCATCACGATTTTCTTGATCGACAGCCGACAAACGCCGGACACACATCATCATCGCGCGAAAAATCTGCGTTGATCTGCGTCCATCTGCGGATTTATTTTCCCGCTTCCGTTCAAACTGCGGTTTTTAAGATAAAATCCGGCTCTCTACCTTCAGGTTTTGCAAAGCTCTGCGGTTCACAGAACTGCGGTCCGCCCTTTCAGCACCCAATGTCCGTGCTTGGTTTTGTCTCCAGGTCCAACTATGGTCCTCATTCGGAGAAACTCCCCTCCCCTTTTCCGCCGGGAAATAAATCGAAAACAAAATCAGTTTTGTAACGGAGGGGATGGAGGCGTTCTGTTGATACTTTCTAAAAATGAGTCCTCAAAATATTGCTCGTGTGATTGGGATCGGGGTGCTGCTGTTCGCCGCAATCCTCATGGCGTTTTCCGGCACTTACGTCGTGGAGCCGGGTTACCGTGGAGTCGAGGTGACCATGGGGCGGGTTTCTCCCACCTTCAAACCCGAGGGTTTCGGACTGAAAGCACCCTTCATCACCTCCATATATCCGACTTCCATCCGGCAACAAACGGCCGAGGACAAGGCCGATTGTTATTCCTCCGACTTGCAGCAGATCAACATCGAACTCCGGGTTTTGTTCCGTATCCCGGAAGGTTCGGTGGTTAAACTTTTTCAAGATTATCTGGGCGATCCCTTTGAGAGCCTGGTGGCACCGAGAGTTCAGGAAGCACTCAAAGAGGTCACGGCGCTTCAAAGCGCTGAACAAATCGTTAAAAACCGTGAACAGATCAAATCCCGCGCCCTGGAAATTTCGCGAAAAAAGCTGGGACAACTTCTGGTGCTGGAAGATATCGTCATTGAAAACATCGCCCTGACCAAGGAATTGGAGCATGCCATCGAAGCTAAAATGGTCCAGGAACAGGAGGCGTCCAAATCCAAATACCTCCAACAAAGGGCGCAAATCGAGGCCGACACCTCGGTGATCAAAGCGAAGGGGGAAGCCCAATCGATCGTGATCCGCGGTCAGGCGCTGAAGGAAAACCCCGCCTTTGTCGATCTGCAAATTGTCGATAAATGGGATGGTCTCACCCCCCTGGTCATCGGCGGATCCGAAAACCTCGTTCTTCCAATCCAGGATCTGGAGCGGATGCGCGCCATCAAAAGCAATGTCCAAAATCCCCAAAAACCTACGTCGGGGCCGCAACGAACCCTTTCCCGCTGATCGCATGAATCCTTCTAATTTTCCCCGGGGCATCGGGTTTGCCATCCTTGCCTGCGCCATCCTCATCGGCCTCACCACCAGCACCTACGTAGTGCAGCCTGGCACACGCGGAATCCGCGTCACCCTGGGCAAGACTTCGGATGAATTCCTGCCTGAAGGTTTTGGATTTAAGACTCCATTCATCACCACCATCATCCCCGTCCCAATCCGTCAAATAACCCAGACATTGAAGGCTGATTGTTTCTCCGCTGATTTGCAGCAGGTGAAGCTCGAGCTTCGCGTGCTTTACCGGGTTCCCGAGAAAGCCGTGGTGCAGATTTACAAGGAATTTGCCGGGGACCCATTCGTCAGCTTGATCGCCCCCCGGGTGCAGGAAGCCCTGAAAGAGGTCACGGCCATGCAAACGGCGGAGCAGATCGTGAAAAACCGGGAAGAAATCAAACAGAAAGCCCTGGCATCTGCCAAACTGAAGATCGGCGATATGCTTTGGGTGGAGGATATTGTCGTTCGAAATATTGATTTGTCCTCGGAATTGGAACGGGCCATCGAAGCGAAGATGGTGGCCGAGCAGCAAGCGGCCCAGGCCCGTTTCACCCAGTTACAGACCCAGGTCGAAGCCGAAACTGCGGTGATCAACGCCAGGGGCGAAGCCGAAGCCATCAACGTCCGCGGAGAAGCTTTAAAATTGAACCCCGCCTTTCTCAGGCTCAAGATTGTGGAACGTTGGAACGGCAAATCGCCTTTGGTGGTGCCCGCCAGCTCACAAGCAACGGCCGCCGGTTTGTTGCTGCCGCTCGGGCCAGGCGAAAAAGCGCCGTAACCTGAATATGAATCCGCGCGGACGCGCCATCATTCAAACTGCGGTTCTCATCCTGGTATTTGTCCTGCTGCTCGTTCTTTTTCCCGCCGCAGCTCGATTTGTGGAGATGGCCGCGCGTGAACTGAGATTCCTCTGGTGGCTTGTGTTATTGGTTGTCCTCGGGATCTGGTTGATCTGGGGAATCGGACGAAAGCCGAAATAGGGCCGGTTCAGCTCCACTCTCCGCAGACTGAAGAGGAATGAGCCGATTGATTTCGCTACACCAACGCATGAGGGTGTGATTAAAACTGGGTGAGGCCTCCACGGAACGCGGGTCTGTGACCCGCAGCGCTCTGCCTTGTAGAATGCATTGAAACAAGCGGCACCGAATGGGCTGACTTGTGGTGGCTTTCCAAGTGAGTTTTTACGGCTCAGAAAAGCGAGGTATCAGTTCCCGAAAAAATTCTTAAAATTTTTGGCGGGAAATTAAATTCCAATTCGCTTGAAGGATGAAACCTCAAAATAGGCGTGGTTTCAGTTATCGCGAGGCAATTCGCGGCGCATTTCATTGGTTATTTGTTGGGAACTGATGAACGTGCGTGCCGCTTGTGCGGCGAAAATGTCCGTTCCCGGGTTTGGAATGGATCATTTACGCACCGAACAAGCGGCGTGCTTTTTCCATCCGGCATCGGGAAGCAAGTCTAGTTTTTGGATTGGGCGAGTTTGGCGGGAGCGAAGGTTTTTTTGACACCCTCTGAGCCGTAACAATTCAGTTTAACCGCGAATGGACGCGAATGGACGCCAATAACGAAGGGAAAGAAGGGTTATACCAGGGCTTTCTGACACCCGGAAATCGGTCACGAAACGGTGATCATGGTGGCCGCACTATTTTGTGGCAGATGGACATGGTGTTTGCAGGTTTAACCCGCCCGGAATTCATTGTTTTTGGCAGATATCCCTTTACACTCAAAATCACCTTGCTACAAAGCACGGCACTTTCGGATGCTTTTTAACAGTTTTTCATTTATTATTCTGCTGGCGGTCACTTTTTTTTTGTTTTACCTCCCGAGGTTGAAACAATGGCAGACGCACATACTGATCGCTTCCAGCTTCATTTTTTATGCCCATGACACCCCGAGACTTTTGCTGCTGCTGATCGCTTCAATCCTTTTTAATGCTTCCGTCAGTTTCTGGATTGTCAGGAAAAAGCCGTCTCGAAAATTCCTGCTAACCGTCCTCGCAATTATTGCCAACGTCATCGTGATTGCTTTGTTTAAATATGGTCCGCTGCTTGGCTCATTGATTCCCGATGCGAAATCGACCGGAATCGGCCACTTTCTTCTTCGTCTCCCGCTTCCAATTGGAATTTCCTTCTACACGTTTGAGTCGATTAGTTTGATTGTGGATACCTACCGTGGAGGGACCAAGACTCCTTTCGTCCACGGCAATTTTTATCTTCATCTCATCAACACCACTCTTTTCGTCGCGTTTTTTCCCCATTTAATCTCCGGACCGATATTAAAGGCGCACGATTTTTATCCCCAGATCCAACCAAAGGACAGATCGGACATCCATTGGGAGAACGTCTTCAAATTACTGGTAGTGGGTTATTTTCTGAAAATGGTGGTAGCGGACAATTTGAAGGATTTGACCTTTTGGATGACTTATCCGTTTTTTCTCCCGTTATGGAGCGGGTTTTTGGTTTCCTGCCTTTTCGGTTTTTCCATCCAGATTTTTGCCGACTTTGCGGGCTACTCCCTGATCGCCATCGGGATTGCCGAAATGTTTGGCTACCGATTGATTCAAAACTTTTGTTTCCCTTACATTTCCTCTTCCCTGGCGGAATTTTGGCAACGCTGGCACATATCTTTGTCGAGCTGGCTTAGAGAATATCTCTATTTCCCCCTGGGCGGAAATCGCCGCGGTAAATTTAGGACTTATTTTAACCTGTTTTTGGTCATGGCCATCGGTGGATTATGGCATGGAGCGGCCCTGAGTTATGCCATTTGGGGAATTTATCATGGGCTTGGCCTGGCCCTGGAGAGAGCAATGGCATCAAACAAGCCTTCTCGGGTTCCATTAACCGGATTCTTCAAAGCTTTTAAAATCTGTTCGGTTTTCCTCTTTGTCACATTGGGATGGCTGTTATTCAAAATGCCGAACTTTGATCATGCAATTGCTTTTTGCCGGGCAATGTTCGCCAACTGGGGGGAGAACATCCAGTTCTCGCCGGTGATTTACATTATGGTCTATGCTTTGCCCGTTCTGATCTATCACTACTTGCACCTGTTTAAATCAAGTGCTTTTCGCGCTTTTGTCATCCGCTATCAGCATGTCATTTATGGGGCTTTGATTGTAGGAATTCTTCTCAACAGCGGCAGCCCGGGTTCATTTATTTATTTCCAGTTTTAACCGAATTTTACCTGGAAAATGAAGATGATCAAAAAATCACTTGTTTCTGCCTTTTGGATCGGAACAGTTTATCTGCTGATCATCGCGTTCTTTGGTTCTAAAAGGGTTCCATCGCTCCAAGGCATTCGTCAGGACAACTTGGTGCGGGCGCAAACAGTGTTATGGGGGGCTCACCATCCCGAAAACATCATTGTGGGCTCGTCCCTGCCAGCAATGATGGACACCAGGATCTTGGGATCGAACTTCCATTCTCTTGCCATCTCCGGTTACTCCAGCATCACCGGGCTTGAACTGCTGGAAAGAAATTTAACCTTCAAACCCAAGCGCATACTGGTTGAAGCCCAATTTCTAAATCGAAATTCCACCAAAGATATTCAGGAATCGATTGAAAGGCCGGTGATGAGTTTTTTTCGAAAACACATCAAAGGTTTCCGAGATCAATTCCGCCCGGCCACGGTCATTGCCAACAAAATCTCCAAAGTGTTTGGGAAACTTGAAAGCTGGGCAAATTCCGGTCCGCGCCAGCCAAGGATTCCGCTTAAAAATTCTGTCAGCCCCGACCTGGAACGAACCAATACTCTCAGTATTGTGGCACTTCCAAATCCAAATCCAAAACCAGCACCAAAACTGAAGCTTCCAGCCCAAATTTCACCGGAAGATGTGAAATACCCGCATCTGGTGGAATATTCGATGCATGAATTCGTTGGCTTGATTGAGACCAATCAAGTGCTGGATAATCTAAAGCTTTTAAAAAATCTTGTGAACCGTTTTGAAAAGAAGGGTGTCGAGTGCATCTTTTTTGAGACCCCAGTGCATCTCGCGATCACCAACACCCCTTTGTCCATTTTCCAGCATCAACTTTTCTCCAAAGCATTTCCCACCTCTCGATATCGATGGATCCTGCCCGAACCGGGCGTCCACTATTTTACGGCGGACGGAATCCACCTCACCGGGGATTCGATCAAACTTTACACCGATTATTTCACCAATGCGGTTGAGATTGGAGCATCCGAAAACTTACGTGAAACCAAAAATGAAAAGCCCTGAAAAACTGTGAATCTTCGCCCCTTCGCCCTGCCCGGAATTTGCAGATCTTTATTACTAGACGCGCATCAAAAACCGGCTTCGACAAAGCGATGCGATTGAATTTCATCTCACCTCTTGGTTTGGGAACTGGACAGGACAATTTTCATGATCTCAGCGGCCAGTAGATCGTGCCCCGCTTTCGTCAGATGAACATGATCGGTATAGAGAGATTCCCAATTTTTTCCATCGAAAATCTTTTTCATGCTCACAATTTCGGCGCTTTTTCCGAAATTCATTTTCAGTTCTGAATCAAGCCCCTGCTCATCAAGAAAATCCTTTCCTGTGGAGTCGCGAAACCTCGACGCCTGGGAAACCAGGATTATGGGTATGGATTGGGACCGGCATAATTCAATGCTTTTGGCAGTCCACTCCATGGTTTGGTCCTTCCACCTCGCCAGATTTTCCGCGCTGGGCGCTTCAAGTCGCCGGTTTTCCATGCCGGAAATATCTCCCGGTGCCGTCGTTTGGGGGGCATATTTTCGAAACAGCCTCTCGTTCTTCGCTTCGTAAAGCCTTCGAACGACCATGAGTTTCATAAACCAATTTTTCGGATGCCATCCGTCAAATTCATGTCGCCGTCGCTCATTGATTTCGTCATTGGACCAAAGATGGACATGCAAAACCACAAAGCCCGGCTTGTAACGAACCGCCTGTTGCAGCAATACGTTGACCCGCCTGGCACCATATCCGCCTACGGCAAGATTCCAACCTTCCGCTTTTTTTCCTTCAGCCCGCAAATGGTGGGCAATCAGGGCAGGATAAGCTTCATCAATCGGGGCATCCCCATTTCCATAATACCCGTAGGGAACAGAGTTTCCAAAAACCATGATTCGAAACATGCCTGGCTCCGGAAGCATTTTATAAGTCTGGGGACGAAAGGGCCGCCCGCCCGCCTTGATCAGACTTATTGATTCATCCATGTTTTCTTCAAAACCGGCTGTTGGATGAAAACCGTAATCAAACCGACCAGTTAAACTCTGGGCGAAGAAATATCTGGTGATGACCTCGGCACCAAAAACCAGAACGATCACCAGAACAACCGATTTGGGAATCCAGGCGCGCATCAGAATTGAAAATAAATAAATTCGTAATTCATGGAAACAGTGGTGCAGATGCCAAGCCACATGACAAGATACAGAACCGAACGAACTCCCCAGTGTAGATGCCCCATCTCCGCCTCATCACGCTGCTTCCATGTCGCCGCCTGCAACCCAAGCAGCGGAAGAATATGAATCAAAATCCATACAACACCTTTCTGCCAGGGAAAACCTGGCCCGGCACCGCCATGGGCCAGCGCCGAAAACCAATCATTCAGTTGATGAAGATTGTTGCTTCGAAAAATGGCCCATCCGATCAAAGTAAACGCGAACATAACAAAAATTGCTGTGCAAGTTTTCCATGCCGAAGATTTATTCTCCTCCTCCAGAATTCTGAGGGAAGGGACAGCCCGATAAAGCCAAAGCAGGAATCCGTGAAAAGCGCCCCACAAAACAAACGTCCAGCTTGCCCCATGCCAAAGACCCGCCAGCAGCATGGTGACCCATAAGTTGATGATCATTCTTCGGTTCGAGCACCGGTTTCCTCCAAGCGGAATATAAACATAATCCCTGAACCATTCCGACAAGGTGATATGCCACCTCCGCCAGAAATCAGAAGGTCCTCGCGCGAAATACGGAAACCGGAAATTCATTTTCAACCGGATCCCCAACAGCTGCGCAGAACCGCGGGCGATGTCGGTGTAACCGGAAAAATCGCCATAAATCTGGAAAGCAAATGCCAGCACCCCCAAAACCGCCCAGCCCCTGTTGAGAGATGTCGAGTTGTCAAAAGCGTAGTTGGCGAGGGCGGCCATATTGTCGGCGACAAAAACCTTCTTAAAAAAGCCGACCAAAATGAGCCGGCATCCCTGATGCAAATGGGTCACGTCCCACTTCATTGGAACTTCAAACTGAGGGAGAAGATCTTTGGCCCTTTCGATTGGCCCGGCGACCAATTGAGGAAAAAAGGAGAGGTAACTGGCAAATGTCAGCAAGTCTTCAGACGGCTGGGCCTTTCCGCGATAGACATCGACAGAATAGGCGATGGATTGAAAGGTATAGAAAGAGATTCCAACCGGCAAAATGACGTGTGGCAGGGTCCATCCAAAACTAAACCCCATCTGCGTGCCTAAACCCTCAAGGGAGGCGGCGAAAAAATTGAAGTATTTGAAAAACACCAGCACCGCCAGATTGCTGAGAATGCTAAGCAGGAGAAAACCTTTGCGCCGGTCCACTTCTTTCATGTGGAAGAGAAAACGATAAAAAAGGGCGAGGAATAATGGGAAACCAAGCGCCAGCCCCAGAATCCAAAAATCGACCGGTTTCTGCACTTCCGTTGAGAAAACCCGGCATAAAAGAAGGGAGAGAAAAGGGCACGTCGCCGTTCCCACGACCATCAGCAACGGTCGCGATTTTCCTACAATCCCGAGCCCGCAAAAAAAATCCAGGGTTGTGGAGGTCATTAAAAGGGCGAGGAAACGGGCGTCCCAGACCCCGTAGAAAAAATAACTGCCAGCCAAAAGCAGGGTTAACCTTCCACGAAGCGGAATTTGCCAGTAGATGAGGACGATCAGTGCGAGGAAACCGAGGTATTGCCAGGAAACGAAGGACATACAGCCGCGCGTAATTATCCAGGTGACACAACTGATTTAAAAGACAGCCCTTGGGCCATTTGCATGTGCGGAGTATGGGAAAACATTAACAAAAGAGAAGCGGTTTATTTGCAAAAGTTGATGAACTACACCTCAACACGGCCTTGATTTCAGGTGGTCCTGGGTTTCACTTCGCTCAAACAAAGGCACCAGGTTTGGCGCTTACGACCCTTGAGGTTTCCGATCTACATGTCATCCTCGGTGTCAGATCTTACAATTCAACAAATGACAAACCTGTTTCATCCGAGCTTGTTCGGTGCGGTCCTTTTCCAAGGTCCGTTCATATCGCTTGGCGTTGGTTGCCACCACCGCGTAATTCCGCAATCCCACGGCCTTTGCCAACTCTGCCAGCTTCAGCCCACAAACTCGCCTTCCCAAATACAGCACCATGTCCCGGCCGCGGTAGCCATGCTTTTCCCGAAACTCATCCCATTTTTGTCCCTTTACTTGTTCCACGGCGATGATCACCGTTTCCAGGAGGAGCCGCGCCTCAACCAGCCTCCTGGCCCCGCGCTGTTCCTGTTCATTACCGCTCCGCCACTGATTTAAATCGGCCCTGGAACAGGTGTCCGCAACGCTGGTGGCGTCTGTTGAACCAGACCCCATAGCTGAGGTTTAACCATTGCACGGCCCGGCTCAGGTTGGGTTCAGACAATTCCAGGAGCAGGTGGTAATGATTTTCCATCAGCACAAAACAGTGCAGACGCACTCGGAAGCGCAACACCATCTCAGCGATCAGTGCGAGCAAGTGCCGTCGATCTGCGTCATCACGGAAGATCGGTTTGCGTTCATTTCCTCGGGCGGTGATATGATACCAACCGCCGACTTTCTCGATCCGTAAAGGGCCATGCCGCACAGCCTATCTCACCTTCGAAAACCTTCAATTGTTTAATTGTAAGATATGACCCCAAAGACCCTTTGTGCGCGCCTGACTCTCCGCGCAGCGGACATGCGCAGTGCGGAACGCCGGGGGCGTGACGGGCGCGAGGGCTGCGGAGCGGAGTGGCTCTCGCACAATGTCTGATATGCCATGTAGTGAGCACGGCGCAGCAGTGGGTGTGGACACCGTGGAGGCTCTCTGCGGAGTCCGCGCGCAACGGTGGCCGGTGGAGGGGACCCTCTGGGGAGGAGCCGGAGGCCAACAGGGTATATCACGACATTGTGCGAAGACACATAGCGTAAGCAGCACGAGTGACCGGCGCGACACTGGCTTCCGAACGGAGCAATTCCTTTCTCGCGCCGTCCAACTACCTTCACCAAAGCGAATCAATTTTTGAATGAATGTTAAGACGCGACCCCAAGAGGATTCCAAGCAAACAAGGAATTCTCAATAGGCGACGACCGTTCCCACCGGCCAGTTGATTATTTGTCCTTCCCATCCGCACGGCAAATGCCCGTTTTCATAAACCTTCAAAAGTTTCTCAAAAAACGAAGGGACTTTGGAAAACGCTTTCCGATAAGTAGCTTCAAGAGCGGCACGATTTAAATCCAGAAGCACTGATGATGCTACCGAGTCGCCAAAACCCAAGATCTGCAGTCTCTCGCGAATTGATGGCATCAATTCTTTCTCCAACTTCGCGCGGGACTCTTTTGCCAGATTGTTCCAATGACCGCCATACGAGCTGTATTGGTATTTGGCTAAATATCCTGTCAGGTCGCCTTGTGCTTCAGTACGCGCATCCGTCCACGGGTTGGATTCCAGTGCTGCTTGCGCTTCCTCTTTCGTGGAAAGCCAAATCACTGGACACCCGACTTCCGTGGCCACTTGCAAACCGCAGTTGGAAAACCAAGAAATCCCTTGCAGGTAATTATAAAAATTCGGGTCGAGCTTCATCGCGCAAGATTTCGTATTGGACCTGGAACTCGAGGAACCTCCATTCCTCCAAGTGCACCCGCCTGAACCCGTTCTCTAATGGCAGCCTGGATGGCTTGCTGGACCTCCACCTCAGACAACCCCGCCGCTCGTAGTGACTGTTGTGCAGCTCGGGTATATTCAAGGTTTGTTGGAACGATATCCGTCCCTCGGAATTTGTTCCAGAATCCTTCAAGTGAACCATGCGCTAAAGTATGCGGAGCTCCAGCATCGGTAAAGATGTTGCCTTCCAGCTCGATCGACAATCCCTGCTTCCGTGGAATGATGTCTCGATATGCCGCTGTCTGATTTAAATGATGTGCCTGGCCCGCAACATTTCCAGACAGTTCCTCATAAGGAGCAATGCGTAGCGCTCCCGTCTTTGCGGCAAGGAGGGAGTCTGACGCAAAATCATACCCCGCCCCTTCATTTTCCTGATGCCTGCCAAGGGTTTGCAGCGGCTCAACCTGGCGCGTTTCCACGGTCGCCAAAGATTTTTGCCAGACGCGGTTTTCCGTCGCGCCGGGAG
>Ga0163151_10003008_pt1 | contig 24961 bp, 10 predicted proteins | sample OliLakLV19MP5IB2_FD_145596 | JGI IMG/M metagenome (GOLD analysis project Ga0163151, IMG submission 145596) | Freshwater microbial mat bacterial communities from Lake Vanda, McMurdo Dry Valleys, Antarctica - Oligotrophic Lake LV.19.MP5.IB-2 | ecosystem: Environmental > Aquatic > Freshwater >...
GCCTACAAGAGAGGGCGATTTAAATGGTGGGAATGCCGAAGCAGCAAAAAGGCGTATAGCCACCAACGGTATCATGTAAGAGCCTATAAAATTCCGCCGTGGCGGGGGGGGGGTAAAATTCATAAAGGTTTTTTAAGTCGTTTGCAGGGCAATTCTAGGGAGTAAAATAATACGAACCTAATTTATTTTTTTATTTCTTGGGTTATTTTTTATTGGGAAATAATATCACTATATTCAGAAGTAATTTCCTGTTATTGAGCATGATTTCCTGCAAAATCTTTTTTCCACCTATTCTGTGGTTTTTTTAATATTCCCAAAAAACTGTGCGGAATTCACTGAATGATAAGCTTAATAGTTTAACCAATTTTCTATTATTATATTTGCCACATATATCTAATTTAAAATGCCCAAAATCATAACCACAAGTTTCTATAGCCTCCCCAAACAAGTCAGACTAAAATTGGTCAATACCAGCAGCAAAGATATACTTGCCGAAATTAGCAGTGGCAAACTTCATAAAACATTATCATACTTTGGCGATGAAGATACTTATATACGCAAAGCGGCTTGTTTGTGTGTGGAAGAATATATATAGCAAATAGAAGTATACAAAAAAATATCATATATATATTAAAGGACTTACTAAAAGAACCAGATTTTAAAATTAGGCAAACGGTGGTGAATGCTGCGGGTAAATAGGCAAAACGAATTTTAAAATTGTTGAATATTTTTTCGATACAGGATTATTTGATGGGCACCACAGTGTGCGAAATGCAGTGATTGGCTCTATTAAAAAAATGGGAGAGAAAAACCCCAAACCAGTATTACAATGGGCCAAGAAATATCTGCACCATGAAGATAAAGAAATACGCAGGGAAATAGGCCACGGCATTGAGCTGAGAGGTCGCACCCACCCCGAAGATATTTTGGATATACTACAAGAATTACAATATGATAAAACCGCAAGAGTACGTAATACTTTGGTGCATGTATTGGGATAAATTGCCTACAAAAAAGGATGCCTTGAAAAAGTAATTGAGCATTTAAAATTATGGGGAAATAAAGAAGTAGTTGACAAAGTATTGTATGAAATTATAGACGTTCATAAGCGTTATAGAAATTTTTCTTTTTTAACTCAAGAACAAGCCAGGCATTATATAGAAACCCATATTTAAAAGGAAGTACATGGACTGCCCTTTTTTATAGCACCTCCCAAAATGTTTACTGTGACACCGCCCTGCTTTTGATTCTTGTAATTATGGGGAAAAAATATGGATAAAAATAATTGAAATAATTGGCAATCATAAACTTAATCCGATAAGTTTGTTTTTTTTCTAACCCTTAATTATTTACTAAAATGAACAACAAAACAATTATTTCAGGTATTATTGGAGGCGTAGCTTTCTTCCTCCTCGGTTGGTTAATTTACGGAATGATGCTCGACAGTTTCATGAAAGAAAACATGAGCCAAGCGGTTGCCCGCAAAATGGAGGAAATGGTCTGGTGGGCTTTAATTTTAAGCTGCTTTGTGAATGGTTATTTCCTTTCGCTTATGTTGGGCTGGAGCAATACCCAAAGCATGTCGATTGGTTTGCAAAAAGGTGCCATCATTGGGCTATTGATCGGATTAGGAATGGACTTGGGCATGCATGCTATGAGTACCGTATTTCTTAATATGAATGCCCTTATTGTAGATGTAGCCGCCTGTACAGTAATGAATGCCATAGTAGGTGGGATTATCGGTATGATAATGGGTATGGGTAAAAAAACAGCTTAAAAAAATTGACTTAATTTATTATTTCCCGATATATATTAAGAAAGTATATATATCGGGATTTATTATATATAATACTTCTATAATTTTTTCAACACCGCTGTCCTGGATTTAATAAATCCAACTTTATCCTTTTTGAGTATTTTATTTACCTCTTTAGCTTTAGGTCCAATTTCATAATATTTGGCTGCCCACAAGTTCATTTCGGCTATGATGGGCATCAAATCAATTCCTTTTGGGGTGAGTTTATAAAATATTTTAGCTTTGCTTTCGGGATGTTCTTCCCTGCTTATCAAACCTGCTTGTTCTAAATCCACCAAACGTGATGCAAGAATATTGGTCGCTATTTTCTCCATCGATTTTGAGAATTCACCGTATGTGTTCTTGTCGAAGAACATTATATCCCTAACAATTAAAAGTGACCACTTATCACCCCAAATATCTAAACAACTGCTGATAGGACATAAAGACCTCTGGTTTTTTACTTTGTCCATTAAAAATTATTCTAAAATATTTACTCCTTTTTTGCCTCTGGAAATCTATTTTTGCACTTGCAATTTGCAAGCAAATTTACAACAAAATTTAAAACCCATCATCATGCTCAACAATCTCCCCATTTTCATCAGCCTCATTTTCGGACTCACCACATTACTTACCGTGTGGTTTTTTTACAAGGCCGCACAAAAATCGAACATCACGTTAATTATTTTAACAATATGGCTTGGTATACAAACTGTGGTAGGACTATCAGGTTTTTATACAGTTACAGATACTTTACCACCAAGGTTTATGCTATTAGTTTTACCTCCACTACTAGGTATTATTATATTATTTCTAACAAAAAGTGGAAGAAGGTACTTAGATAATATAGATATTAAAACCTTAACCATTCTGCATATAGTGAGAATACCTGTAGAAATAATTTTGTTTTGGTTATTTATATATAAGGCTGTTCCCCAATTAATGACTTTTGAAGGCCATAACTTTGATATACTATCTGGCATTAGTGCTCCTATTATATATTATTTCGCATTTGCAAAAAACAAACAGAATAAAACTTTATTATTAATCTGGAATTTTATCTGTTTAATTTTATTAGCAAATATTGTTTTGCATGCGGTGTTGTCTTCGCCCTCCCCGTTTCAGAAGTTAGCTTTCGACCAGCCCAATATAGCTATACAATACTTTCCTTTTGTGTGGTTGCCTAGCTGTGTTGTACCCTTGGTTTTGCTATCGCATTTGGCAGTGATAAGAAGGCTACTAAAGAAGTGATTATATATCTATACCGAAACTCAATATCTAATACCAATTCTTAACCTAAAATAGTTCTCCGCCTGTGGCAGATTTGGTTTGTAGAATGGTAATGCCGAACTACATCCCGAAAGCCCTGCTTAATCCCGATAATTATCGGGATGCGGGGGAATTAGTCCCTTTCTTTTGGACTATTATATATTGAGTTTCGGTATAATACCTTTATAGTTTAGCCAATTTTTCGTTGAATTTGAAATATAAATATTTACCTGTTTTCGATATTGACTCCAACAAGAAGCTTGCTAATTTGTGCTACCTCAAAATCTGAATCACACCATTATAGTTAGTTTCTTTTCCTTCGTAACTATATATTTTAACACGGTATAAATAAACACCCGTGGGCACTAGTACTCCGTTATTACCAAACTTGCCATCCCATCTGGGTTTCAAGTCATTGTTCTTAAATATAACTCCACCCCAACGGTCTATAATTTCCATATCATACTTTTTATAATATAATCCAGTGGGACCAAATGTTTCATTCAAATCATCGTCATTAGGCGTGAAAGTATTGGGGAAATATACCAAAGGTTCTTGCTTTAAACATAATTGGTTTGAGAAAGTAACAGCTTCGTAGCCGCCCAAGTTTTCAATTCCTTTTACTACATAACAGTAATTTTCTACACTGGCACTTCCCAACAAACTATCCAAATAATCGAGTGGGGGTGTAGTTGTGGTCAAAATCAAGGAGGTCATATTTCCATCGTCGGTTCTATATACTTCATAGTGATCAACACCTTTATTCCAAAATGTATAAGGAGTGAAAGTAAAATGATTACTTAAATTATGGCTTTTGCCTTTTAACCAAATCAGACAGGCTTCGTTACTAGGCAAACTGTAATTACTACACGAGTCGCCTGACTGTATGCGATAACAATAAGAAGCACTTGTAGCATGCACGGTACTATCATAATATATGGTATCGCTTGTGCGGGCAATTTTTACCCAGCCATTGCTACCATTTGGTTTGCGGAATATATCATAGAATGCGATATCAAAAGTTTGTGACGCAGTGAACTCAATTTTAGCAGTATAGTTATTTTCATATACTGTTGCAAATTTGATATAACTTGATGCAGGAGGTGTATGGTCAAAAGGTCTTGTATATGACGAATCAGATAAGCTATAAGTATTATATTGACTATTGACCGCTTTTATTTGATAATACATTACCCTTACACATGATAGTGGTGAATCGATATAACTTAATACATTGCCCGGAACTGAAGCTAACCATTTTCCATTACGCAAGATCACAAAACTATCTGCTGTCCATCCTGTATAATTGTTCCAGTTCAAACTTATATTTTGTTCGCCAGGAATTGCATTCAATACTATACTGGCATGCTCGGGAGAGAATGTGCTACTAATATTTCCGCAACTATCCAAAACGGCTACTTTGAAATAATATACTGAGTCGACTGTATTTATTCCTGAAACTTTATAGGTTAATTGAGGCGTGAACGCAGAAGCCAATATCCAATTAAAATCGTTTGCCGTACGATAATATACTATATAACCACTTGCATCACTACTGCTAGAAGGATTCCAATTTGCGGTAACTTCTCCATTGGCTACACTAGTTGCGGCAACATAAACATTGATTAAGGTAGTGGCATTGGGAGCGTCAATTTCAAAAGTGAGCACACCTACTGTATCCGATAGTGATACAAATCCTGTGCTATCCATAACCGTAATCCGATAATAATAGGTCAAATTACAATCAGCAAACGAGTCGGCATAACTGGTAACGGAAGGACCAAATAATCCAATACTTGTCCATACTGTTTGTCCCGGATTTAACCTTTCCAAAAGATATTGATTTACAGGAAAACCGATATAATTAGACCAACTCAAATTTACAGAACCGCTAACAGAATTGGCTTGCAATTGCACCACAGTGTGGGTGTCGCTAGGAGCAGATTCATTATCGCAACTATCGGTTACTGTAATATAAAATCCATTTGCAAGGTATTGCGTATTGAGACCCTGCACGGTAAATGAAAGTTTGCCATTGTTCAACTCAGGATATATATTTTTCAATTTGAAATAAAGCCCACTATCATTTAAATATATATTATAGCCAGTACGAATACGATCGGTAGAGGCATTAAAAAATACATCAACTTCTGCATTCGCTGGGTCGGTGGAAACTACCGTAGCGTAATCTATCTTAATTCTCGGTGGTGGTATTGTATCAAAAGTTACTGCGGTATTCACATTGGAATTACTTAAGGAATAATCACCAAACAATTCTGATGCTTCTATATAATACCTATAAGTGTAAGTGCAACTCACATTGGTATCGATATAACTGGTGGTAGCAGAGTCGGTAACTGCTATAATATTTGCAGCATTCAGATCATCCCATCTCCATATTTTATAATTCGCTACGGGGAATCCTTCGTATTTGCCCCAGTCGAGAGCTACTTGCAAGTTACCTGGCGTAACGGACAAATCCATAGTTTTATGCACTTCGGAATAAGCTCCTTCGCGGTCGCACAAATCGCGGAAAACCATTTTAAAATAATTTAACCCATCTTCCGTATCAATACTATCCAACAGAAATGTTGTGTCATTCATATCCGTTGTTTCGTAATACATATAATACTTACTAAAGGGACTTCCATTCCAATAATATATTTGATATTTTTTAACTAAGGTATCTACTGTTTTCCCCCATGTAAAAGCAATAGCTCCCAAGGTATTACCGCTAGAAGTAGTGGTAGCATTAAAAATATTGGGGGCTAGTGGTGTGGGGTAGTTATAAGGTATTACAGCCATGGTATCGCTAAGTGAATAGGTAGTACCGTCGCTGCTGCGAGCGAGCACCACATAACTATATACACTGCCTAAATTAATTCCAGAATCTTTAAACGTAAATGTATTCGTATCGGCAACAAAAGTTGATTTAACACCTAAGCTATCCTTCCTATATATTTCATACCTCAAAAGTTTATTATTAAAATACGCATAAGGGCTCCAAGAAATATTGATTTCTGGAAAACAAGCTTGATATTGAAATTGGAGCTTAATAGTTGTTTCGGTATCGCTGGGCATCGATATATTGTTGGTATTACAACTATCAACAGCTACCACATAATAACTATATGATTGCTGATTGGCAACTACAGTTGAATCATCATAAGTAAAAACATTAGTTACCTGTGCAATATTGGTAAATATCCCCGAACTATTGTTTCTATATATATTATAATACTTTACATCAGAGCTTTTGCTCGCAAACCATTCAAGCCTTACCAAATTATTATTAACAACTGACACCACTTTAATTACTGCAGGTTCGGGCTTAATGGTATCATAAGGAACCAATAAAATACTATCAGAATTAACATACACTCCTCCAAATCCATTCGTTCTAATTCTAAAGTATTGGTTTGTATTACAACCCAAAAAATCTACACTGCCTGAAGTTGTAACGCTGTTCTTATATAATATAGTAGTCCACACTCCGCTAATCCATTGTTCTACTTCTTGATCCTTAATAGGGAAACCTGTATATAAATTCCAATTAAGTTTTACGCCCAAGTTCACGGCATTACCACTTAGGTTTGCACTGGTATGTGCTGCGGCAGCCAAAGATGCATTCATAGCACAACTATCGTATGCTATAATTGAAACACTATATGCTGAGTCGCTTACTGGCAATGGGGTGATATCATAAGTTAAAGTACTTGGAGACAAAGTATCCGCTTTAATCCAATTGCCGTTGGGCGATCTATAGGATATTACATACTGGCCTATATCGGGCGACGATGCCTGCCAACTAACACGAAGTGTATTGTTATTTAAAACTGTTGAGCTTACAATATTAACTTGTGCAGGAGCAACAGAGTCGAATGGGGTAAGTATAATAGTGTCAGAATAAGATTCACGTCCCGTACTGCTTTCTATTCCTATAATAAAATAGGTATGTGGAATATTACAAGACAAACTATCGTGCAACCATGCAGTATCGGTAGGAGCCAAAGTATCTAACCTTACGAAACCACCACTGGGCAATAGCTCAGTTATTTCATAACGCTGAATATTATAACCTGCAAACTTGTTCCAATTAAGAGAGTTTTGCAAATGGCCACCTTGGCCTGTAAGTTGTATTTGATCGAAAACAATAGAATTGGAAGCGTTCAAGCAAGAATCAACAACAGCAACTTGATAATTATAATAACGGTTTTGTGCATCGGCAGTATCATAAAAAGTAAAAGTATTGCCAGGAGCCGCACTATATAAAAATCCACGCTGCACCCAATTACTGGAGTCACGCTCTTTCCTCCTTATTGCATATCCAAATATAGAAACTGAATCTTGTTCAACAATATCAATCTGTATGGTTTTATAATCGTATACAGTTACATTCTTCAACACTCCCAATGCTATAAAACTTGTATCAATAGGTGGCAAGGTTACGGTATCGCTCAAGCTATAATATACTCCATTTGTATCTTTGGCAATTACTGCATAACTCACATATCCGTTACATGGCGAAGGGAAGTCAATAAATAATGTATCTGTGCCTGCAACGGTACCAACAGGATAAAACCCTCCAGTATCCTTACGCATGATTATATAACTTCCTACCTTCCATCCTTTATAAGGAGTCCAGTTCAATTTGTTCCTGAGTTTCTTAAGCGTCACGCTCAAATCCATAGTTTTATGGAATCCGTTAGAATCGGTAACTATATTGCACGAGTCTACACTTACCATATAATACCAATGATTTTGTGTACGCGTATTCAATCCTATATGGGTGAATGTATCAAGTGTTAGCGGAATATTATCTTTGATTAAAGAATAACTTCCTGCTGCACCTGTATTTGAATAATACAATCTTGAGAATTTAACAAACGAGTCAAGCTCCAATGCCTTCCATGCCACTAGCACTGCACCATTGGTAGCCGATGTTGCTACTTTACTAACTGAATGAATAACAGGGCCACGAACATTTTTGAAATCAAAATTAACTGTGTCACTTTGGCTGCTATTGTTACCTCCTCCATTTTCGTTAGCTACAATAACATATCTATAATAAGTATTTACCGAGATAGCTGTATCTGTATAAGTAGAATCGGCAGCAGTAAATGTTTTGTAAACAGAATATGCTCCACCATTGCTACTGCGATAGAGTTTATACTGAGCTACACTTCCAGGCCAATTTTTGTAGGTGCTCCATTTCATTTTATACAATCTTTGGCAAATATCTAATTGGCCATCCAGGTTGATAGAATTATGCTGTAGAGCCTTGCTGCTACTATTATTAGAGCAGCTATCAAATGCTTCAAGTGTATAGGTATAATAATATTTAGCAGCGTCCACATTCGAATCGGAGTAATAGATAATATTCCCTGCAAGCGTATCGTAAGCAACTGGCGTACCTCCATTTAATGCCCTGTATAATATAATACGGTTTACATCTGGATCTGTTTGACTCCAGTGCAAATCAAGGCGGGTATGATGTATGGTTGTTATATAATCAAATACAGGTCGCGGTGGAGGTTGTGTATCGAAAGGTTGTATAGCGATTGTATCCGAATAACTAGTTGGGTAACCACCTTGATATAATGCTTGTATTCTATAATAGTTCAGTTTGCAGCGTACACCCACACTATCAGTGAAAGAAGTATCGCCATTTGTTATATTATATATATCAATCCAAGAACCGTTATTCCACCTTTGAATATTATAATCGCTCACTGTAAATCCCTTGTAGGCATAAAACTGTAAGAACACCCTGTTATTGCCAGGCTGAGCATGAAGCTGCATAGCACAATGTATAGTAGAATCCTTAGAGGCTAAGTTTTGACAACTGTCGTGCGACATGATATAATAACAATATCTATTACTCATGGCATCTACTTTCATATCGCTATATATAACAGGATTGCCTGTTGGATAAGTTAATACCGTATCCAATACATATGCTCCGCCATTGGTAGATTTATAGATAAAATATCTGTCAACATCTTTGGATATACTGGGATTAAAAAGTAAATTAATTTGAGTACCAGTAATTACAGTTACCATTTCCACATTGGGAGCTATCGGCCTTATTGTATCATAAGAAGTTAAGATAATAGTATCACTTTCCGTATATAAATTGGTATCATTTACATCATAAAACTGCACTTTATACCAATAAGGAGAATAACACGAAATGGCAGAATCATATATTACAGAGTCGTTAGCAGTAAGTGTTTTGTAAGGGGCCCAAACATAAGTAGTTGAAGTGTCAGCCCTTACCAATACTACTTTACTAAACCCTTTAAAACCTTGATAATTGTACCACCACAGTTTCACCCTGAAATTTTCTGCTTGCCCTTGTAAATTAACAGGTGCATGGTGTTCGTACATGGAGCCGATATTGCCACAACTGTCAATCGCTTGTATTTTATAATAGTAAGGTTGGTTGCCGCTGTTAATATTTGCAGTAGCATCAATATATTTAAAATAAGGACTCTTATTATTTTTCACAGAATCTAAAAATACAAATGCTCCTGTAGTCTTACGGTATATATAATACCAAGCCACATCGCCCGAATCGTTTGGTTTCCATTCAAGCTGAACTTGTTGGCCAGATGGTGTAATAGTTGCCTTCACAAATCCTTGAATGACTGGGGGTAATTTGTCTTTTAAGGTAAAATACGAGGTATAGGTTGAAGAAGAAGTGCAAGCACCCACGCTATCGTAACCTACTACTTTGTACCGGTGCGAAGACGTGCAACCCCTTGCATATTGAGAAATAGAATCGTTTAAGGTGCTGTCAGCATAAGTCCAGCCGCTGCCATCATCTTTGTATAGAAAATATTTATAAGGTTTATAGGCAGTAGTAGGCTTATTCCACAAAAGGTTCACCACACTTTGACCGCTTAGCGTCCCAGTTATCAAAATGGTAGATATCGTATTTCCACTTACATAGTTACCACAAATATTTACGGGCACAATATCATAAATATATTGTGTAGTAGTGGCACTCGTTACCGTGTTATCAGTATAACTAGTAGATGATAGGCTTGCTGAATCTATAAGTGTATAACTGCCCGCCAAGGGTTTTCTAAATATATAATACTTGGTGGTAAGTGAACTTTGCGTGGACGGATTTTTCCATGTTAAATTTATCTGGGTAGCACTCACCACATCGGCACATCGCAGTTGCGGCGTGTTTCCTGTCACCATACTATTTACCGTAATTGAAAAATTCTTTTGGTCACTCCCACAGTTTTTATTTAACAAATCAACTGTCATCAGGTAGGGCTGCGAACGAGCATGGTTACATCCAGGTTTCCAACAAAATTGTTGGGTAACTAAACTGTCGCCCGATTTTTTTGCAAAGGTGGCCAATGGAACCGTACCGCCTGTCAAGGTATCGAACATCACACCGGTTGCCGAAATATATACTGAGTCGCCCAAGGAATCTGTACCAACAATATTGAAACACAAGGAATCGCCTACTTTCACACTTTTGGAAGTTGAACTACCCCAACTTACAATTTTTGGTGGGTAATAGTTGGCACATGCTTTTGCAACTACTTGCAAATCTCTCCGTACTTCACTCATCAACACAGGCGAGCCATTAACATCGCGATACTCCTTAATTTCAATGGCTATTACAAAGTTATTGGAGGTTGGAGCGGTTGCGGTAATCTCTCCCGTAAAAGTGTCCATTGCTATAGAGCCACTCGTTCCCAAAGGTTGCGTAGTTGAATAACCAGATGCCCAATCGCATAGAATGCCACTAAGTGGCGGCTGCACCGCATAACCTGAACCTGGACTGCCAGGTGTTGAGCCATAAGGTTGTACAAACGTAAATACCAGTGAATCTCCATCGGCATCATAAGCATTATTGCTAAAAACCATTTGCTTATTGGTACACAGGAAGGGAAGAGGTTTGCTTACAAATTGAGGTGAACTATTGATATATTGTTTGGGAGAAGGGATATATATCTGCCATCCCATACTTTTCTTGTCATTTGACTGGCTTGCCCCCAAACTTAGATTTATAATACTATTGTTTCTCTGTGTACCCCCACAAGTAAAGTATAGACCATACGTTTGACTGGTTGGCATATTTATGGTGTCAACGTATACCGCTTCTTCAATGCAAACACCTGTTGCGGGTATACAAGTGGGGGTAACATTATTAGATTTACCACCAACCATATAAACTTGACGAGTTCCCAATGAAGAATAGTTGGTACTCTTATAATAGCCTATGCTTATGGGATTTGAAAAACCTGATGATGAATTACAATCACGGTATATTACCAATTTAATTTCGTAATAAACTTTATTACTTTGGGTATACAAATAGCGGTAGGTGAAATCGCCACCCATTAAGTGAGTTGACTGTGCAGATTTTTGAAACCCCAACAGTGTCAATATCAATAAAATAAATGTAAATGATTTTTTGGTCATTTTTAAAGGGGTAAATTTACTGATTAATAATGGTATAGACAAACTTTTTGTCTGAAGGGTTCGGTTTACAATTGATAATCTTTTAAATAAATAAAACCCGAGTAAACCATTTGCCTTCTCTAAAAGAAGTCTGATGGTAGTTTTAATAAATTGATTAACTAAAATTGATTTTTCCATTGGTTCTATTTGATGATGCAAAGAAACAGTGCCTGTTAAACCTAGAAACTGATTTGCATCAATATAGCCCAATGACTTTCATCAACTTGGATATCTGTGTACTTGAAGTGTTTTTCTTAATTTCCCCCGATTTCGATTTTCAACACAAGGCTGCGGAAGTTTGATCAATTTTTCACCACCTTCTGTACCCAAATATTTCCATGGGGATCGCTAATTCTCACAAAGTATAAGCCTTCTGCTAAATCTGCGAGTGCAATACACTGGGTTTGATACTGCGGCATCGACCATTTCTTCTCAAAAAGCAAACAACCAATTGGGTCTAAAATTTCTATTTGTAGATTTTCTAAACTTTTGTTTGCTAGATATAAATCGCCGTTTGTAGGATTGGGATAAATTGCAACTATTGCATCAATATTTAAAGAAGGAATACCCACACCATAAAAATTAACCGCATCAGCTACCGATATACATTGGTCGGGATTGGTATAAATACAATAGTATCTCCCTGCCTTTGTAGGAGTAAAGTTAACTCCATTGCCTTGCAAAATCCCTGTAGTATCATACCAGTTCATCGAAGCACCTTGCACGGTTGTTAAATAAGTTTGCTTTACTTGTATAATCGGTTTCTGCGGAGGGGTTAATACCCTGATATACTTGTTCAACACTAAAGTATCACTTTGCCAAGCATTGCTCACCACCAATTGTATGTCGTAAAAACCGGGGGTATCTTGTTGCCAACGCAAAGTATCTCCAATCCCTGCCAACACACCTTGCACAAACCATTTTACGGATTTTACATACTTGTTTCTCAAACAAATAAATTGTGTTTGCTCACCCACACATACTTGTGCTTGGGCACCATATATACTTGCCATCGGAAAACTATCAAAAGCACAAAATCCTGTTTTTAACAAAAAAAAAGCACTTGGCAGATAAAGCCTCCCGCCGCATTGTGTAATATTCGTAAAATTACTTTCTTTTTTAGCCCCATTCAATATGATAGACTTGAAAAACAAAGCCCCTGAAGCTAAATCCTCTTTAGCCCAATTAATAGTGCCTATGCAAGCAGCACTATATAATAATCCAATACTTCCAGTTACTTGAGGGGTAGCGAATGACGTCCCCTTGTCAAGAGCATAAGTAGCATTAGAACTTGTGGTATATATATCAGTGCCAGGAGCTGCAATATCTATACTCCGTTTGCCATAAGCTGCTGCATTATCAAGGTCTCCCCACATATTGTGATTGGTAACCATTACCAAAAAATGACTTACGCAATTGGTGGGCATGTCGTAAGACACGTCAGTATTAATAGGCGTATTGGCTGTAGCGGCCACACTAATAATACCTAATTGCCCAAGACTATCATACATGGCACACCACAGGGGATAATTTTTAGGATTGCCATTATCAATACCAAACGAAGAATTTACTGCTACCACAAATGCCCCCTTTTTTCCTTGGCTCTGTATATAATCTTTTTTCATTTGGGCATAATATCCATAAGCTTCTACCACTGTAGCTTCATCGGAATTTGGGAAGGAAACGGGCAGTATTTTTATGTTCCAGTTTATACCTGTCACACCTATCTTATTATCACCTGTTGCTCCCATCACACCTGCCACTCCCGTGCCGTGGTCGGATGGAGGCATACTGTCATTATTTAACTGGGTATTATAACCGCGGTAATCATCAATATATCCATTACTATCATTATCAATATTATCATAAGGGATTTCATTATGGTTGATGAATAAATTAGCTTTGAGATCGGGGTGATGGATTTCCAGTCCTTGCTCTACCATACCAATTACAATAGTATCGCCTGCTTTTGTTATACCTCCTGTGGTACTGTCCCATACTGCAGTGGCACCAATATCCATCGTTATTACTTGGCTATTTTGCAAATACCATTGCTTATTAAAAAATGTGTCATTGGGTATAGTGCTTCGCAAATACACTTTATGATTAAGCTGGGCTATAGCTACTTCTGGTTTTTGCTTCAGAAATACAATAAATCTATCTATATCATTGTTCTTTTTGGGTTCCACCAAATATATATGATATAGTTTCGACAAACATTTTACAATATGTATATCTGTGTAGCTTGCCAATTGTTCAATGCTATTGCCTGTTTTCAGCATAATAATAGCCTGCCTTTCTGGAGTTTGAGAATACATAATATTAGAGCATACAACTAGTAGCATACTTATCACTATTTTCCGAAAACAACCGTAAATAAAATAGACCGAAGTTGCCACTTTAAATTGGTCATTCATCGGTCTATTATTCATATCAATTATGATAGTACTATCTAAGTACTACTTTTTGTTCCATTGTTTCGACACCCGAAACTATTCTAATCAAATAAATTCCTTTGGCAAATTGAGAAAGATCTAAAACCGTTTTGGTTTGCAAATCATAAGTTCCCACTTGTTTGCCAGTTATATCTATAATATTTATACGGCCAGTATTATAGGGCGACTCAACTATTACCAAGCCCGTACTTGGGTTTGGATATATAGCAAATGCTTTTTTATTGCTGATATTTTGCAAGCCTGTATAGGTACATGGTGTTGTATATGCATTTCCTGGAGAACCTGCTGCACATCCGCAGAACCAAGAAGCCGAATTGTTAAATGCTTGTTTGGTGGTATCAGCTAGTTCCAGTGTATATTCTAAACCATCAGCACATATAGGCCATGGGCTTGTATTGCTATAATATACATAATACTTTAATCTGCCTGATGTATCAAATAGTTCAATACTTCCTTGCTTTGGTAAATCGAGACCTGTCCAAGTGCTATGATTTGTTACACTAGGCCAATACATAGCTAATTTAGTATCATCTTTATTCAACAATTGATATTTCTTTGCCTGCACTATCAAGTTGCCGGAGAACTTATAAGTCAATGCTCCAATATCTACACGCCATTGATGGAGCAACATCGTACTATTTGAATTATTCTTCAATTCCAACCATTGTCCAGCATCGAACATTGGGCCCGGGTTATAGTTTATTTCGCTTACCACAAGTGGATATTGGCATGGTATATATGTAGTGGCTGGCGAACCACCAATGCAACCTTCGAACCACGCAGTGTACGTTCCTGTTGCAGGTTTAGTTATATCACGTTCCAAGCTCCGACCTGTACCTGCCACTTCCGCAGGCCAACCATTGCCGGCTCCAAATCCGAATATACCTATCATATTGCGTTTGGTATTATACATTTTCACCAAACCTCCTGTATCTGCCAAATCAAATCCACTCATGCTTATTGCATTTATTCCTTTATTATATAATCCAAAATTAGTAAGGTCATTTGCAAAAACCAATCTTTCACCTTTCAACATAAAAGTGTTTTCAGGCACTATAAATGTTTTGCTCGAATCGCTATTCACAAATAAATAGTTACCAATATCAATAGGGTTCGCATTGGTATTCGCCAATTCTATCCAGTCTCCGGTATTATTTTTAAGATGAGGCTTGAACATGATTTCAGAAATTGTAGGATCGCCTATACAAACACTGTTGGCTAATCCTGGAGAACCGAGGATACAATAGTTTGCCCAATTGGCAGCGGTGTAAGTAAGATTTGAAGTATCGTTTAGGGCAATGGTATATCCATTCGCATCAGCTTTGGCCCAACTTGAAGTATCATAACTAATTGCTGCTGCTACTTTACCCGCTTTATCTATAATCACGATTCCATCATTCACACTCAAATCAAAATTAACTTCCACTTTTAAGAACGACTGTACCGGGAATATTTTATCAAATTTTGCCTTATTGCTTACCACTACCAATCGGAAACCGGCGGGAATTATTGTATTTGCAGGCAAGGTAAAGCTTTGTCCGCTTTGTATAGTTTGCACATTATACCCGCTCAAATCCTTCAATTGGTTGCTGGTATTTCGTACCTCAAACCAGTCGCCAGCATCTGCCTTTGGATGGCTTTGGTAATTAATTTCTGAGAACACCAAGTTTTCGGCACAGGTACTATAATCTTTCCCAGGCGAACCTTCCAAACATCCACCAAACCATGAACTTCCTAAATTTGGGTCATTGGTCGGTGAAGTACGTTCAAGGGTTCTTTCAGTTAAATATGCATCCTTTGTCCATCCTTTAGAGAAGTCGTAAGGAATTGCATATATCAAAGTGTGGTCTTCATTATATATTTTTATGGTATCTGCGTTGTCATCAAAATAATATCCTCCCGATACATGGTTATAGGTATTATAATAACTTGCAAACAACGATGAGTCGGGAGTTACTATTATGTAATCTCCCGTTTTCATAATCTTATCTGTATGTATTTGCCCTGTGAGTGACCCATTGGCATTGCTAATTTCCCAGCCATCGACTGTTGCGAAGGAACTACTGTTGTTTTTGAACTCAAGCCAGTCACCACTTTTCGACCATGTAGCACTTGCCAATTGCATCTCCGTAAGAACTGTACCGTTAAAGCAAGGACTGTAAGCCGCAGCGGGCGAACCACCTAGGCAACCAGCAAACCAATATGTTGGAATTCCAGTATTTGCCGAGGTATCATTCCCTTCAATCGTATAACCTCTGCCATCAGCTTTAGATATTGCAGAACTACTATAAGAAGTTTGTGCAATAAGTTCAGCTTGCTTACTATATATCTTTAAAATTTCGTTTTTGCCCAATACAAAATTGAGAGAGCCATAGATGGGAACATTAGGGAAAATCGACCTAAACTTATTGCTATCGGAACAAAGCACAATGCGTTGATTGGAAGCAATGACACTGTTTTGCGGAAATCCGAAATAACCTCCCGAACCATTCTTCAAACTATAGTAACTCAAATCGTAATTATTGCTCGATTTGTTCCATATTTCTAACCATTGACCCGCATCTATAATACTAGAGGGGGTATGATTTATTTCTGAAATTACTATTTTTTCATCGCATTTTTGGTAAGGCCCACCAGGGGAACCTTCTATACAACCATCGAACCAAGAAGTGTAGAATAAAGCACTATCATATATGCTCGTTCGTTCTTGTGTGCGACCATTGCCATTGGCTCCTTGAGGCCAGTTGCTAGAAGTTCCATCGAACGTGGCAGTGGCGAATAAGATACCAAAGTTATCTCTAAGTTTGATTGTTTGTGGTTTGTTATTTAGCAAATCAAAATTGAAATTACCTACTGTTTTAACACCTGTATGTCGCTGTTTGAACCTGGAAGTATCATAACAAAATACAAGATATTCATCTTTGAATATTACGGGTGCTTTTTGAAAGGTATATACAAAAGTGCTGTCCCCATTTTGCAACCTAAACCCTGAGGGTTCCACAGGAAGCAAACCCGTATTTTGCACTTCAAACCAGTCGCCTGAGTTCAGAGAAATATCGCTATTATAGTTTACTTCTGTAATTGCCAACTGCCCGCCACAAGCACCTTTTATTTTACCTGGCGAACCACAAGGGCAAGCGGTAGTCCAGCTTTGAGGCTGCGATGCAAATACGGAATCCTTTTTCCAGTCCAAGGTATACGAGCCACCATTAGTAGCTTGCAGCGTATAATCCCATGTTGAATCAATATAATAAGCTACGCCATAACGTAATTTGCTATTGGCATCACGGAGTATGATATGATCGCCCAATGAGGCAAGTCCGAAATTGAAATCGCCCAGTACATTTGTGAGGTTAGGGAACAGTTTTAAGAGTTTGCTCTTTTTATTGCTTACTACTATGCGGTCATTGGGTTGCAGCACCGTACCGCTAGGGAACAAGAATGTATCTTTTACATCATTGTCCTGAAATATCCAACCTGAAATGTCTTTTGCTACCTTATGCAAATTCCATATTTCAAACCAGTCGCCCGCATCGGCATCGCTATTGCTATTATAATTTATCTCGCTCACAAAAATACTGTCGTCGCAGGCGGTAAATGCAACTCCAGGCGAACCACCCAGACAACCACGTTTCCATGCTTTGGGGTCGCTCTGCCAAGCAACGGTATCTTTTACTTCAAGCGTATATCCTGTGCCTGCAATTCTTTTGGGCCAAGCCAAAGTATCATCGTAACTCATGGCTGCCAATAGTTTTGTTCCTTGCAGAAAACGCAAATCGTCGCCAACGGAACCCAAGCCAAATTGAAAATTCCCTATATAGTTTTTCACGTTTGGATACATGGTTTTAAACTTAACCGTATCGGCTACAAAAACCAAATAATCACCCGATTTTAGAATGGTATTACTTGGTATTCTGAATGGTGTGAGTGTATCACCATCATATACATCCCACCCCGAAAGATTTAATGCAGATGGGGAAGAGTTCTTAATCTCGAACCAATCGCCAGCATCATTAAACGATGCCGCTTTATAATTTATTTCAGTGAACAATATGCCTCCTATACAATTTGCAGGAGTAGTGCCAGGCGAACCACCCATACATGCACTGAACCAGCTACTGCCTTCAGAAAAATCATCGGCTGAATCTTTTAACTCCAACGAATAACCCTGTCCATCGGCTTTCTGTGTAAATGTACCTTTGTCATCGTACGCTACAGAAAATACTAAGCTATCGCTTGGTGTAAATATGCGAATCACATCAAAACCATTACTCAAATCCATACCTTGAAGCGATACAAAAGCATTTACAGTAGGGTTCACGGTTTTGAATGCAGTGGTATCTCCTACGCATAGTAACCTTCCTCCTGCAACTATTTTGGTATTGGTAGGAAATACAAAATTGATAAAATTATTTTTATTGCGAACGAGATAATTGCTCAAGTCAATAGTTGCTGCGGTATGGTTATACAATTCAAACCAATCGCCCGAAGCAGCAAATTTGGGTGGATGGTAGTTTATTTCAGATACTTTTATGAATTCACTACATTTAGAAAAAGATGCACCTGGCGAACCACGCATACAACCATTTCTCCAATTGGCTGGGTTAGATGCCAACAAGGTATCATTAATCAACTCCATATTGCGACCATAACCATCGGCAGCCAAGGGCCAAGGCTGTGCATCGGTATAGTGTATGCTGATAACGGTTTTGCCTTGGTTATCTATAATGTCTATATCTTCTTTGGAATTACCTAATTCAATAGCTGTTTGTATTAAAGGTGCGGTAACATTACTATATTGCTTGCGGAATAAATTTGTATCGCTACAAAGTATCCATCTCGTATTTGCAGGTATAGTAGTACCCTCAGCAAATTGATATTTAATCCACCTTATGTTGGTATTTAGTTTCCATTCGCTTATGTCAATATTAGAATTGCCATAGTTGGTAAGCTCTATCCAATTACCGGGATTCTGAATCTTATCCGAATTATAATGAACTTCGGTAATGTTTAATTGCTGTTTGGTTGTAGTTCCTGTTGCTACAAAATTGGCGGTAAGTCTACCTCCTTTTTTGGTAAAGTTTTTATCAATAGTTGCATTCGAATCATTGGCACTAAGTGCATCACCACTCCAGTAACTAAAGGTATAACCGGGATTGGGAATAGCCGCAACGGTTACATTATTCCCATTAAAGTATGTTCCTTTCCAAGGAAATTTATTTGGATATACAGTACTTACTTTCATGCGGCCTGCACTAGCTGGGTACACATCGAAAATGAGGTTTACTGTATCACTCAACGAAAAATAATCTTTTACATATTTACGTGCATATATATTACGATCTACGGAAAATTTCCTGATTACATCCACTTCTTTTTGCCAATCGCTTAGGCTTGTTGAGGTTCCAGTCGGAGGGTTTAATTGACCTGACCAACGTGCAAAACTCTTCACCATATCATTATACAAGGAATCATATAATATTTTCACCGTGGCTTGCACCGAGGTATAATGGAAGGTTGTATTAATTAAATCGGCTTGCCTATTAATAAAGTACTTTTTGAATTTGGCATTTTTGAGCATCATCTTGATCATGCCTGCAGGATTTCCTCCTCCATCCAAAGTGCTTTTAAAGAAATCTAACTGTGGCGAGGTATTGCCTAAACCCCAATTAATTCCAAAACCGAAATCCAAATCCCATAACATGAAACGCCATTTTTGGTTTCCACCCTGTGGCCTCCACCATCTTATATTATTTCCTGGCCAATCTTGATTAATTACATAGGTCTCTGTAAAGAAATAATCTGTCCAGTTTTCATAATCAACTGTCTTGGTAATTCGGTTAAAAGCTGCATCGCTTAAAGTAGCAGCACTTGTATACTGACTTGCATTGAAGGTATCTACCAATTTGTACCAAGTAGCACTACTGCCATACATCGGACTGCCTGGGCTATAATGAAACATATCGATACTGTCAGGATTTACACCATGATTTTCGTAGCAATAATTATTATCCTGTCTTTCGCGTATATGATACATCCCATAGAATTTCCCATTCATATATCCTTTCACGGTTCTTGCTACTTGCACATCTTGATTGGTGTTTACTCCTAAACTATGTATCAATTCATCACGCATATGGGCTCTAAACCAATCCACTCCCGCATTCCGCACATTGAAACTGTTTACTTCAGGGAGTTTTTTATTCCAAAACAAATCTCCTGCACAATAGCTGCTGTCCAAATATCCCTTGGTTTTTACCCTTATGCTTTTTTGTGCAAATGACCGAGAATAATTTCCGTGCGTAGTTATGACACAGCCAAATTGCTTTTCAGTTTTACCATATTTATCAAACAGTTCAAAGTAAGCCTGTCTCTCCGTATTGGCAGTATATACACTGCTAAAACTATCAGGATTAGTTGAAATAGAAACTGCAGAGGTATATAATGAATCATTTACAAAATAAGTTTGAACCTGTTGTGGGCTAGGCAATAAACCTACTTTGTAGCACCGAGCTTTGAATACCTTTGTGCTATCGAAGGTAATTGCTTTAGAATACTTTGTAAACGATTTATTGGTGGAAGCAGGTACTGCACTTGGAGGGTAACTTCCGTCAGTACTATAGTATATCGCTGCCCCATCAGGCGAAGTCATTGTAATAGTAAGTTTGTATTTACCTCCCTTCTGAAGAAATACACCGCCATCAGGCGTAAAAACTGGTGCTTGACAATATGCTGTAAATTTATTCCCTGAATTGGTATTGCCTGGGGTAGGTTTATCGCTAATATACCAAGTGCTGCCATCAGGCATGCGGGCATACGTTTCTTTTGACCCTACACCGCCTACCACATGGCTCTCTATTATATTTCCATTGGTATCACTCATTATAAGTTCGGCACTATTACTCGCTTGGTTCAGTTTGAAATTGGTATGTGCTTTACTGCTTTTATAGCGGTCTTTACCACTGGCAAATATCACATACTTATTGCCTGCAGCCATGGTAACACTGGTGGATATTCGCCACATAGTGGGGTTTGACCTATCGTTAGAAAAACAATAGTTTCTTAAGTCTATGGAGCTAGAACCAGTTTTGAGATAAACCTCAAACCAATCAGACCAATCACCGTTGTCGTCGGCGATAGAACCGGCATTGGCACTTGAAATTTCGTTGATAAACAATTGACTCTTACCCGCAAAAGGTAGTAAAATCAATAACAAGATTGGGTAAATTTTTCTTAGCATGTCGAAGATTTTGGATAAGCTGTGTTAAAAAATTGTGATGTGATATTTAACCACGAAATAACTACAAAAATTTGAGATTTGCAAGTCATAAAATTGTCTTGATAATTTTATGTTTCTTTATATTATTTTCCAGAAACGATTCCTTTAACCACGCTATATCAAATCATCCAAAGCATCCTGTATGTTTTCGTACTCAAATTTAAAACCCGCTTTTAATAATTTCTCAGGCCACACATTTTTATCAGATAACAGTTCAGTAGCAAATTCACCAAACAATATTTTTAAGACCCATGCTGGAATATTGGGTAATATAATTTTTCTTTTTATTCTTTTGGCAATAGCTTTGGTGATAACTTCATTGGTTGCAGCGTGCGGCGAGGTGGCATTAATGGGCCCTGCCATTATGTTATTCTCCATCGCATATATAAATACCCTGCACAAATCTTGTAAATGTATCCAACTTGTCATTTGCTTACCACTGCCAAGTGCGGCTCCCATTCCCCATTTAATTGGGGCAGACATCCGTGGTAAAAATCCACCTTCCTTTGCCATTACGATCCCTATTCTAACAGCAACTGTTCTGCAACCTAAATTATCGAAGCGATATGCTTCCTGCTCCCAATGAAAACAGGTATCAGCTAAAAAATCTTTTCCTGCTTCACTGTCCTCATTCAGTTTTTCTCTACCTTTATTGTTATAAATGCCAGTGGCCGATGCGGTTATAAATAGTTCCGGTATATTCTTAGTTTTTTGGGCCAATTGAAAAAGCAAACGATTGCTATATATGCGACTATCATATATCTCATTCTTAAATTTTTTTGTCCAACGTTGTTTGGAAACATTTGCTCCGCTTAAATTTATTACTACGTCAATACCTTGCAAGGCTGTTTCGTCAATTTGAAGATCCATCGGGTCCCATTGGTAGTCGCTCTTCTTATTTCTGCCCAAAGTTTTAACTTGATATCCAATTGCTTTGAAATTTTCTACAAGCTTTTGCCCGATTAAGCCACTGGCACCGGCTATGAGTATGGTTTTATGCATGGTATATTGTATAATTATTTATCTTCCATTTTCTTGTTTAGCCTGTCAATAACAATTCCAAATTGTAAAAAAATTAACATTATTGAAAACAAAAGTTAAACAATGGTGTTTTGATACTTGAATTATGGCAAGATTTTCAATTAGAGATATAGAAAAATTTACGGGTGTTAAAGCACACACTTTGCGTATTTGGGAACAACGCTATAATATACTTACCCCGAAACGTACCGATACAAACATACGATATTACGACGATGCTGACCTAAAACAATTATTGGGGATTTCAATTTTGCTCAATAATGGTTATCGAATTTCGAAAGCGGCTTGCATGTGCCGCACAGAAGTGGATGGTATTGTACGTGAGATTACCGAAAAAAATAGTTCCTCTACCAATCAAATCATGGCCTTGGTATCAGCCATGCTCGAACTGGATGAACAAGCATTTAACAAATTACTTGATACGCAAATATTACAATTGGGTTTTGAAAATACTGTTATAAAAGTATTATTCCCCTTCCTGAAACACTTGGGAATGCTATGGATGACAGGGACAGTGCACCCTGCACACGAGCATTTTGTGAGCAACCTCATCAAACAAAAAATATATGTAGCTACCGAGGGACAGATACCTAAATATGGATCCGATTCTCCTAAATTTTTGTTATACTTGCCCGAAGGAGAATCGCATGAAATCGGCTTGCTATTTGCCAATTATGTATTGCGTAACCGTGGGCACCAAACTATATACTTAGGACAAAACACACCCGAAGAAGATATAGTACAGGTATTTGAATTATACAATCCCGATGTGGTTTTTTTAACAGTAACTGCCTGCACAACTATTGACGAAATGCCATCATTTATAGAACATACCGCTAGCCTCTGGAAAGGTAAACATATATATATTGCAGGGAAAATGTGTGATGGATTAAAAGCCAGTCTACCCGCAGGAATGAACTGGGTGAAAGACCTTGAGGATTTGATGACACAACTTGGTGATCTTAGAAAACCAAGTTAATATATCGTAGGTACTTCCAATTTTTTTATTTTAAGTACATAACCTAAATAATTCTACTAGAATAACTATGCACGATAAACATATTTTAATATCCATATTTTTTTTATTTTTTTTCCAAAACTTGAGAGCACAAACGGGGAAAATTAATGGTATTATTAAAGACTCAAAATCCCAGCAGTATCTAGTATATGCAGAAGTTGAATTAGTAGAAACTACTTTGAAAACTACTAGCGATAGTAATGGCTTTTATATGATAGATTATATAATACCGGGGACTTATACAATCAAGATTTCATTAAAACAATATAATCCCAAACTTTTATACAATATAGTAGTTACATCGGGCAATATAAATTCTGTTAATATATTTTTAGATGCCGAAGAAAATGTACTTGAGGTCGCCAATATTAAATCAAAGAAAAAAATATTTGCAAAAGTGATTGAAACACCACTTTCCACCCAAAGTCTTAGTGCACAAGAAATAAAATCATTCCCAGGTGCTAACTTCGATATCGTAAAAGTAGCTCAAAGTTTACCGGGTGTTAGTGGCTCTGTCGGATTCAGAAATGACTTGGTAATTCGTGGCGGTGCACCTAACGAAACTGTATATTATTTGGATGGTATGGAAGTGCCCAACATCAATCATTTTGCCACACAAGGAAGCGGTGGAGGCCCAGTGGGAATGCTCAATGTGGCATTTATTGAAGAGGTTACCTTAAGCACAAGTGCCTTCAGTGCAAAGTATGATAACCCTTTGAGCGGCGTACTACAATTCCGTCAAAAATCGGGAAATTTGACACGCACACAAGGCAATTTTCGATTGGGGGCTAGTGAGGCTGCACTTACGCTAGAAGGCCCTTTAGGTAAAAGTAAAAAGTGGAGTTATATGGTTTCTGCTCGTCGTTCGTACTTGCAAGCTTTATTCAAATTAATCAAACTTCCTTTCTTACCAAACTATTGGGATTATCAATATAAACTAACTTTCAAACCATCTAAAAAAGATGAAATTAATTTATTGGGATTAAATGCCATTGATAATTTTGATTTCAATCCACCCAAAGTTGATCCCTACGATACTTCAATTGCAACACAAAATAATTTATATATATTAAACTCGGTTGCTAAGTATACCCAATATTCTGCAACAGGTGGTATATCATGGAAACACCTGATACCACGAGGGTATTTTAACTTAGTATTGAGTTCAAATGTATTAAGAAATGGAATTACCAAGTATGAAGATAATGATGAAAGTGTCGAGCAAAAACTCAGACTTAAAGTAAAAAGTTACGAATGGGAACATAAACTTCGTTTTGATTTGAACAAGTTTGTTGGGCGTTGGAAATTGAGCACCGGTGCAAATATTGGATTTTGCAAATATGATAATACCTTTTTTCAAAAAACATTTATACCATTCAATAATAGTTATATAAATATAGCGTCAGACAAGTCTATGAATTTTGTAAAATTTGGTTTGTTTGGAAATGCATCTAGGAGCTTTTTTAGCAATCGATTTAATTTATCAGGTGGCATTAGGACAGACATGAATACCTTTACCACCAATGGCTTGAACCCAATAAAAGCAATATCGCCACGATTATCGGCAACTTATATTTTAAGTAAACAATTTAATATAAATGCTTCAGTTGGTC
>Ga0163151_10003011_pt1 | contig 24925 bp, 34 predicted proteins | sample OliLakLV19MP5IB2_FD_145596 | JGI IMG/M metagenome (GOLD analysis project Ga0163151, IMG submission 145596) | Freshwater microbial mat bacterial communities from Lake Vanda, McMurdo Dry Valleys, Antarctica - Oligotrophic Lake LV.19.MP5.IB-2 | ecosystem: Environmental > Aquatic > Freshwater >...
ATGATTAACAATAAATCACCATGCTAGAAAACGAAAAAGAAAGTATATGGGTACATTTCATCTTCCAAAACGAACTAAGCCCTAAGAACAACGAGGAATACAAACGACAACTAGTGAGGAACTTCCTTGAGCCAAAAGGAGTACTTAATAACCCTAATATAAAAATAGAGATATGAAAGACACAGATAAATTAAACATAGTCCACTTTGGTGGAGAAAGTAAAGAAGTAATAGAGGCAGAAGATAGGTGGCACGATGAACAAATGAACAACACAGAAAAAATATTAAGAGACGAATGGTCACAAGGAGTAGATGAAGAAATGCCTATGATGTTTATTGTTGATGGAGAAAAGGAAATCGCAGACTGGCGGATTAACAAAATCACACAAGCCCTAGTAGAAGAGGAGAGAAAAAAACAATGCACTTGTAACATAACCACACAAAAAGAGTGCCCAATCAAAGGGCATAAAGAATTAGTGAATCAACTCCTCTCCTCTCTTAAAGACACTAAGTCTTCCGAAAAAACGGAAGAGATTAAATAAATGAACAAAAACAACCTACAAATAACAGTGAACTTTAGAGACGACATGTCACCGGCTACAGAGGAACACAAAAAACAGGTACTTAAAAGCTACCTAGAAGGTAAAGGAGTATCAATGAGTGCTGATGATAATCTATGGCTAGAGGTATGAGACTTAACTGTAATACATGCAACAAAGAGGTGGAGAGGTGCTATAAAAGAAATCTTATCACTTGTTTTGAGTGCAAGAGTAAGCGTATACTAAAAAGAAATAATAATTATGCGATGGGACAAGAATAAAAAACCTTTATCGTGGAGTGCCCTTAGCTCGTTTCGTTATGATCCTGAGCAGTGGTACAAGAAATACGTGCTTAACCAAAAGCAGAAGGCGACACCTAAGATGGAATTTGGTAACACAGTAGGCGAGTCGCTCGCTACGGAGGCACCTCTTGTAGGTGGTGTTGTCACGTATCCTGTGATGGAGTACGAGCTAAAAGTACCTTTTGGCGACATCTATCTCCTAGGCTACATTGACTCGTACAATACGGAGAAGAAGCTCATGCGCGAGTACAAGACATCGTGTAACCCGAAGAAGTGGACTCAAAAGAGTGTGGACAGTCACGGACAACTCACGATGTACGCACTTATGCTGTACCTACAGTACGGCATCAAACCAGAGGAGCTTACCATCCACTTGGACTACATCCCTGTGGAGGAGAACTTTGACGGCACTATGTCCGTATGCAAGCCACATAAGGTCTACACCTATGAGACAAAGAGAACATTACGAGAGTGTCTTTTATTCGGCACGGAGATAAATAAGACAGTAAAAGAGATGGAGAGTTATGCACAGAATCATGCTTGATAAATTCCTGTATAAGTGTATACTCTAGTACAGAGGCAGAAGAGGGGAGATAGAAAACGTATCAACGATTACTTGGATGGCTTGTCTTCTCTGAGTATCCCGTTAGTCAGCGTATCATATGGGAGTATGTGTCCCTCCTCTTCTGCCTCTAATTATTACCTATAACCTATAACATATGACAAAAATCAAAGGTGCCCAGAATGATGACTTTAGTGAAGCGAATGAAGTTCCTAGCAATTGGGTAAAGTGGAACGTAGAAGGAGAGGATAAGATAATAGGTACCCTTACACGTAAGTGGTCAGTAGACAATCAATTCCAGCTGGGAGAGAAGGTCGAGAACTACGAGATTAAGGCCGACTACGGAGAGTTCCACGAAGTTGATGCTAAGAAGAAGCTTATCGAAACACCTATCGTTGTTAAGGAAGGAGAGATGTGGTCAGTAGGTGGCAAGGAATCAATCCAGAAGCAAATGGCTAATATAAAAATTGGTCAGAAGGTAGGCTTCAAATTCGTAGCTCTTATGGAGTCAAAGACCAAGGGATTTGCACCTGCTAAAGTTATCAAAGTGTACGCACCTAAGAATGATGACGGTAGTGTTAAGATGGACACCGAATGGTTGGAGGAGAACGGTAGTGTGAAGGAAGATTTCTAGTAGTACAAACAGACCCCTAGTGGGTTTGTGGGGGGAGTGGTTCGTGCCCAATATGTTATCAGTGTAGACTGGTAGTGTATCGCTAGGGCAGGAACTCTCCTCACAAGCTCATTAGGTTGGTTCATAGGTGGGGGTAAAACGTAGCTAAATATATCGGATAATCACTTATCTGCTAGAGTCCCCAGAGTGATAAATACGGGTTAAGCATCCTAGGTTGCACAAAATACTCTTAGATATATTATCCCCACCTGTCAATCAATGTTTCTTGTATCGCCCTCATAATTAAAAACTTATTTACATCATTTGTTAATACTTTTGGAGGCGATAGAGGAAATATGCAACTATTCAAACACCAGCAAGATATAATCGCTGACGACCCTAAAAAATGTGGACTGTTCTTAGGCACTGGTTCCGGTAAGACACTCACCGCTCTCTCTCTCGCTGTTGGCCGCACTCTTGTGATAGCACCTAAGACCACCAGAGACGATAAGACATGGGAACGTAACCTGTTGAAATTAGGCAAGGATATAAAACTCCATGTTATCTCAAAAGAGGACATGCGCAGAGACTTCACCAAGTTACCTGTGTGCGACACGCTCATCATTGACGAAGCTCACACAGTCTCAGGTGTCACACCAAATATATGCTACAAAAAACGTGTAGCACACCCTAAGACATCTCAAGTGTATGACGCTACGATGGCCTACATAAAGCGATGTGGGCCAAGTAGGCTATACTTGCTCACTGCCACACCGATACGCAATCCGATGGCAGTTTTTGCCCTTGCTACGATGCTTGGAAGGCAGTTAGAGTTCTATAAGTTCCGTGACACATTTTACTTTCAACTACCAATGATGGGCCGCACGGTGTATCAAGCGAAGTCTGATAGCCAGACGAAAGAGCGACTGGGGAAGTTTGTGCGGACATTAGGATACACAGGAAGGCTATCTGAATTTGTCGATGTGCCAGAACAAACACATAAGGTTGTGCAGGTCCCCATGACATGGCCACAAAAAAAGGCGATAAAGGAGGCTACTATAGAGTGGCCAGATCCGCTAGTCTTGCTAGGCAAGAAGCATCAGATAGAGCAAGGTGTTCTCAAAGGAGATAAGTTTAATCAGTCAGGAAGGTTTGATGAAAATAAAACAGAAGTCTTGTTAGACTTACAAAAAGAGTTTGGTAAGATACTTGTATTCGCTAAGTACAAAGACCAGATAGACCACATCGCTAAGCAGTTTGCGAAAGAGTGCACTGTGTACACTCTTACAGGCGACACTAAGGATAGAAAAGCACTAATGGAGATGGCAGAAAAAGATGACACCTGCATTGTCATCGCGCAGTCTAGTATCTCCGCCGGATACGAGCTTCCCTCTTTCAGGTGCACGGTGTACTGCTCCATCGACTTTTCTGTAGTATCATATATTCAAGGGTTGGGTAGAACACTAAGAATAAATAACTTACAAAAAAATCTGTATGTGTATTTACTTTGTGGAGAGATAGATAAAAAAATATACGAATCAGTTGTTATAAATAAAGTGGATTTTAATGAGAAAATGTATGCAGAAACACGAAGCTAACTTCGGCCTCACTTTTCGTTCATGGTTCCGTGCTAATAAGAAGCAGTTTGAGAACTCCGTCTTTGAATTGAAAGACACTCGTGGTGGTGTTGTTTTTAGATTGTCTGAGTGGAAAGAGAAGCAACGTAACAACGCTCTTGCCTGTTCATCTGACGAAGGGGTTCTTCTACGCTTTAGTTCAGGCACCCCAGGAATGGCAGACTATGGTTTCTATCGTAACGCCTACGCCTATATCGTTATCAAATATCCAAAGGCTTTTTATATCATCAACGCTTACGACCTTTTAAATCATCCTAAAAAGTCATTAAGCGAAACAGACGCATTTTTAACAGCTATCCACAGTGTCAAGTTGACATAATGTGTATACTTATACAGGTAGTACCTTCTGGGCTGGATTACACAATTAAAAGGAAGACAAAACCCCTATGTGTTTCGACATAGGGATTTTGCTTATTTGGTACCGCCTTTAATGTCGGCACCGAAACTATAGTATAGCAAAATAAATAGCCTTGTTTAAGGGCTATTTTAGCATGCGTCTAACTAGTTCAACATGCGGTTTCATCGGCTTGCAATGCTGATGAGAGTACAGGAAACCCTCCCCATTATGAACGTATACTTTATAATACTTTTCATAATTGAGGGTTATCATTCGACAACAGATGGCACACAGTTTGATTTCAAACAAAAGTGTACCATCTTTGTTTTTCGTCAGTAGTCTTCTGTGCATCTTATATCCATCCTTTCCTTGACCAGAGCAGTACTGCACGAGTCTTGTCTTCGCTCAACTCGTAGATTGCAACTTCGCCGTCTTTGTCGAGGATGACGTTGTACGCTTTTCCGTTGAAGGCGACCATGACACATGGTTGAGGCTTGTCGCCATGCCAGCACACACCGTTGTCGATTATCTTACCCCCTTTGGAGAGGTCGATGTACTGGGCTTGTGCCGAACACGAGAACATCGCCACCACCAAAAATACCAGAAGAACGATTGCTTGTTTCATGATTCATCTCCATAAGATAAAGGGTTGATTTCACCAAGGGCTTCCGCTTCTTTGTTTCGCTTGTCGAGTTCAGCTTTCCAGCTACAGTAGACGTGCCACACAGTACCATCAGCATGTACTTCACGTGGCTCTACTGGGTTCATGGACTGCTTGCATCCTTCACAATTTCGCATTTTCTTTCTCCTGTAAAAAGTTGATATAGTCTCTAACATACCGAGGTATGATTGCATGAAGTGTGTACTGCACAACGTCAGTATCACTGTTGCTTACTTTGCCGTACTTCCAAAGGTAGGCGGTACGGAAGAAGTCAAACGAGGTGTTACCGCTACGGTATATCGCATTTTTTAGGTAGAGAAGCATGTGGTTCTCCAAAGTCGAGTGGTTTTTGGGCTTGCCTTGCTTCACAGCTTTTCGAGCATGTGCCACCATTGCCATAACGACCATAGTAGCCCATGTAGATACCTGCTCCACAGTTAATGCAAGGCGAGAAGTCAAGTTGGATTTCATCGTCTTCCTTTTTGTTTCCTTTCGGAGCGTACATGACTGGGTTCGGTAGTCTATTCTTCATGAGGCGGATCCTTTTCAAGACAAATATCTGCGTCGCATTTCATGACAATGTTGAGATACCCTGTATCTTCATAAGACATGTAGCATTCTGGGTGTTCACGCACAAAGGGGACATATTGCCCCACCTTGTGCGCATACCACATGTTAGGGTCTAGACATCTTTTGATGTAGAGCATTTCACACCTCGATTTCAAAAACGATGGTAACGACTTTCTTTTGCCCGACTCGCTTGACGGAAGTACGAGATTTCTTTCTCGGTATAGCGACAAGGTACATCTTGCTATCGATCCACGTCGCTGTTAAAAACTGGGCTACCTCAGAAGGTATCATGTTTTTAAACAGCGTGTGGTAAGCCCTGTGTTGCCTTTGGTTGACGGTAACAAGGTTGCTCTTGGAATTGTCCCCACCACGACTCCGAGGGAGCCTGTGATGTCTATCTGTTGGCCTATACATAACAAACTCCTTTTGGTAAAAAAAACTGGTCGTGGTGTGAAGCCTGTGTACTCCCTCTTGATACCACGTCTGACCTTAAGTATCTAACGAGCAGGGGAAAACACAAGTATAAAAGGGGGATAACTTGTTATACTGTGTCTATGGCCCCAGCAAGCGAAATCCGATGGCTCTGTTTTAAAGCAAGCCTTTGGTTTAAAAAAAGGTATGATCTACTTTGCAATTGGTACGCTCGTGAAGAACGTGCGCAAGATGAGAGTAAGGACACCTATAACTGACAGAAGTTGTCCGGTATGTTCAGGTGACATCTCCAATTGTTGAGCGGATGTTAATGCTCCTATTACGATCGTGATAAATGCTACCCAGTTTGTCTTTGATTCAAAGATTGTTTTCATTTGTATACTTGATTAAGTGCTTTTAATGTTTTTGGTCCGACAGTCGTGCCGTGCCAAAAGAGACGCTCCCATCGTGAGAGAGTCCCTGTGTCTACCATAAACTTTTTGATTGCTACCGCTGTTTTTTTACCGTACCAGCCGAAATCACTTTCTGCTACGGGCATCATATATCCTGTGCGAATAAAAAATGCCTGCAACTTTTGCACGTCAGTATTGAAATCAAGATACTTCATTTCTTTGGTGAACTCTCTATGAGAAGGAAGGTAGGAAGTCCAATCAAAACAACCGTTGTATCCATTGTTAAAATTAACTATTTCATAAAAGTAGTTGTCTAGGTTAAATACTCCACCACCCAATCCAGTTAGATACGGCACACCGTCTGTTCTCTTTAGTGCCTTTCTAAGTTGTCTTGCTTGGTCATGCCTATGGGAACCTCTGCGGTCGCCTTCTTTTTGCATTTCTAATGTAATTTGAAAACCGCCATTAAAAACAAGACCATTGTTTGCTTCTGTCCCTATGTGAGAACCTTTAGTAATCCATTTGCCTAGTAAATTTGGTGCGGGGTTACAGTGCCCGTATAGAAATTCAAAGCATTGTCCGTCTTGTTCTACGATAGTGAACACCCCAGTAAAACCTGAACCGTCATTTGCTGGATTGTCTACCGTGAGTATCTTGTACACGTATTCTTTATCCCAGTATGAATCTATTTTTGAATCATAGCCACAACTACTATCTACTCCTGGATGACCTTTTAAGCCTCCTTTTACGTAGGATGATGTCGCGTTAGCCGCGAATCCTTGCCCGATACTGCACTTTGGTTTTACTTGTAGTTTCATAGTTTTATGTATATTTTGTTATAACCGCCCAGAGACCTCCGATAACAATTCCTGCTCCCACCATCCTCCCTGTTAAACTTTCTCGCCATGCTTCTAGCTTGCTCACCCTTCCGTTTGTTAATGTAACCTGTGCCAGCATTTTTTCGCTTACCTCCTCATTTCTTTCTAGGTAGCCTTTGATTTCTTTGAACATGCTGTCTAATTCTCTGTTTGTGTAATTGTCTGGTTTCATATTATAAAAGAGCTGGAATAAGCGGTAAGTTATTTTTGGCACTTACGCCGATACTACCAGCTGTGTTTATGTTCGATGTTTGGAACGCCCACACATCCCCTGCTGACAACTGGTTGGAAGTAATCAAAGTAACAGGAAGTGCGTCAGCCCAGTAACCATACTCACCAAAGGCGATAGCAATAGACTGCGGAGCAAGCACATTGTCTACCCAAGCATTTCCAGTAGCACCTGTAACTGCGAACGTAAGGATTAGGATTCCGTCTGTACCTGTCGTGTTAGTTCCTTGTACTGAGAATGTTTCAATGGTAGTACCGTCTGCTACTCCTGAACAAGTATATGTAGAAGGTGTTATACCAAGCCCTGATAAAGTAACTGTCATTACATTAGCTGTGTCACGAATAATTTTACCCGATACGTTCACAAGGTTTCCGTTAGGAGCAGGGACACGCTGTGAGAAGTTAAGTGAGTTAGTTGCACTTACAGGAGAGAGTTTCAGTGATGTCACTCCTGATATTTTAGATGTGTTGTCACGAGAGATGACACCGTTTGGTGTGTACACTTCCTGTACCAAAGGGTCAAGATTCTTGTTTGAAACGTAAGTGATATACGCTAGGTTAGGCTTATCCAGATTTTTATAAAAACCAGTAATAGGTGTACCAAACAAACAATCATTGAATCTAAATGTCCCCACCTGTCCTAAAACTGTGCTTGCGTCTGCTACATAGTAAAAAGTGGGAGTCCCTGGTAAATCTGAAGTACCGAACTTACAGCTGTTAAATACTACATCCCCCGACCCAAGCCACGTAAATCCTGCCCCCACAACATTAGAATGAAATTCACAGTTTTCAAACTTAAGCCCTGCTCCGTTTGTAATATAAATAGTAGCGTTAGTGTTAGCGGCTACCCAAAACTTGCACCGTCTGTATGTTGCTCCCTGTCCTCCTTGAGAATAACCAGAGGTTACATTTGCCCCTGACGCAAAATAAATAACAGAGTCTTCGACTTGATAGTATGTCCCCGCAGCGGTGTACCACCAAGGCCCAGTCACCCCTGCTGCGTCGGTAAACATAGCATGGTTACTAAAGATAGTCGTGGTGTTCAACAGGAAAAAGAAAAGGCCGATTGAGTTGTTGCCGTTATAAAAAGAACAGTTTGTAAATGTTCTAAAAGGTGTTTGAGGACTTGAGAATGTTGTTGAACACCACACCTTTGTTGAAACCGAAGCTACATCACTCCCTACAAACTCAAATGAAGTGTGGTCTACTTCTCTACGATTATTTGAGGCAGTTGATGTAGAGCGAAAACACATGTACATCGGGTTAGTAGTATTGAAGGACTTAAAGGTGACGTTTGATGAGAAGTTTCCTACTGGACACCCTAGGGCATGAGCAAACGTGACGGCTGCGAATGTGACAGTGCCAGACACCCCTGCCCCCGGAGTAATAGTTAGTATTGCCCTTCTGTCGTACTGGGCTACTATACCTGTTGTTTGTGCAAACACAATAAAGTCTCCTACTTCCCACCCTGCGATGTTCGTAATGTCTACCGAAGTACCTGCTGCAGCTAAAGATGACGTTGTCGTTGTATTTCTTGTACGAGTTACCCCACACGAATAGAAATTAGCACCTTCTCCAACGAAAATACCGTATTTATAGTTTGCCATTGCAGCTGAAGAGTTACCTATCCATGTAGCTGTTATCCCAAGAGGGATTATATCTGCTGTAGAGTTACGCCCCCAATCAAGCACAGCTGTCGTAACTGCTGACATCTGGCAATCACCTCGCAAAGTTATTCCTGTGTTCACTATTCGAGATGCTTGAAGTCTACCCGTGACAACCATAGCTGTTGCTGTGTCATCTCCGTAGGTGCTACCTGTTTCGTCATATGTAACGGTAGATGTTGCCGCTATGACAATCGAGTGTCCTGCCGCAGAAGGTGGCTTAACACCACCAACCCATGTAGCTCCTGCACTCCATAATCCTGCACCTGCTGCTGATGTATATACTGCCATTATTTTCTGTAGTGATTAGGCTTAGACGAAAGACTGTCTATAGACGCTCTCATGTCCTCTTTCTTCGCAGGCACTTCAACAAGCTGTGCTGTAAGTCTGTTTATGGAATCCTGTATGTCTTTTTCTTCTTCATTTAATACTTCTTCTTTCTTTTCTTTAGCTTTAGTGAATACTGTTTGACGTACCCTATCAAGGTCATCGAAAGTGATGCCGTAGTCCGTCATCCATGTGGCGATAGTTTCGTCATCGCTATCTATGTACTTTTGTAAATATGTAGCTTGTTCTACAGTCGCTGTGGTAATTTCTTTTTTGTACTCTGCATACTTAATCTCACTCATTAAGATATTCTCAATAAGCTGTGTTCGCTCTTCTTCTCTGGTCATACTCGCTTGTTTGATTTCTTCCATATTATGATACGATTACGTTAGTAAGTTGCCCCCCACTGTACACAAAAGACTTGTTTTTATACACGCCAGTAGCGACTATAGACATGAGCACCCCTGCTGTGTACCCAAATGTTTTCGTTCCTGTAGCGTCAGACGAGACATTCAAAGTGCCGTCTCCGTTGTAGGTAAAAGTTTTGGAAGGCTGGGGAGTTTCAGCATTAAAGGTTATTTCTTTGGTGGTATTGTCTGTCGTTATTGTAACATTCGTACCAGCCACAAGAGTGAGCGTATCCCCAGTTCCTACTGGGTCTACATCTGCTTGACCAGATACCGCTATTGTACCGAACATAAGCTGGTCTCCTGTGTTTGTGTTAGCTAGGGAACCTGTCGTACCGTCTGCGATGGTGATACCTGAGTCTTGTATTAGTTTTCCTGTAGTAAGGTCGTAACGAGCGATTGCCTTGTCTGTAGCCGATGCTGGACCAACTACATCACCTGAGCCTCCTCCATCTGCACCATTCTCCCACACATCTAAAGTAGCGTTGTACTTTAATACCTGAGCGTTTGTAGGGGTGTCAATCTTTACATCGTGTAATTGATGCAAGTTTCTCCAGCCGCCTCCGTTTGGCTTGCTTGCCTCTGGTAGATTTTTAATGTGACTAGCATCTAGTCTTTCTTCACCACTAAGAGTAGACAGTTTACTGATTACCTCGTCAATGCTTGCATCCTTGCCATCAACACCATCCTTGCCATCAACACCATCCTTACCGTCATCCCCTTTAAGCTGTTCTTTTAGTGCAGGGTCAATTTCAATATCGTACTGTTCTTTTTTTTTTGCTTCCGCTAAGATGTCTCTTAACAGATTCTTTACTTCACTATCGTCTTTCTCATTGGGTAGATTTGTGATCTCCACTCTTTGAATGTCAGGAAATGTCACACTTTTGTGTTCTGGTATGACTGTCTCTGGTATTGACTGCACAGCTTTTGCTACAGCTTCTAACTTATCCCCTAGCTCCATAATGGCATCGAGGTGTGCAAGGGGCATATCCCCTCGATTGTCCACAACTTTTTGTGCTTTACGTTTTAGTGCTTCATTCATTGATTTAAGTATAATTTAATTTTTATCCGCTTGCAATAATCTTGTTTAAGTGTAGACTGTATATATGCTATTTGCTATATTTATGTTTTTTGTCATCACTTTTGGATTTAAGTTTATTTGTGATGTCCTTGCTGGCCGTAATCTTTAAGGATTAACCATTTCGTTTGCTACTTGTGGTGAAAGATAGCCAACTGATTTTAAGTATTCAGCAAACGTCTTTCCTTCAAACCCTTTAGGTGCTGTTACCTTTAGTTTATCTCCTATGTGGTACACAATTTTTCCCCCTATTGTTTTAACTGGTGTCATCGCCTTGTCATACACAGTAGACCAGAACCCTCCAAAACCACCTTTTAGGCCACCTTCTGTGATCGCTTTTACACCCACTTTTTGTAGTTCCTGTAGATTCCCGTAGTCAATATATTTTTGCTTAATGTTTACATCTTTTAGCGCCTCGTAAGTCTTTTGACGAATAAAGTTAGCCATATCCCCCTGTAGCATCCTTGTTTCATTTGCGACATCTTGACCTCTAAACATTTTAGCAGGTGTAAACTGTGCAAGCTCTGACTTAAGCGCTTGCGCTTTTGTAAATGTAAACGATTCTATACTTGCATAATCTTCCACTAATGATTCAAATGCATTTTGGTATGCCTTCTGTTTTGAAGGGTCTACAATACCTGCAATTCTTTCTTGCAATGGTGCAAATAATTCTTCTTTTGATATTTCACCTTTTAAGCCTTTAACAGCTGGCGCAATTTCTTTGTTGTAAAGTGTGTCGGCAACTCTTTTTGCTTGTATTCCTATCTGTTTTTCTGTACCGGCTATACCACTTCTTAAAGCTGTTTCAGAAGTTGTTATAGGCTTAAAAGCAGGATTCCCTTTTATTGCACCTGCGCCAAAAAGATTTTGGAACATCGAAGGTTGTGATGCCTCGTATGCAAGAATATTTTCTGCCTCTTTTACGTTTGGTGTAAACGCTGACTCGTAAACAGACTTTCCTGTTCCTTTAATAGCCTTAGCCACAGGAGATATTCCTTTAGCTAACAGCTTAGTGCCACCGACAACTGTATCTTTTATAAGACCAGCACCACCTCCTGCAAGTATCTCTGCTCCAAATTCTAACTGACCTCCAAGTTTTTGATCTGCGTTAGTCGGTGTAATAGATTGCTGTAATGCTTGACCTTGTGGTGTTTCACTCTTTAATACATCAACACCAACATTCGGTTGCATAGCTTTTGTTTGTGATAGTTCTTTACCTGTGACAACCGCTTCTGCGCCTCCTAGAATCCCCTGACCGATGTCTTGAATCCCCGTCGCTGTGTTTACCACTGTGCGAGCTACGCCCTTACCAAATCCAACGGCCATATCTTTTGCTGTCTCCGTTTTAGTCTTTGGCTCATTAACACCTTCAATAGTCCATCCATTTTTAACATACATATCTAGCGCCTCGTTCATTGGTACACCTTTTGGTCTACTGTCTAGTATTGTCTGCATTTGATTACGTGAAAGATATTTTTCCATATTATTATAATTGATTATCAGTAAAACCAAACCCAGACGTTGCTTGTGTGGTTGAAGTATTGGCGGCTCTTGATGTTTGTAAGAACCATGTGTTTAATTGTGGATTCTGGCTCATAACTGTGCCACTACCTGACTTTACTTGCTCGTAGTATTGGAGCATTTGAACAGACGCTGGTCCTGCTTGTGCAATCATAGACTTTATAGCTGTATCTCTTTTAATTGCTGCTTGTTTTATATCTTTCTCGTCTTGCCCAAAACCGGAAGCAACGTACAGCTTCTTGGCACCCTCAATTTCTGAATCTGGTATTGCTGCCCCAGATTCCTTTCTTAGTTGTGCTCGGATAAAGTCCTCTGCGTTTCTATTATAATCTCTTGATGCATCTGAGCTTACCACCCTACCAAGACCAGAAACAATAGTCGTAGGGTTATATTTAGCAGAAAGTTGTCTATTTATAGCTTGGTCTGACTGAACCATTCTTGTCACAAATGCTACTGCGTTAGCTTGACCCTCGTTTAATTTCATTTTACCAATGTTTAAAAGAGTATTTGTTGGCAAACTAGAAAGAGAGTCGCCATTTGGTGCAGATATAAGCCCAGTTGAGTCTTGTCTTATTGGGTTATTTTTAGTGTCAATTTCTATTCTTTCAGCACGCACTTTTTTAATTTGTTCTTTTAATAGTTGATTTTTTAGATAATCCCCCCCGAACTGTCCTAATACTTGTGCGACTGCCATAGCACTACCCCCATCATCTGCAATAGCCTTAGCTTTAGCTAAGACAGATGCCGGTGCGTTTTGACTAGCTTCAACCATCATCTTGCTAATTTCTTTCTTATTGTCTATCTGCTCATTATAAGCCCTTGTCTCCTGTTGTCGAGCTTGTAACGCATCGGACTCTTGTTTCTTAAAGAGTGATTCTTGTGCTTTCTTTGCCTTTTCCTCTAGTGGTGTCAGCTTGTACTTTTCTAGTAGTGCTAGGTTAGTTCTACCTGCCTCTATCTGTGCTGTGATACGGTCATATTTAGCACTCACAATCGTTTCTGCTAGGTCTCTGGCTGTTGCGTAGTCTGCTTGTGCAATCGCCGCTTGGATGCCAATTTTAGCCACATTGATTGTGTTCTCTCGTGTAGCATCTCCAATGTTACGCTGTACTGCTGTACTAGTTATGTTCTGACCTGTGGCTTTGTTTTGCTCTGCTAATGTTTTAGCTAAAGAGTCCTGACCTAACGCTATACTTTGAGCGTTTAGGTTACGAAGTTGAGCTGCAATATCAGTAGCTCCTGTTGCTTTCATGGCTGACTGTGTATCTGATGCCCTTCCACCTAACATCTCTTGCAAAGATGCTATATTGTTACCTGTTTTTAGAGCTTCCTCATTTTGAGTGTCCACATTAGCCTGTGCTGCGTCAGAGGCACTCTGCAGATACGAAGTAACCTGTGGTATCGTGGTAGTGTCTACATTAAAATCAGGCGCTACTGGCACAATCGGCGCTTGTTGCCCTCCCATGAGGCTTTGAGCTGAAATAGTGTTGGGTGTATCAATTGTGTATGATTGTCCTTGAGAATCGACACGAGACTCCTTTGAGAAGTTCTGTCCGTTATATGTGAATCCTTTGTCTGTTACGTTAGTTCGTTCCATGTAATTAGTATAATATGTTTATGCCGTAATACCTATGTTTAATAGTGCTGTTCTGATTGCATCAACGGCTGTCTTCATTGATGATGCTTCTGCTTGTACGTAAGCACCACTTGGTGCAGTTGGCGATGCTATCGCACTTGCCTTTGCTACAGGAGTGACACCGTACAAGCCTACAGCCCCACCTGTTGCACCAAGAGAGACAGTGGAACTTGATAAGTCTATTCCACCTTGGAAAAAGACCTTCTTAGTAAAGATTTGAGACGTAGGATTATTGTTACGATAGTAGTCAGCCAAAAAAAAGTCTAGCTTCCTGTTTATTTCATCAATTTGTTCTTGTGGTGTCATATGTTTGTCTTAATTACTTCATACCCATACTTAAACTCATAAATCTCTCCGTTGCCTGTTGTCTCTACCTTAAACATGTATTCCCTCCCTTCTAGGAATTTAATCCCGTCTGTTTCGCCCACTTCTTCGATAACACGAACAACTGCTGACGACACACCTGTGTATATAGTTCTGTACGCTCCGCCGTCTGCCTTATAAGAGACAGTAACAGTGTGCATCGCTCCTTTCGGTGATCCACAGCGAAGTGAGATAGCTTTTAGATGCTTCTTGGCACTTTTATCTGCTTTATCCATACCATCGTTTACCAATGTTTCAAATGAAGATGTTGCAGTAAATAGCTCGTTATCATTAGTCCTTCGCATTGTTCCTGAGCTAGAACTACCTGTAGTTACCCACATATAGTCTTCTATGACAGACATCCCTATAATCTCATTAGCAGTAACCTCGGTGTCGTTATTACACTTTCTGTCTGGGGCAACCACCAACACGCCTGAATCGTTTTTATAGATAGTCCATATCTGCTCGATAGCTACTCCGTTGAGATACACACGCATTGGGAAGTACAATGATTCGTTGCGTTTTGCTTTTAGTGGATAGATTTTACTATGACTTGTATTTTGTAACCTTTGAACTAACTGTGCTGACCCACCTGAGTATGAACGGATGATTACATCGCTTGTTGTGGACGTGTTGTTTGTTGTTGTAGAAACTCCTGATACCCCTATAACAACATCTCCTATATTCTCAAGTATCATAAGGTTATCATTACCCCAGTTAACAACATCAACAAGTGTACTAGCTGTCGTTGAACCATCCCACACGGCAACTTCTGACCCCCCGCCACTGATGAGTGATGCACCAAGAAGGATGTTATTACCATAAGGACAGATGGATGTTATCGTATGTTCTACTGAGAAATCTCTAGTAGAGATTGTCGTACCATCAAAAGATGCCGCAGTAAATCCACAAGCCATATACAATTTTTTATCTTTCTGATGAATAAACATCTGAGGCACTATTCCACTTGCAGGGTATGCTGCAAAAAATGTGCCACCTACGACTGTTGTTGCCGCAGGAGAACAAACATATTTTATCAAGAAAACATTTGTACCGTTGTGTCTCAGATAATACAAATTACCTTTATATCCAATGAGCGAGCCGGGAATCACTGTACCCGTTGTGTCTTCACCACTAGAAACACCTTGAAACTGACCTGCAGGTGTGTTTGTTGAGCTTACTTTCTGATATATTTTCCCATAAGTAAAAGATGTACTCTGTTGTCCTAGTGCGTATATCTGCTGACCTCCACCACCTGTGCATGTGTACCGAATAGCGTCAGTCAGTCTTTGATTGTCTAAAGTCCCAGTATCAAGTGCTTCTGACTCCATATCACGATAAGGACTTAACTTGTTTTTATTTAAGATGAAGTGACGAATAGAAGTATATCCACTTGTATCTCGTGGGTCTTTTACTCCGTCATTCCAAATTGTGCGAGAGATTGTTTTCATTTAGAAGTAAGTTACTATCACAACTAAGCCAACACCACCATTACCTGCTGTGTTGTTCGTTCCTGAAGAACCACCACCACCTGAACCAAGGTTTCCTGCACCACCATTACCTCCTGTGTTTGTGCCGTTACCGTTGTAACCACCTCCACCACCGCCCACACCGCCATACACGAGACCTGTGTCTGTTGATGGTGCCGCCGCTCCTGCATTCACACCAACTGCACCACCTGCACCACCTGCTTTTGCATAATTTGTAATAAAAGCACCACCGTTACCACCAGCTATAGCTGTAGCTGGACTTCCAGTATTATAACCTCCACTTCCCCCACCTCTTGGAGACGGGTCTGTTGCTGTGTCAACTCCTGCTGCTCCGTTTAGAGCACTTGCACCCCCAGCATAACGAACATCACCGTTGCCGATAACCCCACCAGCTGCCGCCGTTGCCCCACCACCAGGTCCCCCATTTGCTCTAAGCAAAAGCGTTGTCCCAAAGGAACTGTTGCCACCTGCGCCTCCTGCTGAATTGTTAGCACCTGCTACTCCTCCGGCTCCTACAGTATAAGATTCAGTTGCACCAAGAACTGCGGCATTAAATCTTTTAAAGCCATAGCTTCCACCACCTCCACCTGAGCTGTTTGCACCAGATGTCCCTGAACCACCTGCACCTCCTCCACCGATTACTGTAACCTCTACCCATTTAGCATTAGCACCTTTTGTCCAGTTTGCTGTTCCTGCTGTAGAAAATACTTGTACATCTGTCACAGGTCTTGACGCAAGAAGTGCATCTGGCGTTACTACTAACACAGCTCCTGTTGCTCCTGTTGCTGTGCCTGCTGTTATTTCTGCCGATGTTCCTGCTTCGTAGATACCTGCAACTGTTGTGCTTCCGTTTACCGTCACTGTTTCAGCTGCCCAACTAGGGATGCCTGCTGCTATTTTAAGAATAGTGTTGTTTGCTCCAGCAACAAGGCGAGTTAGAATACCAGCGTTTCTGTAATAGATGTCGCCAGTAGCGTCACTCCCCACGTTGATAACAGGACTTGTAAGAGTCTTATTAGTAAGTTCCTGTGTTGCTGTCTTTCCTACTGCTTTGTCTGCCCCTGTTACCTCTCCAAGTTTGTGATCATGTGTAGTAGTTACAGCTGAACTGTCAATACCCACTTTTGTTTTAAGTGCTGTTACTTCTGTCTGTAAATCGTTTACATCCGCTGCGTAAATAATGTCCACGTTGTCTACGTTTGTTGTGTGTGCTGTTCCTATATCTGTTGGGTATGCCATATTGTTATTTATTATACACCTACTCCTAATAATGTCTTACGTCGAGGTGACGGTCCACCCCCACCACCTGCTAATGGTGAAATAGAAGCCACTATAGACCCAGCAAAGTTTGTTGCTTGGGTTATTGTTAGCCCATAAGAACCTGCCGGTGTTTTTGCTGCGTTAGAATCAAATGCACCGACAACCCCTGCGGCACTTTGTGCTCTAAAAGTTGTGTTTGCTCCTGCTGAACAGGTCTGCCCATAAAAGTACCCCACAAGCCAAGAGTTGTCTGCAACTGTTGTTACGTTTGTTGTAAGAGATGTCGTGGAGGCGGACACATTTGTTGCACTGGCATCTGGTTGAGCAGACTGCGTTGCTCCTGTGTACGATGTCGCTGAAGAATAGACCCCTGGAGCACCTGTAATTGTCACAACTACATCGTTTGCCCCTGTTGCTGGTGCTATAAGGTAATATAAATAGATATGCTCTGCTCCATTTACGTTTAATTTTGCTATAAAAGTTGCCGAAACTCCATTGTATGAAGCTGCTGTTACGCTGTCTGCCCCACAATAAGCACCTATTAGTAGTATTCGGTCACTCCCAGAACAGGTATGACTATAAGTAACACTTGTTGTGGAGAACGAGCTTGCTGTTGAATTGTCGTATGCTATAGACATACTATCCTAAATCATTTAAATACGCTGGCTTGAAACCTGATTGTACTTGTGCTTTTAGATTGACGACTGGAGTCTCTGTACCTAAAAGAATACCAGTGTCGATGAGTGTTGTTTTTATCGTAACCCAACGTCTGTAGATTCTGAACCATGCAACTTTATCAAGTTCTGCTTGTGTTAGGGTTGGTGTTACTGGGTCAGATAGGTCAAGCACTCCACTAGTTACGGTTGATGATGCTACTCCGTCTAGCCTGTTCTTTTCATTCCTTACAGATACCCTTAGGTCTTCTGCTGAATTAACGGTGAACTCTCTTTCTATAACGTCTGTCCCATTAGAGAACGAGATAACCGCTTTAATATTCCCTTGTTCTTTTCGTGTTGATATTACTGTTGCTGTGTACATATTATTATTTTAAATTAAGCCCCTGTGTAACCAACCGCTGATACTTTCGTACTCGCTCCTGTTGTTACGTTTGCACAGAAGATAGCTGTAGCTGTTGTTGGTTGTCGTAGTGGTGTTGGTAATGTGATAACGGCACCTCCATAAACAGCCGACGCAGGAATTGACATGAGTGTTGTCCCCCCTGTGCCATCTTGGATGATTACGTCAGTCCCCACTGTTGCGTGTGCGTTAGAAACGATGATTGTTGTAATGTAGTTACGAAGACCAGCCGCTGGAGCCGCAACCAATGAAGTAGATGTTGTCCCTGTCATTGCTGTTGTGATAGCGCCTGATACAAAGTTTTCAGGGATAGCATATGGGAGCACAACTTGTTTACCTACTTTATCGTAAATAGAATCTACTCGGTCATTGTTTACCACAGCTGTGTTTTCACTTGTTCTTGCTCTGCCACCTATCTTTATAGGAGCACCTGAGTCTACGCCGTCGTGAGCTACGTTACCGACTGGGGTGTTTGTTGCTAACTGTACTGCAAATGTTCCTGTTCCTACTACTGTAGCGTTTAAGTTAGCTGCCGTAGCTTGTGTTGATGCAAAAGTTGTGTTACCGATAGATGCACCTGCTTGGAAAGGACTACCAAGAGCTGTGATGAGTGAAGTAATTCTCTGTGCGATACGTTGTAGTCTTCCGTTTATTCCACTAGAAGCTGTATCAGTACCTGGAGCTGATTCTGTGAGTGAGCCTGTGCGTGCATCAATTGTAGCTTCTGTTGCTACGCCTGTTACTGCTACTGTACCTGACACTGGCTGTGTAGCTTGAAAGAAAGCACCTGTTACTGGGAATGTTCCGTTAGCACCTGTTACTTCAAGAGGATTAGAAGCTATTCCTGTTGGTGATGTTGAAGTCGCAGTTGAATCAATCAACTTAATTTGTTGGTACTCTGTTGAAGAGATTGTCTCTGTTGCTACTGTTTTCCCAGTTCCTGGGGTTACGTTAATATTTGGCATGTTTAATTTTTAATTTGATTAACTATTCCACCTGATAAAGACAATTCTTCGGCATACGTTAATGACAGAAGTAACCCTATTGGGCTACCTACCGCTATTATTGTTGCCACATCTATTGAACTTTTTATTGCGTTAGTGGGAACGCCGAACCCTGCTACTCCTACTCCATAAAGAGCCGTCCCATACACACCTATGCCATACACAGCTTGCTTTGCATAGCCCTTAACAGCACCTGTCGGGGTTGCTGTGCTTTTGATTTGATTGGTAGGAGTGATAGGCATATTATCGTGAGTCAGTCATTTGAGCTGTTATTATGTGTTCTTCATCACGACTCCTGTCGGCTATATCGTGCTTGACTTCATCCTCTATCTTCTTTATCTCGTTTGCAAATAGACTCGCCCGTGTTGAATCCTTTGGTAGCCAGTACCAGAAGGCCGGTTTTAGAGCTAGATAGCGATGATGTCCGTTTGTGATACCTGGTTTCTTAGTTTCGTCTGTAACATCTGATGCCGTGAAGTAGTTAGGTGATCGTGTGTAGAACATCCTGATACCTAGTGTCTGACTGTAGTTAGGTGTCCTGTCTAAGAAGATACCGTTAGCTGCTTTGTAGTAACGTGACGGTGTGCCTGTTAAAAGCTCTTGTGAGCCTAGTGATACATCCTCTAACATTTCGTCATACGGAGTTAAGAGAATCCATGCCCCTGTACTGTCTTTACATTCCACTCGGTAAATATCTTGTACTTGATTACCTTGCTCGTCTACTGTAAATGGGTAATCCTGCTGATTAACAACAAGGTTAAACTTCATATTAGGGTAGCGAGTGTGGTTTGAGTCGTCTGCTTGCCATGTACCTGACACTCGTTTAACAAGATTTTGGTAGTCGTCAAATGCGAGGTTAATGTCTCGTAGTTTAGTGCCATTTGTATAAGAAGACAGTCCGTTTGTGTCGGTTAAGTCTTCCAAAAGTTGGATTATTCCTGACCTGTCTGATACTTTTGATATTAGCATTTGTTTTATTTTGTTAATGTCCCCATCCCAATTCCTATTTCTAGGAACTGAGGGGAGAGACTAAGCTACTTCCTTTTATTAAATTGTCTTTAGCCCAAAGTGGTTGTAAGTTTGTGAAGTGAAATAGTTTTAATACTTCTTCTTCATCTTTTGCAGTAGTCAGTGGAACTATGTGGTCTATATGCCAGCCATAAGTTCCGTGATTACTCCAAGTCATTCCTTCTTTGAATTGACTTTCTAGGTGTTCTCTAACTTTTTCAATAGATGCACCAATCAATTCTTCTGTAGTTTTTGACTTCTTATACTTCCTTTTTACTAAACACACGATAATTCTAGTTCGTAAGATACTTTTTAATCTATAATTAAGGTCTACTTTTAGTCTGTTTTTAGAGTACTCGGTAGACTTCTTTATAAGTTCCTCTCTTTTAGATAAGTAGTATATTCTTTGCTTTTCTCGGACTTTGTCCTTGTTGTTAAGTCGATACTCTTTATCTGTTTGGGATTTCTTTTCTTTGTTGTCATCTCTCCATATCTTATTTCTAGCTCTTACTTTATCACCAGAAACAAGATACTTTTCTCTTCTTTCTTCGTTGACTCGCTTACAATTCTTTCTAGTCCATTCTCTCATATAGAGAGTCCTTTCTTTTTGTGTTTGCATATGATATATTATACCATATTTTACACGAATTGCTTTACCCTACACGAGTGAACGTATATGCTGTTGCACTTGAGAACATAAGTCTGAATTGCGCCTGTCCAGTTACTCCTGAAACTAGAGTTAATGTACCGCCCATTGCTGATTGGATTCCATTGACTGCAACTGCAACTGTTATTGTACTTGCACCTGCTGTGTTGTCGATGAACAAGTCAAAGACTGTACCTCTGACAGCTCCTAATCTAGCTCCTAACAGTGTTCCTGTTGGCATTGTGATTGTTGTTGGTGCCGCTGACGTAGACGTAATGTACCCTGATGCTACCTGATTTGCTGTTGCTGTCGCTGTCGAGTTGATAGCTACAGGAGTGAAAACAAACGTAGAGGCATTAAGTATTGGTTGTTCTAATCTTGTGTTTTGTGTTGATACTACTGACATGATTTTTTTCGTTTAAGTTAATAATGTCTTATGAGAATAAGATTTATGCAACGTTAATGTCGAGAAGAATCGGTACCATGTTATTCCAAGCCTTGAACTTATGGTCAATACGAGATTCCAAACCTACACCAGAAATCTGAGCTGATGAAACTACTGGGTTAACAATAGTTTTCATCTTTCCGTGGGTTGATTTTACGATACCTACTGCAAAAGCCTTCTTAACACCTCCAAAAACGTGACCTGACACATTTCGTGATGTTGAGTAGTGTTCTACACCTAGATAACGGAAACCTTGCTTGATGCCATTCTTTAGAGTGTCATCTGCTGTAGCGAAACCTTCACTAGAAGCAAGTAGTTCTACAAGCTCGTAGTCAGCTTCACGCCATACGATAAATGCTCCATTGCTTCTCATTGTGTCTCCACCTCCTGCCGTACGAATAACACGCTTCATTGAAGAAATGATTTTCTTTACGTTAGAGATTGAAACTGTGATAGCATCTGTTGCTGCACCTCCAAGTCCGATAGATGAAGTTCCGAAGTCTGTGAACACTGCGTGTTCTGCAAGCATAAGAGTTTCCATCTTTTCGTTAAGAACCTTACCCATTCTGTCTGCAATTTCCATAAAGTCAGAGAACGTCTTTTGTGCGAGGTCTGCATCGTCAATATGTTCTGCTGAATAGATGTAACCGTTGATTGTTACAGTATCATCTACTGTAGCGACTGCTGTTGATGTGTAACCTGTTCCACGAGTACCTGTTCCGACTGTTGAGTCAGTTAGGTATGGGTTTCTCCAGATTCCACTGTCTGTATACTTTACTAAACACACTTCCTTCCACACTGTAGGAGCACCGAGACGTTCCTGTAGCATTGTCTCGTATTCGATTGATGGTATAATTGCCACGGTATTTTGTTTTTGTCAATAGCGACCTCTGTTTCTTATTAAATACGCTATAATTAGTTCAATTTTCTTTTTCCAATATTTCTACCTTTGTAGTTATCTGTCTTTGAATGACATTCTTCACATAAAGTAACCCCATTAGTTATGTCCCACATATCTTTACAGTCTCTAGCATCCTTTCTAACTTTGATATTATTTTCTGTAATTAGACGAGCAAAACTTTTTATATGATGGACTGTAACATATCCAGTTGCCTCACACTCTTGGCAAGTAAAATTATCTCTAATAAAACAAGTTGAACGCCATTTTATATATTCTGGCATTGTCCTACAAGAGTTGCCTATCTTAGTTACTCCTCCTTTCCAATTGTAATGTTTCTCCCCTGTCCTTTCTCTCATCACTTGTTTTTGTTTTTCACTTCCTTTCATACCTAGAGTAGTTATGTGAGATGAAGTTTTGTGATAACAAGTCTGAGAACAATACGTCTTATTAGGCATGAAGCAATCTGTTTCAAAAGATTGTTTACATGTAACACAAACTTTGTTTATCTTGGTAATTCCTTTTGAGTATATTTTCCTATTCGGATATTTACATCCCATTTTAACTAAACTAAGTTTTAATTTAGTTTCATCACTTATGGTTTTACCCAAATGAGCTAAACTTATTTTAAGTCTAGTTTCTTTAGAGTGAGGATTTCTTCTGATATTTCCTCTTGTGTAAATACCTCTTGGCATATTAAGCTAATTATAGCATATTTAATTGTAAATGAGCTTCGCTATCAACTTATTTGATAAGTAATAAGTTATCAAATGGCTCGTCAGTCTAAGAGTTGTAGAACTTGCCGCCAGATTGCTCTTTTGCAAGTCTTGCTTTTACTACCTTTATCCTCATTTCTTGAGGTACGTCTTCCATTGGTTTAGCCATCCAGTATTCTACTGAGTCAGTAGGCACACTGTGTCCGCCTTTACCTTTAGGAGTCGCAAGGATAGTTCCTGCTAGATCTCTAGCCTCTTGTAGTTGTGACTGGAAGTATTTGTTTTCCAAAACTTGTTCTAGCGTTCCGCCTGTATTTTTCATGGCATCTTCTACTAGTTTCATTTCTTCTCCTTTTATTCCATTCGCAACTAAGAAAGCCTTTGCTCCATAGTCTAATTCGTCATTTGATTTTGCCTTTCTTTCAGGTACTACGCCTAAGTCTTTATTGACTCGTGCAAGCTGTCCTTCAAGTCTTGACTTCTTTGCTTCCAAAGTTTCAGCTTGTCTTTCGATCTTAACTTCCACTTCTTCTGCTACCACTTCGGGGATGATTTCCTCGATTTCTTCTTCATTATTCATAATGATATGTTTTTGTTAGTCATTCGTAAGGGAATGATACCTTTGTATTTAAATACCTTTTGGATGGTGGTATAACCAGAAAACTAAGCTACTTCTTCTACTGCCACAGCTTCTGCCTCTACTACGGCTTCTGCTTCTGCCTCAACCACATCTACTATATCTACTATATCTACTATATCTACTGTTTCGTTTTCCATATTAGTTTAAACTAAAGATTAATGTCGCGTCTAATGTACCCCCGACCGTTGCGTACAGACCTGTTACGAAGTCCGCATCACTAAGGTCGATGAACCTTTCACCTGTTGTCGCTACCGCACTAAATGTCATTGTGTTGAACAACACCGCACCTGATGCACCTGCACCTGAACCCATAACAAGTGCTGTAAAAGCATAGTTAGCCATAGTTTCAGTGGTTGCAATTAAGTTACCTGATACGCCTAACCTTCTTGCGTTAAATACCTGTGTTGTGGTTGTGTTAGTTGTTGCTACGACTGTTGGATGTTCTGTTGTCCCTGTTCCATAATCTGTTCCCATTACACCTGAAAGGTTTACAGCCGCCTTGATGTTATCTAGGAATACTGCTTCTGATGTTACCCAAAGGATTTGATTAGGTACTGCTGTGAGTCCCATGGTCTCTGCAAGTGTGATTACTCCTGTGTAGGTTCTAGTGTCAAGAGTGAATGTTGCCGCATCTGTAGTTACTGCACCTGTCATCGTTGCTCCAGTCCAGCCTGTGTTAGCCATAGTCTCTGTAGTTGCGATAGCATTTAACGCTGTAGTTTGAGCTGCTGTTCCGATAGTTCGTGTACGGATAATTTGAGTAGTATCTGTATTGGTTGTTGCGATTACATTTGGGTGAACTAGAGTTTCTGTTGAATACTGAGTTCCTGCTGTTCCTGACGCGTTGATAGCTAGTTTAAGGTTATCAAGCATTGTCGCTTCACTCGCACCTCTTAGGAATTGATACGCCACTGCTGGTGCTCCGTAAGTTTCAGATAGAGCATCTACTTGAGTGTAGATTGTTGTTCCGATAGTTACCGTTGCATTTGCTGTAGTTACACCTGCATTTGAAGCTCCTGTGCCTCCTCCAAGTGTAGTATCAGCCCATACAGTCCTTAGCGCTGTTCCTGTGGTTGCTACAGCATCGAGTGATGTTCCAGGGACTATTCCTCGTACTGTCAGAGTTGTTGCGTCTGATGCTACTGCTCGTACTTGAGTGTTTACTGTTGTACCAAAGCCGTACGTTACTCCAGCCATACCTACTCCTGGTGTTGCGTTGATAGCGTTCCTTGCGTTCACTAGAGTGTCCGTTAGTGTTGCACCGATTAAGATTCCGTCTGGTACGCCTATGAGTTCTGACCTGAATGTATAGGTTCGTGTACCGATAACCATTATGTTACCTGTTACGATTGCATTACCAGTCAATACTGATACTGCGTGAGTTGCCGCTACGCTTGCGCCTGTTGACGTTAAAGTTGATGTACCGTAGTTTGCTGGTACTGTTGCTCCAGCTGATTGTGTAAGAGTTGTTGTTGCTACTACTCCTGTCTCTGTCCCATCAATAAGTCTTAGTGTTCCTGATGTATGAGAATTAACTACAATTCCTTTTAGTTTCCCTGTACCTCTCACTATTATCCCACTCTCTGTTATATTTT
>Ga0163151_10003017_pt1 | contig 24887 bp, 21 predicted proteins | sample OliLakLV19MP5IB2_FD_145596 | JGI IMG/M metagenome (GOLD analysis project Ga0163151, IMG submission 145596) | Freshwater microbial mat bacterial communities from Lake Vanda, McMurdo Dry Valleys, Antarctica - Oligotrophic Lake LV.19.MP5.IB-2 | ecosystem: Environmental > Aquatic > Freshwater >...
GCGTCGACGCCGGCGAGGTCGCGAGTAGCCGCGACAATCCGGAGGGACTGGAGGCGATCGCTCAGGCTCCGCCAGCGCCGTGCCCTCGCTGCCTGGTTTCGCACGGTGTCGAGTCTGCCCGACACCTCGCCGACGATATCGGCCAGACGCTGGCGATTCACCTCGGCCCGCTCGAGTCGTCTGAGCGCCTCAGCTCGCCGAGCGCGAAACCGCGTGATGCCAGCGGCCTCCTCGAACACGATGCGGCGATCGCGCCCTGACGCGACCAAGAGGGCATCGACACGGCCTTGCTCGATGACACTGTAGGCCTCGGTCGAGGCTCCCGTGCCTGAGAACAGCTCACGAATATCCTTGAGCCTCGCGGTCTCACCGTTGACGAGATATTCACTCTCGCCGTTGCGGTAGACCCGCCGCATGATCTGCACATCGTCGGTGGGCAGTCGCAGCTCGCGGGACGTGTTGTCGAAGACGAGCGACACCTCGGCCATGTTGAGCGGCTTGCGGGTCGCGGTGCCAGCAAAGATGACGTCGGTCATCTCCTTGCCGCGGAGGCTGCGTGCCGACTGCTCGCCCAAAACCCACTTGATCGCGTCGACGACGTTTGACTTACCAGAGCCATTGGGGCCGACGACGGCCGTGACGCCTTGGGGAAACTCGAATCGCGTGCGGTCTGCAAAACTCTTGAAACCGAAGAGTTCGAGAGCCTTGAGGCAAATCATGAGCGGTCGTCCCCTGGCCGGCCCTCCGTGGCCGCGGCGGTGGTGTCGTCACTGGTGGCGGTCTCCTCGCGGATGGCGGGCCGACCATCAAAGGAATCGGGGACGGCGTCGAACGCCAGGCGGCTCGTGAGATGGCGGCTTGCTGTGGCCTGTTGGAGAAACTGAATCACGTCGGGATAGCCGCCACCGAGATCCACGATGCTGCGCACGACCGAGGCCACGTCGGCCGGAACGTCCTTTTGGCGGTCTGGCTCGCCCGGCATGAACCGGCTCACTTGTGCGGTCGGGCCGTCCACAACGACCACGATCGATCGCCCAGCCTCGGCCCGAAGGCCACGGCCGAGCGGATGCGTGGTGCCGAAGAGAACGATCTCCGGACGTTGGCTTCGTGCGGCATGCACGAGCGGTGGGCCAGGCACGTCAACCACATGGAGTGAGCAGGCCTCGCCGAGCAGATCGCCCCGGATCAAGGGTATGGCCGGATCGATGCGACGCAGCGCCCGGAAGGCGCCGTAGCGGGTTTCGGCGCTCCGGTTCGCGAGAAGGCCTTGGAGCGCGTCGATGCCGTTGGCATCATCGAGCACCCCGAGCGCGGCGAGGGCATCGTGACGAGTACTCCGGAGATTTGCGGCAGCCTCGGCGAGGTGCGAGGCGGCCACCGATTCGCCCAGATAGGCCAGGGCCTCGGCGGCGGCGAATCGCACCTCCGCATCCTTCGCCTCGAGCCCCTTACGGAGGACCGGGATCGCATCCTTGCCGATGGCTTCGAGGCGAATCGCGGCAGCCGGCGCTGTGACGGGATCGGTGAGCTGCCGCGCGAGGAGTTGGAGCCTCGCATGGCGGCCTTCCGGCGGTTCGATGACAGCCACGGACTGGACAACGCGCACATACCGAGCGAGGTTATGCCGATAGACGGGTGGCACCTCGAGATGGATGTAGCGATCGGTCTTGGGGGTGGCTACACCCCGCTTCGCCCCGTGGAGGACGGCATGAAAACGACGGTTGATCCAGTCACCGACGCGCTTTGACATCGTAAAGGAGCGGTGCTCAGGTGCGATGACGAGGCCGAGATCACGGCCCGTCAGCGCGATGCCACCGCCCGGAAGACGTGCGCGGAGTTTTGCCTTCGAGTCAAGCGTTCCGCTCGACACCGGATCCACGAGCAACGGCCCCTGGGTCACGCCCAATTCATGCCCGTCGCGGATCACGTTGGCGATCACAGCCATTTCAGCCAGCCGGGTTTGCATGAGCCAGCCCCCGTCGAGACTCGTCGTGTCGTCGTTCGGAGGAACCTCGACAAAGACATCGAACCGGTCTCCCTTGCGGCATCCCGGAGGGAGATAGCCATGCACCCACGCCAGGGACGTCGTGGTGGATGCGAGGAGACGGTTGGGCTCCACAACTCCACGGGATTGCATGTCGGCCATGATCGCCGCCCGCTGCGGCCCCGGAGGAGGATCGCTGCCGGTGTCGGCAAGGCCCGTAATAAGTGCTGCTCGTTCGATTCGCTTGGCACCCAGACCCCACGGGGTCGTGTAGTCGCCGACGAGCTTGGTGCTTTCTTCGAGGTGGGCAAGCGCCTCGATCTCCGGGCTCTGGCTTCGGATTGCCGGGCCAGCGCAGCCCGACAGCGCGGTTCCCGCGGCCAGCAGCAGAAGTCCACAAGCATGGCGAGCGCAGGCCCTGGATGGCTTCGGCCACGGAATGTGGTTGTGAGTGCGGGGCATGGCGAGGTCGTTCCGCAGGGAACCCCGGGGCCTGCCCGGCGAAAGAGACGCCGAGGCTCCGGAAGGAGCGGGAGAATAGAAACGGTGGCAACAGAGGGTCAAGTGGGCTTTGGGGCGGAAGTCAGCCCTGAAAAAGGATCCCGGTGCCGACGAGGAATCGCCTTGGCGTGCCACCAGTGCCGTGCTACGGTTCGCGACCGCCGCCCTGGCATACCGCCGAGGGTATGGGCAGCAGCATTCATTGAGACGGAGACCGACTGCGTGACCGCCTTTCAGGGAGATTCGCTGGGTGTGCATGTTCGCTGGATGATCCGGCGCGACATGCAGGAAGTGGTGGCCATCGAGCGAGAGGCGTTCGAGTTTCCATGGTCCGAAGAGGATTTCACGCACTGCCTCCGGCAACGCAACTGCATCGGCATGGTGGCCGAAATGGCCGACTCGGTCGTCGCCTTCATGATTTACGAGCTTCATCGCACGAAGCTCCACATGCTCAACTTCGCCGTGCTCCGTTCGCACCGCCGTCTGGGCATCGGCACGCGGATGATAGACAAGCTCGTCGCGAAGCTCACGCCCGATCGCCGTGGGCGCATCGCCCTCGAAGTTCGTGAAACGAACCTCCCGGCGCAGCTCTTCTTCCGTTCGCTGGGCTTCCGGGCCACCACGGTGCTCAAGGACTTCTATCAAGACTCGACCGAGGACGCGTACATGATGCAGTTCGCGGCCGATCCACTCCCGGCCGAACGCCGGATGGCGGGGTAGGGTCAGCCGAGGATCGCGGCCTCGATCGCTGCGCTGCGGCGTCGGAGGAGTGTCAGCGACGCTCCTGGTGACGCGCCGTGGGCGAACACCGTACAGACCGGGGCGCCTGCCGGGATCGGACATGGAGGCTCGGGGATGTCGGCCACTGAAGGCCAGTTGTCCGCGCGCGACCAGCAGGCGCTGTGGGCCACGACGGCGGCACGTGACGCGTCACTGAAGTCGAGGCTGCGGGCGGCAAAGAGAACCGCCTTGGCCCACGTGCCCGATCGCGGCCAATGGTCGGTCACCGAAGGCGAGCGTATGCCGCAGGCCGCGAGGTGCGTGACCGCAAGCGAGACTCCCGTTGACCTCTCGGAAAGCTCGAGCGACGCGGTGGGCCTGGGATTGATTTCGATAATGGTTATCCGCGCACGGGCATCGACCACGAGATCGGCTCCCACGAGGCCCTGGAGCCCGAAGCCATCGGCGAGCAGGTTCCCGAGTCGCACCACTTGGTCGCGGAGCGGGGCATCGAGGGCATCAGGATCCAAGTCGATCGATCCGCAGTATGCAAACCTGCCGGCGCGGCACCAGCGGCGGCCGACGAGCTGACGGCTCGCCGCGATCACGCCGCTCTTCTCGGCACTGACAACGTATCCGACAGAGAGCCTGTGACCTGCAACCCGGCGCTGCCAGACCTGGCCGTGTGGCTGGGCATCGGCGTCCATGCCATACCAGGGGCGAATGCCGCGACCCCCTGCGGATTCAAGCGGCTTCACGAGCCATGACCCGTCGGTCGGCACACCTGCGGGCGCGCTGCATGTTTCGGGAAACAGAAGCCCGGCCTCACGGAGCGTACGAGCAAGTTCGTGAGGCTCACGGACGCGAGTAACAGCCTCTGGCGACGAGCCTGCGAGCGGTCGGCTCGCTGCCATGCTGGCAAGCAGGCGCGGATGATTCTCGAGCGCACCGGTATAGAGCCAGGGAGCGTCAGGAAATCCCCCGATGGCGGCTGGGAGGCCCGCGGGATAGGGCTGGATCAAGGCGACCTCACAGGCCACCTCTCGGAGGTCGTGATCACCGAAGATGTCAGCGGCGTAGACGCGAAAGCCCGCGCGGGCTGCGGAGGCCGCCATCGCTCGCACGCTTGCTCCAACGATGATGAGCGAACCATGACAAGCAGGAAGAGTGCGATCAGCAGGCATTATCAAGGCAGTCGTTTCTCGCCGCGCAGCCGCAGCATGCCCCGCGGTTGAGGGCCTGTGGTGACATGGTATCCTCTCGGCTCGTTCGTTTGGATTCACACGACCTTCAAGGGATCACCCATGTCGATGTTCATCGGAGAGGCACTGGCTGGCGACGGGAACGAGATTGCTCATATCGATCTCCTCATTGGAAGCAAAGATGGGCCTGTCGGCGTGGCCTTTGCCAACGCCCTCGCCCGGCAGAGCGAAGGACACTCGAACCTCCTCGCCGTGCTCACACCGAACCTCGCCGTCAAGCCGGCCACGGTGATGATCACGAAGGTGACGATCAAGGGCGCCAAGCAGGCCGTGCAGATGTTCGGCCCAGCCCAGGCTGCCGTGGCGAAGGCCGTGGCCGATAGCGTGGCTGCTGGCGTGATTCCGAAGAGTGAGTGCGAGAACCTCGTCATCGTCTGCGGCGTGTTCATCCACTGGGAGGCCGCCGACGACAAGAAGATCTATGACTACAACCATCAGGCGACGATGGAAGCCATCGCCAGCGCCATGAAGGGCAAGCCGACGGTAGACGAGATGATCGCTGGCAAAGACAAAGCCGCGCATCCATTTAGGGGATTCTGATTAGGGGATTCTGAACTTTGCTTCCGGACAGGGGCACTCATGCCGAAGCGGGTTTTGATTCAGCTCGACTGTGATTCGCAGCCCAGCACGTTCGATTCGATCGTGGCGGTAGACGCCGGGATCGACGTGCTGCTGCGGCACGGGAGCGTGACCCCCGATGGAGTCGTGCCGCTCGTGCACGGGGCCATCTTCACGCGCGGAGGCGCAGACCTTGCCTCCACGGCCATCTTCGTGGGCGGTTCAGACATCGTGGCCGCGGAGGCTGTGGCCGAGAGTATCCGCCGGACGTTTTTCGGGTCGATGCGAGTCGGCGTGCTCGTTGATCCTTCCGGCGCCAACACCACCGCCGCGGCGGCCGTGATATCTGCGTTTCGTCATCTGCCTCATTGCGACTCAGCCCAGGCCGTCGTGCTCGGAGGCTCGGGGCCGGTCGGCCAACGGGTCGTGCGGCTCCTCGTTCGGAAGGGACATCGTGTGACGATCGCGTCGCGGTCGCTCGACCGAGCCGAGGCGGCTGCCACGCGGGTCCGCGAACAGGTGCCAGGGGCCCAGGTGGCAGCCATGGAATCGCACGGCACCGTTCTGCCCGGCTCACCGTTGGCCAGGGTTCTCGCCGCGGCGGACGTTGTCGTCGCCGCGGGTGCGGCCCGTGCGACCGTCCTGAACGAGGGCGGACGGGCAGCCTTAGCACACGCCAGTGTCGTCATCGATCTCAACGCGGTGCCGCCAGCGGGCATCCACGGGATCGCGGCCAGCGACAAGGGACGCCTCGATGGAAAAGCGGCCTGCTATGGCGCGCTTGGTGTCGGTGTCGTGAAGATGAAGATTCACAAGGCGGCCATCGAGCGAATCTTCACGGACCACCGGTCGTGGCTCGACGCCGAAGACCTGCTCGTGCTCGGCGAGTCAGTGGCCTGACGCTTTCGGGCGAGAGCACATTTGAAACAGTCTGACGCTCTCTGCGAACGCTAAGTGACCTTGGAATAAGGCCTCCATGCCCCCATCCCGCCAAGACCACCGCCAAGACCACCGCCAAGGCCACCGCTGAGGCCACCGCTGAGAAACCCTCGCGCGATGTGTGACTGGTTTCACAGAGCTTGGCGGGCTGACCGCGGATACTGGAGAGTTTGCCAGTGTGGTTCGGTGACCGCTCCACCGGGAGGATGCCTTGACGTGCAGCGGCACCAAGGCCGGCCGCCGCATACGTGAACAGGAGTCCCAAGACGCATGAAGAATATGAAAGGCCAGCCAAACGGAATCAACCTCCACCAGCCCCAACCGTCCTCCCCATCCACGGGCTCCGCGTGGGGCCGCGGGGCTCTGGCCGGAGTCTTCGTGTTGGCCCTGGTCGGCTTCTATGCTCTCGGGCTTCACCGCACCCTTTCCTGGGACTTTGTCCATGGCAACCTCGACGCCTGGCAGGCCCAGGTGCGGGAGAACCTCGTCCTGGCGCTGGCGGTGTTCTTCCTGACGTATGTCGCCGTGGCGGCCTTGTCGCTGCCGGCGGCGGCGATCCTGACGATGGTGGGCGGCGCTTTGTTCGGTCGCTGGCTGGGCACGGCCGTCGTCAGTATCGCTTCGACCCTCGGGGCCACGCTGGCGTTCCTCAGCAGCCGCTACGTCCTGAGAGACTCAGTCGCCAGGAAGTTTGGAGACCGTCTGGAGGCGATTGACCGGGGCGTCGAGAAGGACGGGGCGTACTACCTGTTCATGCTGCGACTGGCCCCGGTCTTTCCATTTTTCCTCGTCAATCTCGGCATGGGCCTGACCCGCCTGCCGGTGCCGACCTTTGTCGTCGTCAGTTGGCTGGGCATGCTGCTCGGCACGTTTCTGTACGTCAACGCCGGGACGGAGCTGGCCACCCTCGATTCGCCCGCTGGCCTCTTGTCGTGGAAGGTGCTCGGGGCGTTGGCCTTGCTCGGTATCGTGCCCCTGGCCATCCGCAAATTTTTTCAGTGGAAGGTGCGGTGGCGCACCATCGGCCTCGCGGCAGCCTGCGTGCTGCTGGTCGCCGTCGTCGCCATGGCCGTGCGAACCTCCTTCCGCTATCAGGCCGCCGACACGATGGATGTGACGGTCCGCGAGTATTCCAATCCGGAATACCCTGAGGACCCGGCCACTCGCAGCGTTCACCACGGCACGTACGACGGCAGGCGGCTCACGCTCGTCAAAAACGACGAGACCCACTTCGACTTCATCTTCGAGTCTGACAACCCACACGTCGCCAAGGTCGTCTTCAAAGACGTCGACGTGAGCCTGTTCACGGTGAACCCGCCTGCCTGGGCCAAGGACGATCCTGGTCTGCTGCGGATTGCCTTGACCGACCGGGAGTGGAACCGCCAGCAGGTGCGGTTCGGCGGTCCTGACACGCCGCATGTCGAGGTTACGGGCGGCGATGGCTGGGAGAAGGAGAACCTTTTTTCTGCCGAGCTGGCCCGCAACTGCCTCAACGCCGGGCTGTGGGAAGTGCTTCTGTTCACGAAAGAGGGAGACGACAAGGCGCTCTATTACCAGGGCTGGTTCACCTTCCCGCTGGGCCACTACAAGCACCTGTTCGAGCGCAACACTGGCCTGCCCTACGCGAAGCATTGGTACTACCTGGAACACTGGTTCGACCCAGTGGGCACGCCTGTGCCGATGGGCAAGCTTCGCGAGGTCGTCAGTGAGCGGGAGGTGCCGGCGACATTCGACACGTCGGAGCGGGTGATCGCCGCTGGCGAACAGGCGCGGAAGCGGCGGACAACAGTTGGGAAGAACATCGTCCACTGGGGCGACTTCTTCGACGGTCGCAAGATCCGCTTCGCCACGTTTATTCCGCCGGGTCGGTACAGCCTCGAGCACCCCTGGAAGAACGAGTACCGCCGTATGGACCGCTTCGACAAAGCGATCCTGCGGGAGATCAAGTCGCCAGCCACAGACAAGACGCTCCACGAGCTGGAACTGATCTTCTCGAGCAACAAGCGGGGAGGGATAAGTAGGTTTCTCGTGAGCGGCATCGACCTGGCTGCCCTGCCGCAACTGCCTGTCGAGAATTATCCAAAGGGGATGTATATGCCGATGGGGATCGGTGTGCCGCCGTTCTTTCAGTCGTATGACGACCTCGAGAAGAACCCGCCTCAGAAGAGCCCGTACGTCAGCGTGCTGTTGGGCGAGGAGGGCCGGTGGATCGACCACCACAGTTTCGCCATCGACGGCCCTGTGCTGCACCGGGACGAAACGGACCCCGACCTGCTCCACATCTACCTGCTGTCCTACGAGCGGCACAGCCTGATCGCCCACATCGTCGTCCAGATGAGACCGTGAACCGGCATTCCGGGCAACTCGGGCGTTGCCTGTCGCACTCCGCGCCGCACGGATACACTGTCGTTTTCGTTTTTCACGGACAACGACTGCCGATCGATCGGCCCGTCGCGGACGGCAGGGAACGATGGAGCGTTACTGGTACATCAAGCATTGCCGGCTCTTCGAGATGCTTTCGGCGGACCAACTGACCCAGCTGGAACGTCGGGCCCGGATTCGCCACTACCCTCGAAAGTCGGCCGTCTATCTGCCGTCTGATGCCGCCGATAGTGTGTTCCTCCTCGCCGAGGGCCGCATCAAGCTCTGCTCGCCGACGGCCGATGGCAAAGAGGCCATCCTGGCGTTCATCGAGGCGGGCGAGATCTTCGGGGAGCTGTCGCTCGTCGGCGAGACCGCGCGTGATGAGTTTGCCGAGGCCGTGGCACCGTCAACCGTCATCCTGCTTCCGCGGGACGAGATCGAGGGGCTCATGGCGGAGTCCCCGTCGCTTGCCCTCGGCGTGACGAAGCTCATCGGCTGGCGGCGGCGGCGCATCGAGCGACGGCTCAAGGGGCTCCTTTTTCAGTCCAACCGTGCGCGAGTGATCCACCTCCTCTTGGATCTGGCCGAGCAATACGGCCAACAGACTCCGGAGGGCGTCCTCCTGGCCGTCAAGCTCTCGCACCAAGACCTGGCCTCGGCGATTGGCGCGACGCGGGAAACCGTCACCGTTGTGCTGGGCGAGCTCCAGTTGGACGGGCTCATCAAGGTGGCCAGGCTACGGCTGCTCGTGCGGGATTTGTCCCGCCTGGCGGCCTGCGTCGCTGCGGCCCAGCCAACACTGCCCGATCCCCCCGTGCGGCCACCTCTCCCGGTAGGTTCAGGAACGATGGGGGCACGGAAGTTTTGAGCCATGTGTTACCGATTTCACAGAGTTGGGCGGGCTGACAGTGGACACTTCCCTATGAGACGTATTGGCATGTCACGACTCTGGCATCGGGCGTGAGGCGGCAGAAACAATGACCGACATGCACGCACATCAGACCGAACACTGGCAGGCTTGTGCCCCGGGGACGCTCGGCGGCTTCGCCGCACGGGCCCGCGGTCGGCGGCGGCTGCGGGGTATTGGCCAAGCCGCCGGCGCGGTCGTGCTCCTCGCGGCGGTGGGCCTGACGGTCTGGTCCGTATCACGGCCCGGGGGACAGCGTGACAACCGATTCGGCGGCATCGCGTGCAGCGACGTCCATGCAAACATCGAGGCCTATAAGAAGGGGCTGCTGCCGCCGGACCTCACAGAGCGAATCCGCGTGCACCTCGCCGAATGCCCGGCCTGCCAAGAGGCGATGAAGGCGATGAAGAAAATGGAGATGGGCGAGCGATCGCCTGGGGTGGCTCATGGTGGCTCATGGTGGCTCATGGTGGCTCATGGTGGCTCATGGTGGCTCATCGCGATTGGGGCGCACTGTGCGTGCCCCCAATGCCGCGGGCCAAGCCCGTACGCCGTGGCCAGGCGCGGCCGGTTCACACCGCCCCTCGACCACTCGCATGGTCGCCGTCACCCGCTGAGTCACGCGGTGGCTCATGCCCATTGACGGCTCGACCGCAGCGAGTGTGGCCCGCGGGTCCTGAATGTGACCCAGGATACGGACCGCAGGCTGGGCGTTCGTGTCTGCTTGTGTGACCGGAGGCCGCGGGAGCGTGCGCACCCGACCGCCGCCACCGAGGAGAACGTTGCCATGACCGGATTCCCAAAGCAGCCAGGTCACTTCGTGTCGACCGACGATGGGCGTGAGGCCGCGTGGGGCGACTGCCACCCCACTGCTCCCGCAACCCCTGCCCGGCGCTTCGGGGCACCGGCGCTTGCGGCGATCATCGTCGCCCTCGTGGCCTGGGACATCCACGTGCTGCGGACAAACGGAGATCCCAGCGCGGCGCTGCTGGGGAGAGGCATCAGCCGTGTGGCACTGGGCCAGGCGGGCAGTCAGTCCCGCGGCGAACCCGAGTTTGACCTGTCGAACGTGACGGTACCCGCCAAGGAGATTCGCGGCGGGGGGCCGCCGAAAGACGGCATTCCGGCGATCGCTACTCCAAAGCTGATCGCCGCCGCGGCGGCTCCGCTCCGGCCCGACGATCGTGTTGTCGGGATCGTCTCGGGAGACGACGCCCGTGCGTATCCGCTGAACATCCTCAACTATCACGAGATCGTCAACGACCGCATCGACGACACGCCCGTCGCCGTCACCTACTGTCCACTCTGCGATTCCGTGGTCGCGTTCGACCGCCGGACACCCCTGGGCGAACGCGAGTTTGGAGTTTCCGGTCTCCTCTACAACAGCAACGTCCTCATGTATGACCGTGGCGGTCGCCCCGAGAGCCTGTGGTCGCAGCTCGCGACGAGCGGGATCTCCGGCCCCGCCGCCGGCAAGTCTCTTCGGACGATTCCCGTCGAGCTCACAACCTGGCGGGAGTGGCAGGCGCGGCATCCGGCAACCCAGGTACTCTCGACCGACACCGGGCACCAGCGAGATTACGATCGCAATCCCTACGAGCGGTACTTCACCCAGCCGGGGCTCATGTTTCCGGCAAAGCCCAGGAGCAATCGACTGCCCACCAAGGAGCGAGTCTTGGGCGTGTGGACGTCGGAGGCCGCCCGGTGCTACCCGGAATCGGCCTTCAGCCGCGACCGCACCCGCGTCGAGGATACCGTCGGAAAAACGAAGGTTGTGATCGCGTTCAATCCCGACACGAAGAGCCTCCGTGTCGAAGCCGCGGACGACGGTGTGCAGTGGATGTATTCACTCTGGTTTGCCTGGCACGCGTTCCGCCCCGGCACCACGATTTTTGAGTGACGCTCGCGGCAGTCCGCCGAGTCTCTCGACCTCGGACTCCAGCGCCGCGATGCGATCCTGGAGGGATTCCACCACGCCGGAAACCTGCCGCTGCGAGAACCGCTTGTGGATGTGCTGCGGGCAGTTCACATCCCAGGCCTCGAGCGTGAAGACAATGGCCCGTTCCACCGTGGCGCGGTAGCTCGGATCGTTGAGCGCGTTGAGGAGGGCCGCGTCGTCTTCCACGATACGGGCGGTGCCCCAGAGCTTGACGCGGCGACTGCGGGCGCAATCCATCAGGCAGATGAACGCCTTCGGGTTCTCGGAGAGATTCCCTGCCGTGATGGACTGCCCGTTGCCGCTAGAGTCGGCAAACGCAAGCGTCGCGTCGTCGAGGACTCGCAGGAACCCCGGCGGACCGGACCGCCACGGTACTGGATATACGGCTGGCCCTCGGCGTGTGCCGTCCCCAGGTAGAACATGTCGAGCTCGGCCAGGAAGGCCACGAGATCTGGGGTCACCCGAGTCGGCCACTCTCCGTGATGAGTTGGCAGAAGCCCGGTCAGCACGTCGCCACCGGTGGCTATCGCAGCGACACAATCCCGGGGTGCTCGGGAGGCCGGGGGCCGGACGGCAAAGAATGGTCATCGCGATGCTCCCAGGATTGCTTCGGCTGAGGCCCAGGCCGGCAATCCCTGGAGTGTGGCCTGCCCCACAGATGCGGATTCGGGACGCGGCTAGCGTGGGAGCAGGGCAATAGGGCCCGCGCGGCTCCGGCACCGCGGCGGGCAGGAGGCTCGCATGCAAGCGCTCCGCGGAGCATCGGTTTCAGAGGCCACGAGCAGTCATGCCCGTGGCCCTTTCCATGGTTTCACGCTCGTAGAACTTCTCGTCGTCATTGCCATCCTGGCGGTCCTCGCGGGCCTGCTCATCCCGGCCGTCCAGCAGGCGAGGGAGTCGTCCCGTCGAACACAGTGCTCGAACCACCTTCGACAGACAGGGCTTGCGGTGAATCTCCATGCTGGGGCCGCGGGCCGTCTGCCGGCAGGGGGCCGTGGTACGAACTTCTCCGTCAATCCCCCGGAGACCGTGTCGTCCATGCACTCCCTCTTCACCACGCTCCTCCCATACCTCGAGCAACAGGCCATCTACGACTCGATTGATCGCACCATCCCCTACCACGCGAGCCCCGAGAACCTCCTGGCGACCCGGCACGTGGTGAGCACGTTTCTCTGTCCGTCGGAATCGTGGCGAACAACGGCCGCGGACGAAGAAGGTTTTGGCTACACGGACTACGGCAGCACGGCGTTCGTGGATCTTGATCCTACGAGCGGCACGCCGAATTCAGCGATGCGGGCGTGCGGGGCGCTCATTCATGTGCCCCAGCCTGTCTCCAGGATCAGTGATGGGCTCAGCAAGACCATCGCCCTCGCCGAGGACACTGGCCGACACGGCATCATGCCGATTCGGGAGCACGAGCCGAGCACCGGCAACCCGCGGAAGTTCTGGCGATGGGTCGAGCCGGCAAACGGCTTCGGCGTGTCGTGGGCCGTCAACTCCCACGCCGCGCCGATCGGTGGGCCCGATGACTGCCGATGGGTAACGACCGATTGCGGCCCAAACCAGGAGATCTTCAGTTTTCACATCGGCGGGGCCTACGCCGTGTTCTGCGACAGCCATGTCCAGTTCCTCGAGGATGGCATCGAGCCTCGGGTCTTGCGGGCGCTCGTGACACGGTCGGCAGGGGACTGACCGTGTTGTATTCGCAGGCCACACCATTCCCCATGCCCGGCACCACGACTGGGAATGGGCTTCGTGTCGGAGGGAGTCAGCGATGCTCCTTCCTGCCCGGCATGCTTCTCACTCGCGGCCACGATTGGCCGTGTAGAGGCGAGCCAGAATAGCCGGCGAAATCCCCGCGAGAAATCCTGCGATGCAGAGCTGATTGACGAGGGTGGTGCGGACCACGCCGAGGGAGAGCCACCGGCTTGCCGAGGTTGAAACGGCCAGTGGTGCGAGCGTCACCCGGCCGGTCCCACGCAGCCGCCGACAGAGCTCGAAGTCTTCCATCAACGGCATATCCCGAAACCCTCCTGCTTTGTAAAACGTGCTCGCATTGAGGAACAGCCCCTGGTCGCCATAGGGAAGCTGGAGGAGCCGCGACCGGAGATTGGCGGCCCATTCGACCCATCGAAGCCCCGGCCGGTCGCTGTCGATGCGAAGCCGAAAAGCTCCGGCCACCGAGCCGTTGTCGAGGGTCGCGCGAACGACCTCCGCGAAGCCGTCCGGCAGCTTGGTATCAGCGTGGAGAAACAGGAGCCGCTCTCCGGAAGCAACCGCAGCGCCAGCGTTCATCTGCCGGGCCCGTCCGGCCCGCGTCGTGATCACGCGGACGCCGAAGTTACGGGCGATCGCGACGGTGGCATCCGTGCTGCCACCGTCTACCACGATCACCTCGAGGTCGTCCTGCCCCACGAGCGGCCGAAGCGTCGCGCCGATCCTAGCCGCCTCGTTGAGCGCGGGTATCACGATGGAGATTACGCCCGTCCGCGTGGTGGCGGCGCATCCCGGAATCACGCCGCCGAGCCGCCGCCAGGCAACCAGATCCTCCGGGTAGTCGATATCCGAAAGGGCCGGCAGCAGACGCACGCGGAGGCCGAGTCGTCTCGCGGTCGAGACTGTCTGCCGCAGCACAGCGTCGGTGCCCCATGCGATGTTCCGAAACAGCTCCGGCTGGTAGTGCCGCATACCGACGAGGTAGTACCCGCCATCGAGTGCCGGCCCCAGGACGACGTCGGCTCGCTCGAGCACGGCCGTCGCCTCCGCGAGCCGACCCGCATCCAGGTCGGGGCAATCGGTACCGATCGCGATCGCCTGCCTGGCGCCTTCGCGAAATGCCTCGCGAACGGCATGGTCGAGCCGCTCACCGAGATCGTCGCCGTGCTGGGGCATGATTCTGAAGCCGTCGTCCCGATACTCGCATGGCATCTCGGTGGCCGCACCGGCCAAACGGATCACGCCATCGACGCCCAACGCCCGGCAATACTCGCTGACCGCGGCAAGCGTGTGCTCGACGAGCGCCGCATGAACCGCTGCGGCACCCTCCGCACCGAGCGCCGGCACGAGGCGTGTCTTGACGCGCCCCGCTTCGGGAGAGCGGGTGAACACGAGCACACATGTCCGTCCGACACCGTCGCTCACGCACGAGTCATTCATGACGGATGAAGGATTCGATAGCTCACGGCCGCCAGCGCCGCCCCCAACGGAAGCGTCGTCACCCAGGCCATGAGGATTGTACCGATCATGCCCCAGTGAGCCTGCTTTGTCACCGTCCCAATGCCGAACAAGGCACCACAACTCACGTGGGTCGTCGACACCGGCATCCCGAACCGGCTCGCACCGATCACGATGAGACTCGTCAGGAGGTTCGCGGTACATCCCTGGCCATGATTCATCGCGGTGATTCGCTGGCTCATGGTGTCGGCGACCCTTTTGGATCGCAGCAGCCCGCCGGCAGCAATGGCCGTGCCGACGATCGCCAGGCTCACCGAGGCGTCGAACCGTGGAACGACCAGCATGAGCGCCGCGATCTTCGGCGTGTCATTGAGGCCCCGCGCAAAGCTCACCGTCCCCGCCGAAAGCCAGTGCAGCCAGTTCACCGCCTCCCCAGCCTCGATCCCGAGCACGCGGCCGTGATACCGGTTGCGGCATTCGATGGTGGCTCCGACCGCCACGGATACCTCCGCGGCGCGAAGCAGGAGGGTTGACGGGGAACCTGCGGGGACGACCTCGATGACCTCGTTGCCGATGCACAGGCAGGTGTCTGCCTCGATCCCGAGCACCTCACGAAAGCGGTGGAGCACTGGGTAGCAGAGCATGGCGGCAGCGGCGGCCAGAAGCGGACTCACGAGTAACGGCATGACGAAGCTCGTGCCGAGTCGACCGAGAGAGACAGCCGAGCCAGCAGCCCAACCGGCCCCGACGAGCGCGCCGACCATCGCGTGCGTCGTCGAGATCGGCATCCCGACATGCGTGGCCACGAGCACCGTCAATCCGGCGCCGAGTGCAACGGCCGTCGCGTAGTCGGCGTTGGCTACAAGGGCGGCGTCAACGAGTCCCTTGCCGCTGAATCGCTCGAGGAGCGTCGTGGCCAGCCCGACCGCCGCCAGCGAACCGCCGAAGGTTGCGACGGTTGCCCACGCCAGCGCCGGGCGGAAGCGCGAGAGGCCGCTGCCAACCAGCGTGGCCACGCCCTTGGAGTTGTCGTTGGCTCCATTCGCAAAGGCGAGGAGCACACATGCGACGGCAAGAAACGGGAGCGTCATCGGGCGCAAACCATTGAATGCCGATAAGGATTCACGGAGCGAGGCTTCCTTGACAGCTCGACCCGGCCCCGGCGGTGCAGCCGAAGCAGTGGCGACCAGTGGCAATCCGTCGCGACAACAGTTGCTCGAGCGTCCCGCGATCGACGTCGCGGATGTGCTTCGGGACGGTGCCGCAGACGGTCAGATCGAGCATCTGGTTGAAGTCGCAATCGAACAATCGCCCCAGCCAGTCCACCGACAGCATCGTGCGGCACATCACGCCGTCGACCGTCGCTGGCTGAAATGCATCGACGAGGGTTTGCATGTAGGCCTCGTAATGGCCGCTTTGCAACAGGTCGTCGAGAAACCGGGCGATCGGCATGTTCGTGATGGCGAAAAGTCGTGTGAACGCAACGTCGTATCGCTCGAAAAGCTCTCGGCGATAGGCCGCCTCGAGGGACCGTTCGTCCGGTGGCAGGGATGCCCCCTGCGGGTTGTAGACGAGCGACAGCCGCAGGTCGTCCCGCACGCCATAGCCCAGGGCATTGAGCCGCCGCAGCGCGTCGATGGACTTGCGAAAGACACCGTCGCCTCGCTGCCGATCACAGTTCTCTTCGAGGTAGCACGGAAGCGACGCGATGATCTCCACCTGATGGTCGGCCAAGAACTCGGGCAGGTCCTCGTACCGCGGCGCGAGGAGAATCGTCAGGTTGCACCGATCGATCACCCGTCGCCCCGCCAGGCGGGCCTCCACGACCAAGTGCCGAAACTGGGGGTTCATCTCCGGCGCCCCGCCGGTGATGTCGAGTGTGGCAATGCCGCACTCCTTCAAGACCCGCAGGCAGTGGTCTGCCGTCTCGCGGCTCATGGCCTCGCGGCGATCGGGCCCCGCATCGACATGGCAGTGATGGCAGGTTTGGTTACAGACTTTCCCGACGTTGACCTGGAGCACGTCGATCCCGTACGCCTGAAGCGGCAACAATCGGTGCGATGCCAACGTCGCCTGGAACGTCGCACGGGGCTGGGGCCCCTGGGCCTCCAGAATCTCCACCTGCCGCGCCGGGTCTGCCAACGGACTGGCCAGACGTAGGAGAGTCGATGCCGTCATGGTGCGATGGTCCTGTCTGGTCAGTCGGCTTCGCATGACGCCGAGTCACTGCCAGGACGGCAGCACGCACCCGCCGCATCGGTGGTCGTCGTGTAGTCATGCCCCTTGGTTTCCCGTGGATCGCGGTGGGCGCCACGTCGGCAATCGAACGGCCTGGCTGCATCGAGCGGGATCGGCTCGCGGGGTTCGACCATGTCGAACGCCCCGGCATACGGAGGACGCCCGAGCAACTGAAATGTCTTGTCGCACACGGCCATGCGTTCGCCGCGGTGATAGACATGCCCGTCGTCGTCCTCTACCCGTTGGAACGGGCCGCGGTAGATCACGGCCTGGTTCCGTTCCAGGCATGGTCCCTGCTTCCCCTTGTGGGCAAGCACCGTGACGGACCGGAACTCGAATCCCTGCACGGTTTGCCACGGGTCGCGCTGCCGCTTCACGATCTCGATCCCGTGAAACCCGGCGTCCTCGAACGCCTTCAGGAACCGATCCTCGCGGAAGGCACCCGACAGGCAGCCCGACCAGAGTGCGGGATCCCGCTGGAGGTCCTCTGGGACATCCTCGTCGGCAACAATGTCGCTGATTGCCGCGCGGCCCCCACGACGAAGTACGCGAAACACCTCCGCGAAGAGCTGCTCGCGGTCGTGCGGCCGCACGAGGTTCAAGACGCAGTTCGACACGACACAATCGACGCTCGCGTCGGGGATCAACGGATGCTCGTTGCGGAGGCGATCCTCGACGGCCCGCAGGGCGAGCCAGTCGGCGGCGTCCTGCACCGGCCGCGATTCGAGTGCGGCGGCCAGGCGATCGAGGTCGAGCCGGAGGTCTTGAATCAAGCCGTTCCGAAAGTCGACATTGGCGTAGCCGAGGCGATCGGCGACCTCCTGGCGATAGCTCCTCGACAGGGCGAGCATGTCGGGATTGCAGTCGACGCCGATGACCCGCCCCGCGGCGCCGACCACCTGGGCGAGCATGAAGCAGAGCTTGCCAGCGCCGGCACCGAGATCGACGACCGTCTCGCCTGCCTGCACATACGGCGTGGGGTCGCCGCAGCCGTAGTCCTTGGCGAGCACCTCCTCGGGGATCACGGAAAGAAGATCTGCCGAATAGGCCACCGGGCAGCACAATGCCTCTTCGCGGGCATGGGCCGCGGCGGAGTATCGGTGTGCGACGGCCTCTTCAAAACCCACGGACGCTGCAGTTCCATTGCGTGTCATGCCGTGCGTGGCTCCGTCGTGTTCATGGGAGGAGTGGAGTATCGAGGACGAAGGATCATAGCGGCAACGCGCCAGCGTCTCTGTGAACTTGACCACACAGGCTATCTCCGTCGGTTTCGGTCGGCGTGACAGGGTTGCGGCGCAGGATCGCTCCACTCGCGAGCCAGAGAAACCACGGGCCAAACTCGACCCAAGGCACGAAAAAATCGAAGAACTGTCCGCCGCCATACCCGGTTCCGAAAACGCTTGCTTCCGGGTAGTGATACACGAGCCAGAAGCGGAGGTAGGAGAGGAAGACGAGCCCAGAAACCGCTTGCCAGGCCCTCCCGCGGGCCAAGGGCACCAGCGGGACCGCCCAGGTCCAGTACCAGGGATTTTGGGTTGGCGCGAGGAGCCAGAACCAGGCGATCGTGAGGAACGCAGCCTCGAGGAAACGTGGCAAGGATGGCTCCCTCGCGACGCGGAAAAGAAGCGGCAGAAGCACCAGAAAAAACACGAGGCCGGTGAGTCCGCGGGTTGCCCAGAATGCCGCGCGATCGGTATCAACCCCCAGGCGCCCGGCCAACGGCCTGATCGCCGACCACCGCCAGGCGTTCGGCACGATGGCAAACCATGCCGTGGCCGCGTGGGCCTCCGGATCGACCGGGCGGAGGTTTTCGAGGACGACCATGAACACCAGATCGTTGATCTCCCAGCGACTCACGAATGCCGCCAGGCCCGTGCTCGTGCCAGGAGGGTCTGACGCGCCGGGCGGATCACCACCGGGAGTGGGCCACACCATCGGTGCCAGGCATGCGATCGATGTGAGGATCGCGGCCGCGCAGGCGACCGAGCCGTGGCGAAGGCCGGCCTTGCGCATCGTGACGACAGTGACGAGCGGCACGAGGATGACGGGATAGATCTTGGCGCCGACCGCCAGGCCCAGAAGCACGGCCGAGGCAATTCCCCACCGGCCGGCATGGGGCCCGCATCGGCACCAGAGGCGGGCCGCAGAGCATACCGACGCCATCGTCAGGCACACGGCGATGCTATCGAGATGTCCACTGTTGGCAAACTCCTTGATGACCAGCGGACACCAGGCATACACGATGGCCAGGCCCATGTGCCTCCCCGCCGCACGAAGCAGCCAGAAGACCATGCCCACCGTGGCCATATCGAAGACGAGCAGAGCGATCTTCATGATCGTGATCCGCGTGAAGACCGACGCATCCAAAGGCGTGAGCATCGCCGTCACCGTGAACACTGCTTGGCTCACGGGCGGATAGATCGTTGTGAGCTCTGGGTAGTGGACACGACGAAGCGCGTCGGCGAGCCCTGGTGAGGCGTCGAGCAGTCCGACGAGCCGTGCCAGCTCCGGGGATGTGCCACCGGCATCCGTTGCCGGGCCGTCATGCGCCGCCAGAACAGCCGCTGGCGGGTAGCGGTAGGGGCTGACCCCCTGGGACGCAACCGCGCCGTCCCAGACGTAGCGATAGATATCCACCTCTTGAATCGGCGGAGTCCACAGGAGCAGGCCGCGGAACACGAGGGCCGCCGCGACGATGACCCCGGCGAGCCACCGGCCTTCGCCGAGACGCACCGCGACCACGCCGGATGTCACCGAGCAGGCAAAGCAGACGCCGAAGAGACCCAGGACAGCAAGGAGGGGCCGTTCGCCAAACCCCTGGTCGTGGGCAAAGGCTTGGCTCAGCCAGGCGATGACGGCATACCCGACAGCCTGGACGGCGACGAGCGCCAGCAGGCCGGTTCGGAGGCGACCGGTGTCGGCCATGTTCTTGGGGTTCAGGTTCACGTGAGCGTCGAGGACCGATGCGATCGTCGCGTCTTCCAGGCATACCAGGCGATCGTCGACAGGATCTTCACGCCAGCCTTGATCGTGCCACTGATTGTGCCGCTGATTTTGCTCGTCCCGATGCGGCGGCGGTAGGGCACAGGGATCTCCAGGATGCGAAGGCCCGCGAGGACCGCCTTGATCTGCATCTCGACCGTCCATCCGAAGTTTCGGTCTTCCATGCTGAGCTGGCGAAGCGAGTCGTACCGGATGGCTCGAAACGGTCCGAGGTCGTGGAACTCTGCACCCCATAGGAGCCGCATCAGAAAACAGGCCAGCCGATTGCCGTAGACGCTTTGGGGCGGCATGGCACCAGGCTCACGAAGTTCAGGCGTGCGGGCCCCCAGCACGAAGTCAGCTCGGCCAGCGAGCACGGGCTCGACGAGCCGCGGGAGCCAATCCGGGTGATCGCTGTAGTCACCGTCGAGAAAGACGATCACCGCCGGCTTATCGCGATCGGACTCGGCCCAGGGAGCAAGGGCGGCGATGCCCGCCAAACATGCCGAGCCATACCCGAGACGTGACTCATCCACGACCGTCGCCCCGGCCTGCCGTGCGACCGTCGGCGTCGCGTCGGTCGAGCCGTTGTTGACGACGACCACGCGGCCGACTTCAGGCAACGCGCGAAGCACCAGGGGAAGCGACGCCTCTTCATTTTGGGCGGGAATGATCACTCCCACGCGTTCGAGCCGAACTGCATCTCCCGGGCACGCCGGCCGCTCGGCTGCGGCCGTTCCTTGGGTGGCACTCATCGCCGTACCCCGGGGGTCGCTCCTGCGGACCGCGAGGCCGGCGGAATCACCGGATAGCTCCCGCTCATGAGCGGCCGGTCTGCCCCTGGGAATCCCATGAGTCGGCCAAACACCCATCCGACGGCTGCTGGGGGCTCGGCGTACGTTTCAGCCGGGGCCGATGGGGCCGCCGCCGCGGTTTCGTCGGGGATGCCGCGTGGCCACCAGGCCCATGCGACCGCGAGCCCGACCGACACCACGACCAATCCGCGGACGATCCTCATGGCTTCTCCTATCGGCTTCCTGATCCTTGGTACGACGGCGCGGACCGCATCCCCGAGCCCTGTGGCATGGAGGGGGCTGGCGACGGCGCGGCATATACCGGGGGCTCGTAGGCAGGGGCGCTGCCTTGGAAGGGATTCCCCGCACCCGGTGCCTCACAGGAACCGCCGTGGCACGAAGAAGCCTGGCCATCTCGCGTGTGGGCACAGCCGACCACGCCGAGAATGGAGGCCAGCCCCAAGCCCACGATCATCAAGAACGCTTTCATCGCGACACCCTGCCGTTGAGATCCCAGTCGTAGTCGAGGTTGCTGACGCGGGCCGTGCCGCTTTCGGCGAGCTGCCGCGACGCGGCGTCTGGCAGATAGGCCGCGACGCGGCGGAGTTGTTCGGCCTGGTTCGCACCGAAGTCCTCGGCAAACCAGCTCAGGATCGGTGACACGGCGATCGTTCCCTTGGCAGCGTCGTACTGGAACTTCGTGCGATCGGCGAAGAACGCTCGCGTGTTGGCGGCGAGCTGGTCTTCCAGCCTCGCGGCGGCGTACGCCTCGTTGAGGAGCCGCGGGCAGCCGATGGAGGCACAGACGATCGCGAAGTGAATTCGCGGCTCCCCCATCTTCCGGAGAATCTCGTGCTCGATCTGCTCCAGCGAATACTGCTTCCCATCGACGATGAGCTGGAGATCCTTCCAGATGTTGTAGCCGAAGAGCTTCGCCGTGTGGTTGCGAATGCTTGTCGTGGGATACTCGCGGAGGATTCCCTTCGCGGTGACGGCGTTGTAGGCGTTGATCCAGAAGGCAAGCTGCGCCTCGCGGCTCGATGGCTGCGAGAGGCTGGCCTGAGACAGATGGACGAGATACGCATCAAGCGCCTGCTGATCCGCCCCCGCGGCCTTCCATGTGCGATAGTCGACCATGCCATTGGCATCGACGTACCGGCCAAGCAGCGTGTTCCACGCGGTGTGATCGATCGCGTCGATAGCCACGCGATGGTTCGCAGGCACGTTCGCACCGACCGTCACGACCGGCCCGGCCACGGCGGGCACCGCGGAAAGACTCACGGCGACGGTGGCGACGGCCACCCCGAGCACAATGACATTTCGATGGACACGCATCAGGCGATTCCTTTCTGCTGGCACGGAACGACGAGGGGAGGACCGTGACGGGCGTCGGGCGACGCGCGGTTCATCCATGGTGCCGTCACGAGCTCCGCGGGAATATGTATCGACAAACAAGCTGTGCGGGTCTGTGAACCCTGGCACACTTTGCCTGCGCCGAATGCTCTGGCAGGCCTCCCAATCCCCCCTCCCTTCAACGATTGCCGCAGCTTCCGGCACGTCCGCCGTCGCTGCGCCAACACTTGCTGGCGCAGCGATACTCTTCGTGAGCGTGCCGTGGCTCACAGACACCACGGCTGGTCTCGACAACACTCTTTGCACGTTTGACCACTGACCCAACCGCGAGGGAAACGCATGGCGAGTGACACGGGAGCCTGGCCAGAGGTCCAGCCGTTTGACGAGCACAACGAAAAGCTCCTTGGGAATGTGCATCCCCAGGACTGGATCAATCCGGTGCCGAGCGGCCGGTACAACCTTGTCGTGATCGGGGGCGGGACGGCCGGCCTGGTGGCCGCGGCCGGTGCCGCCGGGCTGGGGGCGAAGGTGGCGCTCATCGAACGCCGCCTTATGGGGGGCGATTGCCTCAACGTCGGCTGCGTGCCGTCCAAGGCGCTCATCCGCGCGGCGCGGGCCGCGGCCGAAGTCCGCGATGCTGCGGCGTTTGGTGTGAACGTGCCGGCGGGCACGCAGGTCGATTTCCCGGTCGTCATGGAGCGGATGCGACGGCTTCGTGCCGACATCAGTCCGCATGATTCCGCGGCGCGGTTTCGGGGGCTGGGCATTGATGTCTACCTCGGGGGCGGCCGCTTCACCGGCCCCGACACAGTCGAGGTCGCAGGCCACGCGCTCCGCTTCGCGCGGGCGTGCATTGCCACTGGCGCCCGGGCAAAAGCCCCACCGATTTCCGGTTTGGAAGAGGCTGGATACCTCACCAACGAGACGGTTTTCAGCCTCACGCACCTCCCTCGCCGGCTCGCCGTGATCGGCGCGGGGCCGATCGGATGTGAGCTCGCGCAAGCCTTCGCGCGATTCGGCAGTGAGGTGTTCCTCATCGAAGCGATGCATGGCGTCATGCCCAACGAGAGCCCTCGGGCGTCAGAGGTGGTTCGGCGGGCGCTCCTGGCCGACGGCGTTCGCCTGCTGTGCTGCGGCAAGGCCCTCGCGGTCGACAAGAACGCCGACGGCAAGCATCTGCATGTCGACTCGCATGGCGAGCACTATGACCTGACGGTGGACGAGATCCTCGTGGGGGCCGGCCGGACGCCGAATGTCGAGGGCCTTGGGCTCGAGGCGGCCGGTGTCGCGTTCGACCGAAGTGGCGTCACGGTAAGCGACGGTCTCCAGACGACCAATCGACGGATTTTCTCAGCCGGTGACGTCTGCTCGCGGTACAAGTTCACTCACGCCGCCGACGCGATGGCGCGGATCGTGATTCAAAACGCTCTGTTCTTCGGTCGGAAGCGGGCCAGCCGGCTCGTGATTCCGTGGTGTACGTACACCGATCCGGAAGTGGCGCATGTCGGGATGACGCCGCGGGAGGCCGACGAGCGGGGCATCGCGATCGACACGGTGGCCATCGATCTTGCGAACGTCGATCGCGCCGCGCTCGACGACGAGACGGCGGGTTTTTTGGAGGTGCATGTCCGCAAGGGGACTGACCGGATTCTCGGCGCCACCCTCGTGTCGCGGCATGCTGGGGAGTCGATTTCGGAGCTCACCCTGGCGATGACGGCCGGCATCGGCCTGAAGTCGTTGGCCGGCGTCATCCACCCGTATCCCACGCAGGCCGAGATCATCAAGAAAGCGGGCGACGCCTTCAATCGCACCCGGCTCACCCCGCGTGTGAAGTGGCTCTTCGAGACCATCCTCCGCTGGCGCCGCTGACACCGAGCCGGCGATCGTCGACTGAGGCCTCCTCTCGCCTGGTGCAGTTATCCAGAACGGTCGTGGTCATCGTTCAAAAATAAGGACGGGGTTGCCGATCCGCCAGGGAACCGGCAACCCCGCCGCGTCAATGGCTTACTTCGCCATCGCCTTGCACGTTGCCTGGCACGCCGTGCAGGCCTCCGCGCACTTCTTGCAGCACGGCATGTCGCCGCACTTCAGGCACTCAAGGGCGCACGCCTCGCATGCCTTGGCACACAAGCCGCACATCTCCCCCGACAGCGGAGCCTCGTATTCCATCAGTGCCACGCAAGCACGACAGGTTTCCAGGCACGTCAGGCAGTGCTTCTCGCAGTGAGGACAGTCGCACGTGACGAGGCACTCCCGACACGCCTGCAAGCATTCGTTGCAAGCCTTGACGCACTTCTCCTTGAGCGCCGGATCGAGCTTTGTTTCCGAAGCCCGCGCCGATGCCGAGACGGATAGAAGTCCCGCGAGCACAACGAGACACGACGACACCGACATGATGAAACGAAACATACCGTCACCTCATTGATGGGAAGGCGCGAAGAACGATCTTCGCGCGAGGAATCGAATTGAGAAATGCCGTCACACCACGCAACGGCACGACGAGACAACCCGTCAGCGATTCAATTCCGCCACACGCCGTAGAGAACCCGTACCGGGCGACGAGGAATGAGAGACGACGACCATTCCTGCGCTGAGAGGACCGCGAGACGTCGGTGCTCCCGCGAGTCGCATGGGCCCTGGCTGGCAAAGCCTGCCACCTTCATGATGCTCGAGTGGTCCAGGTCGTGGTTCCGCTCATCCTGCCCGGCCGAGGTCTCCTTCGGTTCAATCCAGCACCGACACGGACCGCTTTCCGCGTCGCAGCCATTCACACCGCAGTCAGCGCTCAGGGAACAAACCGAGTCAGAACAGCACGAAGGAGCGTCCTCAGACCGTGGAGCGTCGGAGCAACAGCATGAGGCAACGGCCTGACGCGTGCCGCAACGTTCCGGGCAGGCCCCTCGTTCGCAGCAATCGCACGCCCCGGCAGACAGGACGGGCGCCAGTGCGAAGAGCACGACATGCACCCATCGCATAACGCGGCCGTACACGGAAGTCATCATGGCTGGCGGCATTCCTGACCGGGCGCTGGTGAAAGCGCTGCTGGGGACCGGGAGAACCCGTGTGCAAGGCTAGCGAACCTGTTGCATCCAAGCAACGCCGTGGTTCGGGAGCGCGATGACTGTCATGCGGCGATCGACTGAGCGGCGGTCGGAATTGTGGGTGCTGCGGG
>Ga0163151_10003023_pt1 | contig 24842 bp, 22 predicted proteins | sample OliLakLV19MP5IB2_FD_145596 | JGI IMG/M metagenome (GOLD analysis project Ga0163151, IMG submission 145596) | Freshwater microbial mat bacterial communities from Lake Vanda, McMurdo Dry Valleys, Antarctica - Oligotrophic Lake LV.19.MP5.IB-2 | ecosystem: Environmental > Aquatic > Freshwater >...
GTCGTCCGCCCGGCGAGCGCCGGGCGGACGACTTTGTCCACGTGCTCGGCGCGGGCGGCCTCGTAGAGCATGAGCTCGGTGAGATCGGACATTTGCGCCAGGGGATCAAGGAGCAGGGCGCGGATGCGCTCGCCGACGTGCGCCGCCGCTCCGCCGCCGGGTTCACGCGTCTCGACCACGTCGTATCCGGCCTTCCGCAGCCAGTCCGCCAGGAGGTGGCCCTGCGTCGATTTGCCGACGCCGTCGGTTCCTTCGAGCGTGATGAACAGTCCCTTCTTTCGCACGGCGGAATCGTACCAAAAGGAACCGCTGAAACCGATGCGCGAACCTGTTCGCCTTCTCGGCCCGTTTGTTGAAGGAGCATCCATGTATTAAAGTCACGCCACAGAATGCCGAGAGCATCAACACATCCCGGAGTTGCGGCAGTATATTGAATGCACCTATGAGAATTGTCTTGCGTTCCAACGGCGCTTCGCGTGCCGCCAAAGGTCTCACCCTCATCGAAGTGATGGTGGCGATCCTGATTCTCACCGTGGGCGCCGTTGCGTTTCTCGGAACGTTCGGCGGCATCTCCAAATCCATCCGCGTCGCGAAAGCCAACACCCTCGCGACCAACCTCGCCCAGGAAGAAATCGAGTCCCTGAAGAACCTCTCCTATTATCGTCTCCTGGTGACGAGCTCCGCGGTCGCCGCGACCGAACCGGGTCTCGGCGGTTTCCTTTACGACAACAGCTACTACCCGCCGGAAAAGCTGGTGGTTGGCCAGATCGAGTTCGAACGCCGCGTCTTCATTCAGAAAGTGTCCGAGTCGGCCGGCGTTATCGTGGGCAACACGTGGAACTCCACTGACAACGGCCTCAAGCAGATTTCCGCTTACGTCATCTGGCAGGAAGGCGCGAACTGGCGGAAGGTGGTGGTGAACAACTTGCGGGACAACCCGAATCGGCAGAAGATGGACGCCACGATCGCGGGCGACGTCACGGTCGGCGGATCCCCCGTCTCAGGCGCGTCGATCTACACGCTTCAGAACATGCTTTTTGGCGCCACCAGCGATGGCGCGGGGCATTACAGCTTCAAGGTTCCCGCCGCCACCTACGATGTTCACGTCGACAAGCGCGGGTATTTCCCCGCCACCATCCGGTCCACCGCCACGGCGTCGGCGACGGTGACCGTGAATTTCCCGCTCACGGCGAAGGCCGTCGGCACCGTCCAGGGTTTCGCCTACCTCGCTGATCACATCGTGATCTCGGAAATCTGTGCCATGGTCGACGGCAACGAATCCGTGGAGTACGTGGAACTCTACAACCCGACGCCCAACGCGTTTCTCATGTCGAACGCCGGCGTTCCCAGTTACCGCGTGGACATCAAGCGGGTCAGCTCGGGCGTCGAGCGCTCCCTCACGCCCCCGTCGGAAACCATTTATGTGAACAACGTCATTCCAGCGAGAGGTTACTTCCTGATCGCCAGCTCCCCCACGGTCCAGGGCGTTCTGGCGGACGCGTACTACAGCGATGCCGCGCGAGTCTCGCCGGTGCCGGCCAACCGTTTTCCCAAGGAGGAGCCGCATGGCATCAGGCTCGTGTCCGAAGGCATCAACGAGTCTTCCGGATCGATCGTCGACGCTTTGGGATTCGATCGCGGCGCCTCCCCCTGGGGCCCTTCGGGTTGGCGAGAGGGCAACGGCTTCCAGATTCCGTCGGCTTCGGTGCACGGCGGTCTTGACGACGGCGAGACGCTTGAGCGCCTGGCTTACTCCACGTCAACCCACTCCATGATGGACACGGCGGGGATCCATCGCACCAACGGCAACGGTTATGACAATGCCGATAATGAAACCGACTTTGCGCGTCACAACCATTCGGACAGCGAGTCCCCTCAGAATGCGACGATGAACGAACAGCCAGGCGCTGGAACGCCCGCCATCGGAGCGGCCGCGTTCATGGACGACGGCTTGTCGGCGTCGGCGGTGGCCATCGGCATTCCGATGCCCGGGTCGTTCACGGTCACGAACGTGGCGACCGGAACCTGGAACCTCGTGGTATCGAGTGGCGGCTACGTTTATGAACAATCGAATATCATCATGACGGCGGGTGTGCAGGTGGATATCGGTTCCATATTCATCAGTTCGCCCGCATCGAAGGGCTACCTGAGCGGCCGGGTGCTCAACTCCGGTGGTGCGCCGCTCAACAACATCAAGGTGGAAAGCTCATTCGGAACGTTCGACTACTCTGACACGTCCGGGCTCTACCGTTTCCAGATCGATGGCGGAACGCACATCGTGACCGCGAACCCGAATAACCTGAACACCCAGTACACCATCGGCGAAGCGACCGACGTCATCGTGAACGTCGGCGAGGCGAAAACGGTGCCGGACATCTTCCTCTTTCAGGGCGGCACGGTTTCTGGCTTCGTCTCGACCAACGGCACCGACCCGCTGCCGGGAATTCCCATGGTCGCGACGAACACCGCCGGTTTCGAAGTGGGCGCGACGGTGACCGATTCCTACGGCTACTTTTACTTCCCCAACCTCGCCATCGGCGCGTACGGCATCACGCCGCAGCTTGAACCCGGAGAGTCGTCGACTCCCGCCGTCCTTTCGGCCACGATCACCGCGGGCGGCAGCGTTTTCGCCGGAACGATGACGGTCTCCAACGCTTTCGGAAAGATCGACGGGACCGTGAAGGTCAGCGGCAAATCCATCACGACGGGCGTTCTGATCGTCGCCGTGCCCTTCACGACAAACATCGCCGGCGTGTATCCGCCCACGAACGACCAGACGCTGCGCAACGGCTCGGTCGTCTACTACATCTGCTCTTCCGATTCGGACGGCACTTACAGCCTTCCCGTTCGCGGTGGAACGACCTACAACGTGTACGCCTGGTACACCACTTTCTCGAACGGCGTGGCCGATCCACAGAAGCGCACGAGTTCCGCGACGCTCGCGGCCGGTGCCACGGCCGTTGTTCCTTTCACATGGTGACGTTGTTTCGTCATCGACGCGGCGTGACGCTCGTCGAGGTCTTGATCGCCATCAGCATCCTCGGCGTGGTGTTCGCCTTGGGGCCTTCGATCCTGACGAATATCACCCGGTTCTCGCGGCTGAGCCGCGCCCGACTCGAGACCCAGCGCAACGCCCGCGACGGACTGAACCAGATCAATCAGTCTCTCCGGCAGGCGGAGGCCAGTTCCATCGTGATTTCCAACGAGACATCGCAAAGCCCGTTTTCGTCGATCACTTTCAACACGGTCGATGGAAGAACCATAAAGTTTTTCCAGAAAGGCGACGATCTCAATTTTGTTCAGAATGGAAGCACGGTGGCGGTGGCCGACGGCCTTCGCTACATCGCGTTCAGCTACCCGCGCACCGACAACTCGAAGATCGTGTCGGTCTCGGTGACATTCGAGAAAGACACGTACCAGGGCGGCACGAAGGCACTTCAGATGGCAATCGAGAAAGTGAGGATCATGAATGATTAACAAACGTCAACGCGGCCTCGCCCTGGTCATGGCCATTCTTATCCTGGTTGTGCTGGGCATTCTCATCCCTCTCCTGGTACGACTCCTTCAGAAGGAATCCAAGGACGCGGTGAACTCGGGAAAGAAAACCCAGGCTCTCCACATGGCTGAAGCGGGCCAGGACCGCGGCGCCTGGAAGCTCCGGGAGTCGGACGACATCTGGACGAACGCCATCGCCGGCGTGGCGCTGGCGGGTTACAACAACGACGTCATTTATTCGGACGTGGCAGGCGGCCAGTACAAGATCCAGATCACCACCGGCCCCACGGTGGGAACGGTCGCGGTCATCGCGAAGGGCCGCGCCACCGGCACCACCGAGGTCAGAGCGATCCAGGCCGTCTACAACAAGGGAGCTGTCCTCGGCGCCGTGTCGGTGAACGGCGCCCTGCAGTACAAACCCAATCTCAAGGTCGAATGGGGGCCGGTGGTCACGTTCACCTCAATCACGCAATCTCCGGCCGACTACCATCCGCGCAAGTTCTCCGCCGGTCAAATCACGGGCCGCGACACCTCCAACGATTCGGCGAACGGCGCCCTCCCCGCCGGCAATTGGGCCGGTTTCGACTACGCGTCTTTCTACGATCTGGGTGCGCCGCCCGTCGTCGACCTCGAGACCTACAAAACGATCGCCAAGAACTCGATTGTTCCGACGCGGCTCAAAAAGGGGTCGGGTTCGGGCAACGCCACGCCTTACAACGCGGGCGGATTCAACTCCGGTTACTACCCGAGTTCATCGAACCCGAATGGCGTAAAAATGGAAAAAGGGACCGGCTCCGGCAATTACACCTTCATCTGCTCAACGTGCGTGATTTACATCGAGGGCGACGTGAACCGTTACCCCAACGGCACCTTTCTGGACGTTCAGTCGCTGGTGGTGACCGGCGACATGGACTTCAATGCCGGGGGTACTTCTTACACGACGACCATTCCCAACACCGCCTCGGACGAGTACCAGTATGTTCCCGACGGAATCAACTACTGGACATCAAAGGGGTGGACAAACGGCGCCAGCGTAACGCTGTCCGACGTCGGATTTCACGGCTTCATGTATGTGGGCGGAGACGTGGGCAACGCGGGCGGCGGATCGACCATCGTGGGTGCCATTTACGTCAATGGCGCCATCACCACGAACACGACGACCATTTATTATGACACGACGGTCACCAACAACATCAAACTCACGAACGCGACCATGAACCGTCAGAGCTGGGACGAAATCCGCGTGGGCTGGTAAAACCTCCAAACCGGCAGTCAACTGTCGGATGATCGACACCAGTTTGCCAAGCGTTTTGGAGCGATAGACCGCGCCGTCTCCTCGCTGCGAAAAAGAACCGTTTTCAGGCCGCATCAATACCGTAAGTCACAACCATTGGGGCGCCGCGCCGGTCGATGATTCCGGTCCGCGGCAGCATGCTTGAAAGGTGAAACACCCTCACGTCTTTCCATCATTGAGCGGTCATTTTCACCGACGGGGCACCACCCTCGTCGAGATGATGGTAGCGGGCGTCCTCCTGACCGTCGTTTCTATTTCCCTGGTCGGCGTCATGGGCAATATCGGAAGGCAGATCCAGGGCTCGAAGTCTCTCACGCTTGCCACCAACCTCGCGCAGGAAAAGATGCAGATCCTCAAGCAGCAGGCGTTCAACCGCATCCTCGTCACGACCGCCACCGCCTTCCTCACCGATCCCAACATCGGTACCGTTCCTTTCGACCCCAGCTACTATCCGCCGGAATTCGTCTTCGAAGGGGGCATCGCATTCCAGCGCTACACGCACGTCCAGGTGGTGACCGAGAACAGCGGCGCGCTTTCCTATCTGGGCTCGGTTCCGGACACCGGCATGAAATCCCTGGTCGTCACGGTAGTGTGGGCGCAGGGTGCGGAGAAGCGAAAAGTCCAGGCCCGGAGCGTGACGAGCAACATCGACACAACGATGAGCAACGCCATCATCAAGGGAAAAATCACGGTTTCCACCAATGCGGCCACGGGAATCCCCAATGCGCTGGTGACCATGGCCGAAAACGCCGGATACCGGGATTCGACGGACGCTTCGGGCAACTTCTCCGTCAACCTGGCCCCGGGCAGCTACACGATGAACGTCACCGCCGTGGGATATTTCCCCTACTATCAGACGATCTCCGTGGCGCCGAACGCAACCGTGACGCAGAATGTCGGGCTTCCGTCGATGTCGTCGGGAACCGTGCGGGGCACGGCGTGGATCAACGACCATATCGTGATCAGCCAGGTGGTGGGCAGTACGCTCAATGCGGCCGGCTTCTGTCAGGAATTCGTGGAGGTCTTCAACCCAACGACGGCGACTGTGGCTTTGAACGGCAATGTGCTCCTGAAGTACCAGCTCGAGGGTGAACTGGTGCCGACGCCCATTCAGGTGGCCTATACCAACACGTCGGTGCCCGCCGGTTCCTACTTCCTCTACGCCAACACGTCCCCGGTCACGATGAATGGCCAGTCCCGGGTGGCTGATGCGATTTTCAGCAATCTGAACGCCGGGTATCCCGACCTCATCCACGTCAGGGGCCCTTCGTTGTGCGCCGGCGAGTTCAACCTGGGAAAGGACGATGCGATCGGCCTTTCCACGTTCTCCGGCGGCTGGATCGATTTGTGGGGATGGTCTTCGGGCGGCGGCGCGCCCGAAATTTTTGAGGGAAGCTATTTTTTCCAGGGAAATGGACTTCGGGACAACGAGCAATTTGTCCGACGCTCGAGCACGGCCGGCGTGACCAGCGGCTATGGCCGCGCTTACGACACCAACAATAACAACGTCGACATCATCAATGCCTGGCCGATCGTTCACGACGTGAAGAATTCGGCCATCACCGAGACGGTGACCACCGGTCAGCCCGCCTACGGCGCCTATGTGACCGCTACCGACGGTCTCTCCCAACTCACGACCGCCGTGCAGACGGGGGCGCCGCCCTACGCGGAGTTTCTTCTGACGTCGGTGGCCACCGGCACCTGGACCGTCTATCTCGCCAGCGGTTCGGCGATGGCGGAAGTGTCGTCGGTGACCGTCAGCGCGAGCGCGACGACCCTGATTCCCAACTACGCCACGGTGCCCACCTGGCTGGCCGCCGGTAACAATGCCGCGATGCTCAGGACCGAGGCCTACAACGGCTACATCGCGGGGTCAGTTAAAAGCGCTTTCGGCGCCTCCATTTCGCCGTCGATCAGCATCAACGCCAATTCCTTCACAGCGCTGGCCAGTGTGACCAACGGGACCTATTTCATCTCCGCTCCGCCCGGTACCTATGACGTGATCGCGAACCCGAACAATCTAAATTCACTCTATGTGTACCAGACGATGCCCAGCGTAACCGTGACCCTCGGCGCGGTAACGAACAACGTGAACTTCTCTCTCTTCCAGGGCGGGCAGGCGCGGGGATTCTGTACCCGCGATGGCGTGAATGCGCTTCCAGGCGTCGCCTTCGAGGCTTTTGATGTGAACGACATTTCACGTGACCAGGAGGTCTCGAGCACGGACGGAACATTCAAACTGGTCAATCTCGCGACAGGCACCTACTACGTGATGCCGTCGCTCGAAGCCGGAGAGGCCGTCACCCCATCGAGCGTCACCGTGAACATCACGGCAGGGTCCAACATCAACCTCGGCACCTTCACGGTCACCGGTGCCTACGGCTTCATCCGCGGCTCGGTCACGGAAGCCGGCGCCGCAATTCGCTCAGGCGTGCTCGTGATATGCTCAACGTCCACGCTCGCGAGTGGGCCGCCCACCCTCGATAATGCGGTCGTGTCGCAGGCCGCCTACTACACGACGAACAGTGTCGAGGACGGCACCTATCTTCTCGAGGTTCGGGGTAGTACCGTGCCGTACAAGGTCTACGCGTACTACCCAAAGTTCACTGGATCGAACGTCTCCTTCAGCACCGGCTCGGCGACCAGCGTGACGGTGACGGCCGGCGCGTCGACCACGGGGGTCAACTTTGCTTTCTAGACGCCGCGGTACAACGCTGGTCGAATTGATGATCGTGGTGGCGATCATGGGTTCGCTGGCCGTGATCGGCCCGAACCTTTATAAGAACGTTCGCCGATTCTTCTTCCTGAGCAATGCGCGGCTGGAGCTCCAGCGCACGGCCCGGACAACGCTCTCGCTCATCACGCGCCAGCTCCACCAAGGGGTGTCCTCCTCCATTTCCATTTCGCGCGCGAGTGCCGGCCAGCCCTACTATTCCCAGATCACCTACTCCGACATCAATTCCAGGCAGATCAAGCTCTACCAGAATGGAAAGAAGCTCATGATGGTGGTCAACTCCTCAACCAAGACGTTGACGTCCGACCTGAGGTATCTCGCCTTTGCGTTGCCTCGGTCGGAAGACATGGGTATTGTCTCCGTCTCCGTGACGCTGGAAAAATCGACGTACGAAGGAAAAACCAAGGCGCTGCACATGGCCTCGGAACGGGTGCGGGTGATGAACTGATGAAACGCCAGAACGCTTTTGCCCTTCCCATTGTGCTGGCGCTGCTGCTGGTATCGATGATCCTCACCGCGGCCATGCTTCATTGGGTCAAGAACGACACCATCGCCTCCGTGAAGGAACTGAAATCCCAGACGGCTTACAACCTGGCCGAAGCGGCCGTGGAACGCGGTCTGTGGAAAGTGAAGAGCTCGACGGCGTCTTGCAACGCGGCCACGAGCGGCGTCGTCATTCCCGGTTATAACTTCGACACGACGTATGCCGACATCACCGGCGGAACCTACCGGATCAAGCTCACCGCGGGCCCGGGATACAAACAGATCACGGTGACCGGAGAAGGGCGCGACAAGGGCGTCAAGGAGGCGCGCGCCATCAGCGCGGTCTTCAAAAACCTGTCCATCCCCGGACCGCTCCTTACCCAGGGCAACGTCACGCTTCAGAACCTCTTCCAGATCCACTGGGGCCCGGTGATGTCTCAGGGCAATATCACCATCAACGACGCCACCGATGCCACTCAATATTTCCCGCGCAAATACTCCAAGCAAACGGTGAGCTCGAGCATCGTCGGCCAGTCTCGCGATACCAACGGCATCAACCCACCCAATACCGACAACGTGGAGTGGTGGTCCAACTACGATGTTCCTGAATTGCCTCTCCTGGACTTCGCGACACTGCGTACGTCCGCCACGGCGGACGGCACGGCCCTCAACACCACCTTGAACGTCTTCGGCTGTTCGAAGATGACCGCGGGCGTGGTGGGCGCGGCGTGGTGGGGCGGAAATGTCTGCAGCATCGCGGGAGCCAATCACAACGGGTTGAAGCACTTTCAAAACAGTTGGAATAACCCGAAGGCGCGATTAAACAAGACCTGGTACTGGGATAACGACGTGATCATGACGGGGAGCACCGGTGCGACGGGCAACGGCATGTGGGGGAGCATCATCATCCGGGGTAATTTCACCAACTGGGCCGGCGACAATTACAGCTTCACGGGTCCCGTTCCGGCTGAGGCCTGGCGGGAATACACCAAGTTCACCAAGACCACCGGCGACACGGCTACTTCAAATCAGTACCCCGCTGACACGGGGCTCAAGTCGAATGCGGCGACTTTCGGGTTCGGCACCCAGACCTGGACCACGGCGGGCAGTTTTATTCCCGCGAGCGGCAACACCGACGTGGGTTTCCGCGGCCTGATTTACGTCGGCGGAAACATGGACATGCAGGGCCCGGCCGACATCTGCGGCGCGGTGTGGGTGGTGGGCGGCATTACGCGCGGCGCCGCGATCGTCGACCCCGTTCTCGTGTTCTACGACGAATCGCTCGACCTCCCCCTTCTCAACGTTATTCTCGTTCGGCAGACCTGGGACGAGGTCAAGCCCAGCACCACCACCTGGGCGCCCTGACCAAGACTCTTCTTTCAGGCAAATAAAAAGCCCGCCACCGTTTCCGGAAGCGGGCTTTTTGTTTGAATCGGGAGAGGGTGTTAGCGGCGAACCATCTTGGCGCAGGAAACGTCGCCCTGCTTATCGAGGAAATAGAGAAATCCCTTTTCCTTCTTGATGCCGAGTTTCATGACCTTCTGCGGCTTTCCGCCTTTCTTTCCACCGCGAGCCATTTTGGCGCGAGAGATGTCGCCCTGCTTGTCGATGAAATAGAGGAATCCTTCCTCGCGCTTCACACCAGCTTTCTGAATCTTTTTAGCCATCGTGTAGCCTCCGTGAAACAATTTTGATCGAGATTACTTCGCATCCTGTGCCGCGACGACTTCGGCCGGTAAAGACGATCGGCTTTTTCCGTCGCAGCATTAGGAGAGTACACCAATGAGAAATTTTTAGTCAAGCAATATTGATTTATATTTCCGTCGGAGAGCCCGATGGTTTCCGTCGATACGACGGAAAGCACCTTCGCAGCTATAATCCCCGTCGACAATGAAACGAAAACTTCCGCCCCAAAGGGCCTACATCGCCTTCGGCTCGAACCTCGGCGCGCGACGCCGGATGATCGAGCGCGCCTTGGCCGAGCTCGCGCTCGTCGACGGAATCACCCTTCGCCGGGTGTCCCCGCTCTACGAGACCGACGCCGTGGGCGGTCCGCGGCAGGGCCGTTTCTTGAACGGGGTCGCGGAGGTTCGCTCAAGCGTCACCGCCGTCGCGTTGATGGCGTCGCTCCTGGCGGTCGAGCGCCGCCTGGGCCGACGACGGGTGCGCCGCTGGGGTCCCCGTTCGATCGACCTCGACCTGCTGACGTTCGGCCAAAGCCGCCGGCGCGCACGCGGCCTCACGCTCCCGCATCCCCGGTATCACGAGCGCCGGTTCGTGCTGGCCCCCTTCGCGGATCTCGCGCCCCGGCTTCGCCATCCCGTTCTCGGCGTCACCAACCGGGCCCTCCTGCGTCGTTTACCGGCCGCCGGGCAAAGAGTTACGATGGTCGGAACGTGGACAAAATCACGGTATCGACTCTTCGCAAAAAGAAAGAAGCCCGCCAGCGGATTGTAGCCCTCACGTGCTATGACGCGGCCACGGCGCGCCTCATTGACGCCGCCGGCGTCGACGTGGCCCTGGTCGGTGATTCCCTGGCCAATACGCGCCTTGGCTACCCGAACACCCTTCCGGTGACGATGGAGGAGATGCTTCACCACGTGCGGGCCTCCGCGCGGGGCGTCACGTCGTCGCTCCTCATTGCCGACATGCCGTTCCTCTCGTACGAAGCGGCGCCCTGGCAGGCCGCCATCGCGGCCGGTCGTTTTATTAAGGAAGGGAATGCCGTCGCGGTGAAGCTCGAGGGAGGCCGTCGCGTGGAAGCCTCCGTCCGCGCCATTCTCAACGCCAACGTTCCGGTGATGGGGCACCTGGGCCTGACGCCCCAGTCGGTGAACCGCGAAGGCGGCTACCGCGTTCAGGGCCGGTTCCCGAAAGACGCGCGCGAACTTCTGGCCGACGCCAAACGACTGGAGAAGCTGGGCGTGTTCTCGATCGTGCTCGAGGGCGTGCCCGCGACGCTGGGCCGCCGCATCAGCCGCGCGCTCAAGATCCCCACCATCGGCATCGGCGCCGGTTCTGGTTGCGACGGCCAGATCCTCGTTCTCGACGACCTTCTCGGCATCTCCGAATCGACGCCCAAGTTTGCGGCCAAGTACGCCGATCTCCGCCGCCCCATGACCTCCGCCGTTCGGCGCTTCGCGGCGGATGTTCGCGCCGGCAAGTTTCCCGACGACGCTCACTCCTATAAATAGGATGGTTGTCATTGCGAGGAGCGAAGCGACGAAGCAATCTTATGGACCGGTCGATGAGATTGCTTCAGCCCAAACAACGGGCCTCGCAATGACACCGTGGTGATTCTTCGAACAGCGGCCGCCGTGGCGGCGTGGCGGGCGAAATCAACCAGGGGCGGCCTCGGTTTCGTCCCGACCATGGGCGCGCTCCATGCGGGCCACCTTTCGCTCGTGACGCGTTCGGTGCGCGAGAATGACCGCACCATCGCCTCCGTTTTCGTTAATCCCACCCAGTTCGGCCCCACGGAAGATTTCAGCCGCTACCCACGCCCGTTCGCGCGCGACCGCCGGATGCTCATCGACGCCGGTGTGGACGCGCTGTTCGCCCCGCCACCCGCCGTGATGTATCCAGAAGGATTCGAGACCACCGTCACGGTCGCCGGCCTCACCGACACGCTTTGCGGAGCGCCCTCCTCGCGTGGTCCCGCGCACTTCGCGGGCGTGGCCACCGTGGTGGCCAAACTCTTCGGCATCGTGCGCCCCGACCGGGCCTATTTCGGCCTCAAGGATTTCCAGCAGGTGCGTGTGATCGAGCAAATGACGGCCGACCTGAACCTGGGCGTGCGGGTGGTCCGGTGTCCCACCGTCCGCGAGGGCGACGGGCTCGCGATGTCCAGCCGGAATGCCTACCTTTCCGTCGAGGACCGGGCGCTGGCCCCCCGCCTCCATGTTTCTTTACAACAGGGGGTGAAACTCTTACTATTCAAACGCAACATGAGCCCGAAAACCGTGACCGGCGCCGTCAGAAACGCCCTCGCCTCCACGAAGCGAATTGAGATCGAATACGTCGAATTGGTCCACCCCATCTCTCTCCAGGCGCTGAAGGTCGCGCGCCGTCCCGCCCTGCTGGCCGCCGCGGTCCGGATCGGCAAAACACGTCTGATCGACAACGTCCTGGTGACCTAGTGCGCAAAAAATTCCTCATCAAGCCGGCGCTTCAGCTCCGCCATCTTTTCTGGACGCTGTCCGTTGCATTCATCTGCTTCGCGAGCTGTTACCTTCTTTTCGAACACCTCGTTACGATGTCGGTGACGGAAGGCGCCATGGACCTGGCGCAATGGCTGGCCCTGCGCACGGCCACGCGCATCGGCTTCGCGGTCGCCCTCACCGTGCTCCTGGGCGCCATCGGCCTCGAGAACTACCTCTTTTTCCACACCATCGCGGGCCCCATCTTCGCGCTCGAGAAAGGCCTTCGCCGGCTGGCAGAAGGCGACTACTCGCACGTGATCCGCCTTCGCGAGACCGATCAGCTGCGCGACGTCATCCTGGCGTTTGAAGACATGAAGACGAAGGTCATCGCCCGCATCGAGATGCATGAGAGCGCGGCGCGCACCCTCGCGGCCGAGATCGACAAAGCGCTGGCGGACGTCTCGCCCAGGAACGTGGAAGCCCTTATGAAAAAACTGAAAGAGATTCGCGAGCAGGCGGAGCGGTTGGCGGCATGAAAAGGTCCCTTTATTGCGCGGAAGTCACCGAGAAAAACATCAGTCAGCGCCTGACGCTGTCCGGCTGGATGCACGCGCGCCGTGATCACGGCGGCGTTCTCTTCATCGATCTGCGCGACCGCACCGGCGTGGTGCAGGTCGTTTTCAACCCGGAGCCCCGGGCCCTCTTCGCCCAGGCCGAACTGCTTCGAAACGAATTCGTGATCCAGGTGGTCGGCACGGTCCGCCCACGCCCCGAGGGAACGAAGAACCCCAACCTCGCCACCGGCGCGGTGGAAGTGGTCGCCGAGCAACTGGAAGTGCTGAACAAGGCGAAGACGCCGGCGTTTGAAATTTCCGAGCACAATGAGGCGTCGGAAGATGTGCGCCTCAAGTTCCGCTATCTCGACCTGAGGCGCCCGCCCCTGCAGCGCAACATGATCCTTCGCCACAAGGTGACGCACGTGGTGCGCGACCTGTTGAACAAGGAAGGGTTCCTCGAGCTTGAGACCCCGATGCTGACGCGCTCCACCCCCGAGGGGGCCCGCGACTTTCTCGTGCCCTCGCGCATGAGCCCCGGCCATTTCTACGCGCTCCCGCAGTCCCCCCAGCTGTTCAAGCAGGTGCTGATGGTGGCCGGTTACGATCGCTACTACCAGATCGCCCGCTGCTTCCGCGACGAAGACCTCCGCGCCGACCGGCAGCTCGAGTTCACCCAGGTCGATCTCGAGATGTCGTTTATCGATGAGGAAGACATCATGCAGCTCGTCGAGCGCATGATCGCGCTCGCGTTCAAGGAAGGCATCGGCCTGGACGTGAAACTCCCTTTGCAGCGCATGAGTTACGCCGAGTCGCGCCGCCGCTTCGGCAGCGACCGCCCCGACCTGCGCGTCGAGGCCGAGCTTGTTGATTTGACGGACGCCTTCCGGGCCACCGGCTTTGAGCGCATCCGAGCCAACGTCGCCGCGGGCGGGGCCGTCCGGGGCCTCATCCACAAGGGCGGCGCCGCGTTTTCCCGCAAAGAGATCGACGACCTGACCAAGTATGCGCAGTCGGTGGGCGCTCAGGGCCTGGCCTGGCTGAAGGTGGGTGAGAACGGCGCCATCGAATCCCCCATTGCCAAGTTCCTGTCGGACGCCGAGAAAGCCGCCGTGGTCAGCGCCGCCGGCGCGAAGGCGGGCGACATCGTTTTCGTCGTATCCGACAAACTGAAGGTGGCCGAAAACGTGTTGGGCGCGCTCCGCCTTCAACTTTGGAACCAGTTCATCGTCAAGGGCAAGCCGCCGGTCCTTAAAGATCAGTCGAGGCTCCTTTGGGTCACGGATTTCCCGCTCTTCGACTGGAGCGACGAAGAGAAGCGCTGGGTCAGCGTGCACCATCCGTTCACCACGCCCCGTCAGGAAGATCTGGAAACACTCTCCAAGCTCGACCCGGTGAAGGAAGTGACCAACCCGAATTCCATCCTCGGCACCTTCCGCGCCCGCGCCTACGACATCGTGCTCAACGGCACGGAACTGGGCGGCGGCAGCATTCGAATTCATGACGCCGAAACCCAGCGCTGGGTGCTGGCCCTCCTCGGCCTCTCGCGTGAAGACATGCAGGAGAAGTTCGGCTTCCTGCTGGACGCCCTCGAGTCCGGCGCGCCCCCGCACGGCGGCCTGGCCATCGGCCTCGACCGCCTCGTGGCGCTCATGGCCGGCGAAGATTCCATCCGTGACGTGATTCCCTTCCCGAAAACAGCCCGCGGCACGTGCCTGGTCAGTGGCGCGCCCGGACTGGCCGATCCGAAGACGCTCAAAGAGTTGGGTCTGCCGCAGCCCGGTCCCAAGACAGCGCCGGCGCCGCAGAAATCTCCGACAGGAACGAACGCATGACGACAAAAAGACTTCACCTCCGTAATCAGGAAGAAGCTCTTTCATTGTTTGGACAGAACGACCAATACCTTCGAGAACTCGAGAGAAAGCATCATGTTCAGTTTTTCATCCGCCCTTCGTCCCTGCCGTCCGGCGATGGCCTCACGCTGGCCATGCGCGGCAGGGCGCCCGATATCGACAAGGTGATCACCGCATTGGAAACCCGCCGCCAGAACCCGCAGGCCCCCGTCAAAGATTCGCTTGAAGTGAACTACGTCGAAGGCAGCAAGGACATGATCGTCCGAACGGCCACCGGCGGCGCGGTGCTGCCCCGCACGGACAACCAGCGCGAATACGTCAAAGCCATGCGTGACTACGACATGGTGGTCGGCTTCGGTCCCGCCGGTACCGGCAAGTCCTTCCTCGCCGTGGCTTTCGCGCTCGCGGAGCTCCAGTCGGGCCGGTTCGCCAAAATCGTCCTTACCCGTCCCGTGGTCGAAGCCGGTGAGAAGCTCGGCTTCCTGCCCGGCGACCTCTATGAGAAGGTCCATCCTTATCTCCGTCCGCTCTACGACGCGTTCATGACCATCGTCGGCCCCGAGCGTTTCCGCCTGCTGCGCGACGACGAGATCATCGAGATCGTGCCGCTCGCCTACATGCGCGGACGCACGCTCGACAACGCCGTCATCATTCTGGACGAAGCGCAGAACACCACGCCTGAACAGATGAAGATGTTTCTCACGCGCATGGGCCAGAACTCCAAGGTCGTCATCAACGGCGACCTCACGCAGATCGACCTCGAGAACAAGAAGCGATCGGGCCTGCAGAAGATCGAGCAGATCCTCAAGGGCGTGAGCGGCATCGCGTTCATTCGTTTCACGGGCGTCGACATCGTCCGTCATACGCTGGTGCAGAAAATCCTCGACGCGTACGACAAGGCCGAGAAGGCCGAGGGCGGCAATGGCGCATGACGAAAGGCCCGGTTAGCGACTTCCTTCGCCGCCTGCTCACATCGCTGCTTGAGCGGCTGGAAGGCGACGCGGGGTCCGGCAGCGCCCGGGCCAAGCCCGAACGCTGGTTTCAGAAGGAATTCCACCTCCCGCCGATCATCGTCGGCATCATCTCGGCGGTGGTGCTTTACTCGGTCCTCGCGCTCAACATGGAGCTCTCCGCCACGCAGGCCCTCGGACTCGCGATGTTCGTGGCCATCGTGATGATCCTCTTCACGGTCTACCTCCACCGCGACCAGAAGGACCTGGTGAAAAGCGACGACGCCATGGCGTTGCTCGCCGTGATCGTCTTCACCACGCTCATCTGGATCAAGATCGTCGCCGTCCTGTCGCTGCGCTACCCGTGGGTGACGCCCTACCTCACGCCCATCGCGCTGGCGCCGCTGCTCACCGCCCTTCTTCTCAACGCGCGGCTGGCGATGGTGACCTCGTTCGGCGTTTCGCTCATCTTCGGGCTCGTGAACGGCTATTCGCTCCAGGTCGCCATGGTCGGCGCCATCGGCGGGGCCGCGATGGTGGCCACGGTCACCGGCGCGCGCACCGCCCATCACGTCGCGCGCGCCGGCCTTATCGTGGGCTGCGTGGAAGCGGCCGTGGTGGGTTTCCTGGCGGTGATGCAGAACTGGAACCACATGACGGCCACGGCCTCGATGATCGCCGCGTTCATCAGCGGCATCGCCTCGGCCATGTTCGCCCTGGGCGTGCTTCCTTACCTCGAAAGCTTTTTCTCGCGCATCTCCAATCTCCGGCTCGTGGAGCTCGCCTCCGCGAACCATCCGCTCCTTCAGCGCATGAGCATGGACGCGCCCGGCACGTACCACCACTCGCTCATCGTCGCCTCGCTGGCCGAAGACGCGGGCAACGCCGTCGGCGCCAACGGGCTGCTGTGCCGCGTCGGCGCGTACTTCCACGACATCGGAAAGATGGTGAAGGCCGAATATTTCATCGAGAACCAGGGCACATTCCGCAATCCGCACGACCAGGTGAGCCCGTCGCTGTCGAAACTGGTGATCACCTCGCACGTGAAGGAAGGCATGGCCTTGGCCAAGGCCCACAAGCTCGACAAGCAGATCGCGGACTTCATTCCCCAGCATCACGGCACCTCGCAGATCGAGTTCTTCTACCAGAAGGCGCTCAAGATGGAAGAGAACGAGGACGAACCCAACCGCGAAGACGTCAAGGAAGAGAGCTACCGCTATCCCGGGCCGAAGCCGCAGACCAAGGAAGCCGGCATCATCATGCTCGCCGATTCGGTGGAGGCCACGAGCCGGACGCTCGAGGACCCCAACCACCAGCGTTTCAAGGATGTGGTGAACAAGATCGTGAACAAGAAACTGTTCGACGGGCAGCTCGACGAGACGCCCCTCACTCTCCGCGACCTGCGCCAGATCGCCGAGCGTTTCACCTCGAGCCTCACCTCCATTCACCACGCCCGCATCGCCTACCCCGAGACCGCGAAGAAAAAGGAAGAGACTTCCTTCCAGTGAAGGTGGCCGTGCACGCCATCGGCGAGCGCGCGCCTCGCCCCGCCGTTCGCGCCGCGCTCACCCGCGCCGTCCTGGCCGCGCTCCGCTCCGAGAAATCGAAGGCCCGCGGCGAGATCAACGTCATCCTCACCGACCGCGCCAACATCCGCCGGCTGAACCGCCAGTTTCTCGACCACGCGGGCGACACCGACGTTATCGCGTTTCCCTACGACGAGCCATCGGCCGGCGAGCCCTTCGGCGACATCTACATTTCCGTTCCCGTGGCCCGGGAGAACGCCCGCCGCTTCCACGACGAGGCCGGGCGCGAGCTCATCCGCCTCGCGGTGCACGGCACGCTTCACCTTCTCGGCTACAAGGACCATTCCAAACGCGACCACGCCGCGATGTGGAAGCGCCAGGAAAGCCTGGTCGAGCGCCTGACGAACAATCCGTCATTCCCGCGAAAGCGGGAATCTAGACTTAAGATGGGCCCCCGCCTTCGCGGGGGCGACATCCGTTGATTCCCTGCACGGGCCCCGGCCTCGTTCTGCGGCGCACCAAGCGCGGCGAGGATGACTTCCGCCTCACCGTTTTCATTCGGGAAGTTGGAAAGACGCTGGTGCTGTCCAAGGGCGGTCAGCGGCCGAAGTACAAGCTGAGGTCTCTCCAGGAGCCCTTCACCGAAGCCGACTTCCACCTGTTTTTCCCGCCGGACAACGGCATCAACGGTCGACTGGCGGGCGGAAAGCTGATCAATTCCCACCAGGGCCTGCGCTCGAATTATGAGGCCTTCCAGACCGCCTCGCGCATGGTGGAGACCGTCGACGTGCTGGTGCCGTTCCGCGCTCCGGCCCCCGACGTTTATGATATTCTGCGCACCTCTCTGAAGGCGCTGTCGGCTGGTTTACCGGCCCCCGAAGAGTGGGTGTTGTTCGTCGCGCATCTGCTGCAGTGCCTCGGGCACGGCGACGTCACCGACCGGCTGCTCACGCTGCTGGAACCGTCCGAGCGTGAGGCCGCCGGAGCGGCCCTGGAGTCCCCCACGGAAACGTCTCTTCATGTTCGCCCGGCGTCCCTCGAGCGCTGCCAGACCCTTGTGGATGCCGAGCTCGAACATATTCTTCCGTGGCGGCTCAAGTCCGACCGCGCTTCCGAAAAAATCTCTGAGGAAATCTCTCAATGACGTTTCAGGAAATCGTTTTCGCGCTCGAAAAATTCTGGTCCCGCCGCGGCTGCCTGATCTTTCAGCCCTGGGACCTGGAGAAGGGCGCCGGAACCTTCAACCCATCCACTTTCTTGCGCGCCCTGGGCCCGAAGCCCTGGGCCGTCGCTTACGTCGAACCGTCGCGCCGCCCCACCGACGGCCGCTACGGCGAGAACCCCAACCGTCTCCAGCGCTATTACCAGTTTCAGGTCGTCATCAAACCGGCGCCCTCGGACATCCAGAAGCTTTACCTCGAGTCCCTCGCCGCGATCGGCATCAATGCCCGCAAGCACGACGTTCGCTTCGTGGAAGACGACTGGGAATCGCCGACGCTCGGCGCCTGGGGCCTCGGCTGGGAAGTCTGGCTGGACTCCATGGAGATCACCCAGTTCACTTACTTCCAGCAGATCGGCGGCATCGACCTGAATCCGATCTCCGTCGAAATCACCTACGGCCTCGAGCGGCTGGCGATGTTCTCTCAGAAAAAGAACAGCGTGTTCGACGTCGAATGGACCAAGGGCGTAACGTACGGCGACGTGCATAAGGAAGACGAGCGCCAGTTTTCCCAGTTCAATTTTTCGGAAACCGACCCCGACGTTCTGCGGCGTCACTTCACCGATTACGAGGCGCTCGCCACGAAACTTCTCGGCAAGGACCTTCAGCTTCCGGCCTACGACGCCACCATGAAGTGCTCACACCTGTTCAATCTTCTCGATGCGCGGGGCGCGATCTCCGTGTCCGAACGCACCGGTTTCATCGGCCGCATCCGCAACCTGGCGCGCCAGGTGGCCGAGAAGCACGTGGCCAAGCAGCAGCCCGCCCTGTCCGAGGTGGCCAAGTGAAGACGCCTCCCGCCAAGAACGCTCTCCTCGAGATTGGCACCGAAGAGATCCCGGCGCGCTTCATGCCGCCGACGCTGGTCCAGATCACCACTTCCGCGGAGAAGGCCTTCGCCGACGCCGGCATTGCCCATGAGGGCATCCAGGCCTGGGGCACGCCGCGCCGCATCACGATTTTCATCAAGAACGTGTCCCCGAAGTCGACCGATCGCTCCGACGTCAAGGAAGGTCCGCCGCCCAAGGTCGCCAGGGACGCCGCCGGAAACTGGACGCCCGCCGCCCAGGGCTTTGCGAAGAAGGAAGGCGTCGCCGTGGACAAGCTGACGCTCACCCAGACACCCAAGGGCGAGCGCTACTGCGTCACCCACCAGGTGAAGGGCCAGAAGACCGAGGCCGTGCTCAAAGAACTTTTCCCGGCGCTCATTCGCTCGCTCACGTTTCCCAAGTCCATGATCTGGGAATCGGTTGACTTCCGCTTCGCCCGCCCGGTCCGCTGGTTCGTTTCCCTCTACAATGGCAACGTCGTGCGCTTCAAACTGAACGGCCTCGTGGCCGATCGCACCACCGTCGGTCTTTTGTCGCTCGGCGGCCAGAAGATTTCCATTCCGAAGCCGGAGAAGTACAAACAACTGCTTCAGAGCCGCTGCATCCTCGTGGACCCGGAAGACCGCCGTCAGAACATTCGGACCCAGATCGACGCCATCTCGAAGCGCATCAAGGCGCAGGCCATCGTTTCCGATGAACATCTCGATGAAGTGGTGCACCTGACGGAATATCCGTCGAGCATTCTTGGTCATTTCCCGGAGGCCTACCTCCAGCTGCCCAAAGAGGTCCTGGTCACGGTGCTCAAGAAGCACCAGAAATTCTTCCCCATCGAATCCGGCAAAGGCCAGCTCACCAACAGCTTCATCGGCGTGCGCAACGGACCTTCCGATTCACAGGACGACGTTCGCGACGGTTACGAGCGCGTCATCAACGCGCGCTTTTCCGACGCCCAGTTCTTCTTCGAGAAGGACCTGGAAACGCGGCTCGACGTTCAGGTTGAAAAACTGGCCGGCGTGGGCTTCCACGCCAAGCTCGGCAGCATGCTCGACAAGACGCACCGCGTCGTGAAACTCACCGCGACTCTCGCCGAGGCGCTCGGCCTCGATGGGAACGTGACGAAGAACGCGGCGCGCGCCGCGTTGCTCGCGAAGGCGGACCTCGTCACCCAAATGGTGGGCGAGCTGCCGGAGCTGCAAGGCGTGGCCGGCCGATTCTATGGAGAACGGCAGGAGTCGGCCGAGGTGGCCCATGCCATCGAGCAGCACTACTGGCCGATCACGAGCGAAAGCAAGCTGCCCGAGAGCGTCGAGGCCGCGCTCGTCGCGGTCGCCGACAAGATCGACACCCTGGCCGCCAATTTCTCCGTCGGTCTGATCCCGTCCGGTTCCGCCGATCCGTACGGCCTGCGCCGCGCGGCTGTCGGCGTCATCCGCATCCTCAGCGACCGCCGTTGGAACATCTCCATCAGCCAGCTCATTGATGCGGCGTTCTCTCACCTCGCCTCCGGCGAGGCCAAAGGAAAGAAGGAGCTGTCCGACTTTTTCAACCAGCGCTTCAGCGGCTGGTTCGGAAGCCAGGGTTTCCGCGCTGATGAAATCGATGCTGTGCTCACTTCTAACGGGGTTAGTGTATCTCAGCTAGGCGACAAGCTTCGGGCTCTTAAGTCAGTGCGCGGGATGCCTGAGTTTGCTTCGATTGCGATCGCAATTAAGCGCGCTCGAAATGTAATCACTCAGGCGAAAGAGAAGGGACTTCTCCCTGAAAATCCGAGCATCGATCTTTCTGAGATTAAGGGTGATGTAGAGAAGACGCTTTTAGATGCCGTTTCTAGCATTCGGCCAGCCTTCGCCTCCGATGTGGAGTCTGGTCAGTATCTGGGGGCCATCATGCGGTTGCCTAACCTTGCAGAACCCATCGACGCGTTCTTCGCTGGCGTCATGGTGATGGACCCCGATGAAGAGCTGCGGTCCCAGCGCCTGCGCGTGCTCATGCAGGTCAAGCAGCTCTTTGATGCGCTGGCTGACTTCTCTAAGCTTCAGGTTTCGGGCCCGACCGCGGGTTGAGCCTGATTCTCGCCATCGACGTCGGCAACACCGCCACCACCACCGGCCTCTTCCGCCTTCGCGGACCCTTGACGAATCCGATACCCGTCGCCGTCTGGACGACCGGCACGTCCCAGCTCAACACCGCGGGCCCCTTCCGAAAATTTCTTCGCACGCGCATCGGCGCCGCGCGGCTCAAACTGGTCACGGGCGCCATCGTCTCTAGCGTCGTTCCCCCCATTGACCGCAACCTCACGCGCGATGTCGTGTCGCTCATCGGCGCCGAGCCCGTTTTCGTCACCTACAAGACGCCGTCGCCGGTCCGGGTCCGCTACCGGCGGCCCGCGGAAGTGGGCGCGGACCGCGTGGTGAACGCGCGCGCCGCCTGGCAGCTCCACCGGGGCGCCTCGATCGTCATTGATTTCGGGACGGCGACCACATTCGACTGCGTCTCGCGGCGCGGCGAATATCTGGGCGGCGTGATCGCGCCGGGCCCCGCCATCTCGGCCGAGGCCCTCTACCGCCGGACGGCGAAGCTGCCGATGGTGTTTCTCAGTGAGCCCGCGGACATTCTCGGCAAGAACACGCTGGAATCGATCCGCGCCGGCCTGTATCACGGTTACCGCGGCCTCGTCATCGAAATCGTCCGGCGCCTCAAGAAACGCCTCGGTGGGCGCGCCCAGGTGTTCGCGACAGGCGGGCAGGCCGCCTGGATCCTGCGCGGCGTCCCCGGCATCGACCGGCACGTCACGCATCTCACCCTCGCCGGCCTTTACCACCTGTGGACAGATGACCAGCCCCGGTAATACACTGTACGCGTTCATGAAAACAACACGCCTGACCCTGTCGGCCCTGGCCGCGGTGTTCCTGACGCTCTCTCTCCCGCGCTTCGCGCGCGCCGATGAATTTTCCGACAACTTCGCTGCCAATCAGAACCAGACCGCCCTCGACGCCCTGGCGGGCGACCTCGGCGCTCTCGTGGGCGGCCCGAGCTTTCACCACGGCAAGGCCCTCGGTTTTCCCTTGGGAATCGACGTGGGCATTCACGCCGCTTTTCTCCACGTGGACAAAGAGGACACGATCCTCCGTGATAACGGTTCCACCGCGAAGAGTGGATGGGTGCAGGCCGAATACGGGCTCCCCGGCCGCATCAACCTGATCGGACGCGTTGGCCGGATCTACGACGCCGACGCTTACGGCGGCGGCCTTCGCTGGGGCATCTTCACCTCCATCGCCCCCGGTGTTCCCTCGGTATCCATTTCCGGCCTTTACGGAAAGGTGAAGCATGACGCCTTCGACGCCGAGACCTACAGCGGCAACCTCGTGGCGTCGTTCGATGTGCCGTTCATTCATCCTTATGCCGGCGTCGGTTACGATTCGACGGAGTTGAATCCCGACGGAACGCCGCTCAATGGGAAGCAGGGCGCGCTCCGCCTCGAAGTCGGCGTCAACCTGAGCATCATTCCCTTCACCTATCTTTCCATCGGCGGCGGCGTCTCTGACGGCCGCCGCATTGGTCACGCCGGCCTCGGGGTCCGGTTCTAGCCATGGACGAAGCCCAATTTCAGGAATGGTCGGAAGCCCTCACCGGGTTGCGCGCCAAGCGCTCGGAGGAGCTCAAGCAGCGCCAGCATGAGAAGGTGGACTTCTCGCCGGCCGATTTTTTCGAGATCTCGGCCAAAAGCCTCAATGAGATTCTCGATCAATGGATGGCTTTCGAGCTGCGCGCGGCCGACGGCAAGACGCTTAACATCGATCAGGTCCGCACGGAACTCGACGGCATCTTTGATTTTGAAGTGGACGCGATCAGCCGAGACATGGTCGCGGTGCGCAGCGGCGCCCGCTGGGACGAGGGCGAGGTGGACGACGCGCTCGGCAAGTTCGATGCCACCACGCAGGAATTGAAGAAGAAATACGTTTTGAAGACGAGCTCAGTCAACGCGGTGGGACAGAAGAAGCGGGTGTTGGACGAGCCCCTTCAGCCCCAGCGCGTGATGCATGGCGGCGGCTCGGGAGGCGGAAGCGGCATGACCGTGATCGCGATGTTCGTTCTGGGCGTGATCCTCGGAGCGGGCCCCTCGGCCTACTTCTGGAACCAGGCCAAGGAGCAGGACAAGACCCACCAGGAAGAGCGCTCCAAGATCGTCGCCGAGCAACGGGCGCTCGAAGACAGCATGACGATGTTGCACGAACGATTTGATCAGTTGGCCACCGGAAAAATCCCCGCGATTCCCGAGCTCGACCGCGCAATCGACAAGATTCGCCGCGGCATCTCCGAGAAAAAGCGGGCGACCGAAGCCGAATACGCGAAGGAACGCGAGCGGCTCATGAAGAAAACACCCGCCGGCGACAGGCTCGATCAGGCCATCGCCCGCGTCGAGGAGACCCGCAACCTCCGCATGTCCTCTCTCGCGGCCCAGGAAGCGCAGGCCGTCGAGCCGCTCGAGAAGCAGAAGAACATGCTTCAGGAGCTCCGCGTCCGTTGATTTTACGCCGGACGGTCCTCGTCACGGCTTTCCTGTCGCTTTCGCCGGCCATTCGCGCCGGTTCCCCGGACGTCGAAGCAAGGCCCGTTGCCGCTCCCGCGGATGACGGAATGACCGATCCTGTCGCCCGCCGCCAGATGCAGGTTCATTTCCTCATTGCCAGCGAGCTCTACAAGGACGGGAATTATCAGGGCGCCATTGAAGAATGGAAGCGGGTGCTGAAGATCCAGCCGAACCATGCGCTGGCGAAGGAAAAGATTCAGCGGGCGAGAGAGAAGGTGGCGAGCAGTCATTCCCGCGAAAGCGGGAATCCAGAGTGAGGTGGGCCCCCGCCTTCGCGGGGGCGACGGAGGCTCAGCGGCAGGGGCCGCCCTTGATGCGGCCGATTTCCTTACCGGAAGGCGTCACCACCGCCGCGCAGTCGCGCACCGTGGTTCCCATCGGGTGCAGAACCGCCTTGAAGACGACTACGTTACCCTTGTAGTCGCCCTTCTCCACAAGGGTCTGAAGTAATCTCACTCGGGCGATCTTCCGCGGCTTGCCGCCGCCCGACCCCACGGAATAAAGAGCCGACTCCACGTTGGGCGCGTCCGGCACTTCCTGAAAGAAAATCTTTCCCCCGTCCGCCGAGAACAGGAGGGTGAGGCACGACGCCGCCGTCGTCACCTTCTTGCGCCGGAGCTTGCGCGTGTCGACCACCCAAATCTCCGCCTTCGTCTTGTCGTCACTCGTCCGGAAATAGGCGATCTTGCGCCCATCGGGCGAAATCACCGCTTCGTGGATGTTCGACGATTCCGTGGCGGTGCGCGTCTTGTCCCCCTCGTGCAGGAGGATTCGGTCAGGAAAAGTGGATATCCGCAGCCCCGTTCGGGCCAGGGTCTGGGGCTGGGCCCAGTCCATCTCCGGCACGTCGACCATGCGATGGAGCTTCTCGTGGTCGAAAAAGCCCACGGCAGAGGCGAGCCAGCTCGACTGCCCTTCCACGTAGGCCCGGTCAAGCCCGGCGGCAATCGCCGCGCGCACCTTCGCGATGATCGGCTCCATTTCCTTGACGACCTTCCGGTCGGAAAGGTCGGCTTCGACGATGGCGTCGTGAATAAGCTTGTTGAGCCGCAGTTTCTCGCCTTCGAGTTCGGTTTCCTGGAGCTTGCCGAGGTAATAGGGCACTTCAGCGTAAGAGGCGGTGGGCGCGGTGAAATCGGTGCCGGGAGTGGCCGCCGCGGCGGCCACTCCC
>Ga0163151_10003024_pt1 | contig 24841 bp, 15 predicted proteins | sample OliLakLV19MP5IB2_FD_145596 | JGI IMG/M metagenome (GOLD analysis project Ga0163151, IMG submission 145596) | Freshwater microbial mat bacterial communities from Lake Vanda, McMurdo Dry Valleys, Antarctica - Oligotrophic Lake LV.19.MP5.IB-2 | ecosystem: Environmental > Aquatic > Freshwater >...
GTCAATGGTTTTACTGCCCGTGATTTTAATATTGGTCGGGAGATTTAGATAGTTATAAGTGATGCTAGTAACCCCTTTCGCTGCATTGGTAATCATATTACCCCGCCATCGATAAATTTTATCTACGCTAAATTATTTACGGTAAATTCGTTTTGGCCAATTTGGATCAAAATTTATCTTCGTCGGGCAGGCATTTGCATCGTAAGTAAATCCTCCGGAAGCAGCCCGGAATCCACCCTGAGTGCTCATTGCAGCATCGGAAATGGAAGATATTTTATTTGTACCGGCAGTATATGAATAGGTCATATTATCCAATAAATTCTGTGAAGAGCAGCCTGCATTCAAATATAGTCCATTTCGTTGATTGTTGCTTATGTTTCCACGCAGGTCAGCGTAGGTGTATGAGGTATTAAAACGATTGGTGGCAGATACTGTTCCGGCGTCCCGCCTTCAATAAATCATCGTCGGGCAGGCATTGATATCGAGTATGTCCCCGCAGTGATCCGTTGCAATCCATCATAGGCATAACTATAGGCCTGCCGTTCTCTACCTCGTACTCTCCAAACAGCCTGGGAGATGTTCCCATCTTTACGAATAGTGCCCGATAAACCGGAATGTAAGGCATCGTACTACAACTGCATATAAAATAAATCCTTTTGATCAATATCCTGACCTACTGTGGTGGTGCCGGGATTGGGCAAATTGGTACAAGTCTGGAACGCAAGACTAGTACCACCTAAGCTGGGACTATTGATAGCAGTCAGCCATCCATGATCATTGTAGGTGTAATCTATACTTTGCAACCAGGCCCATACCCCACCATACTGGTCAGCATGAATATTGCGTTCGATAAGCTCATCGCGGACATTGTAATTGTAATTGGCGGTATGTCTTTCAGCCCCGGCAATACTGACATAATAATTGGACAGGCGACCCTGGTGATCAAAACTTTTGCGTTGATTAAATGCCTGGGATGTTCCATAATAATGGTTGCGATTTTCAGTGATCCTATTATCAGCCCAGTCATAAGTCAAAGCTGTGACTTCAGAATTGCTGCTGGCTAAGGTGAGATGATTGTTGGCTGTGATATTGGTCGTACGACCGTGAGTATCGTAATTGAATACTTTTGGCAACCAATCGCTGGTGCTACCCAATATTTTTGTTTTGGACTTATATAGTTTTCCCCGGTATTGGGGATTGGTGGTCAAATTGATCACCTGGGAGACACCATCATGACCATCATAAAAATTTTCAGCCAATACTTCTGTAGTACCAGCACGGCTACACCATCTGCTCCAACTTTTTCAACTATTGGATTTGATTTAAGTGAAATAGAAAAGTTCGACCGTAATACATTGAATCTCCTAAACTAAGCTCATGGCTATTATTAATAAACGGGCTATGAAAAATATTAAATTTTAAACTCCATTTGGGTTACAATGAACGCTCCACCCCCAGTTCCAGTCCTCTCAACTCAGCCAAACCTCTTAATCTCCCGATCGCACTGTACCCCGGATAAGTTGTTTTATTTAAATCATCCAGCATCTGGTGCCCATGATCCGGGCGCATCGGAAGATTAATTTTTCGTTTGCGCTGCAATAAAACTAGTTCTTTCATCACCTCATACATATCAGTATCCCCCGCCAGGTGGTCGACTTCAAAAAAGTTGCCTTCCGCATCCCTTTTTGTATTGCGCAGGTGTAAGAAGTGGATGTGATCGCCAAACCGGCGGATCATCCGGACCAGATCATTATCAGCCCGTGCTCCGTAAGAACCAGTACAAAAACATAACCCATTGGAGGGAGAAGGCACTGAATCGATCAGGTCAGCGGCATCCTGCTCAGTGCACACGACACGTGGCAATCCCAATACCGGGTAAGGCGGATCATCCGGATGAATGGCCATTTTGACCTGTGATGCTTCTGCAACGGGTATTACTTCTTTAAGGAAAGCGCTAAGATTTTCTTTCAAACTATCGCGATCCATATGATGATAGGATTTTAATAAGTTCAGTATTTCCTGAGGAGTAAACATGACTGTACTTCCCGGTAAGCCCTGGAGGCAGTTTTGAAATACCCTGGTCCGGGTTTGTTCATTGGCGTCTTTAAACCAATTCCGGGCTTTGCTGATCTGTAGGTCGGAATAGTCTTGTTCGGCATGGGGACGTTTGAGCATAAACAGGTCAAAAGCTATAAAGGCCGCTTGTTCAAACCGTAGGGCTTTGCTATGATCCGGCATCAGGTATTCCAGATCGGTGCGGATCCAGTCCAGCACGGGCATAAAATTATAGGTGATGACTTTCAGTCCCTCGGAAGCTACATTTTTTATACTGGTTTTATAATTCTCAAGGTGACGTTTAAATTCCCCTGATCTTTTTTTGATGTCTTCACTGACCGGAAGGCTTTCCATGACGGTCCAACTCATTCCGGCGGCTTCAATCAGGGATTTCCTTTTTTTAATTTCGTCTATGGTCCATATTTCACCGACCGGGATATGATGCAGGGCGGTGACCACCCCACTGCAACCCGCTTGCCGGATATCCCATAAACTCACTATATCATTGGGCCCATACCACCGCATGGTTTGTATCATACTCATAAGCCACAAACTTACATTATTCCTTATTAATCCGGTCTCCAGGTGAGCCGGGGGGTATATGAAATTCTGGTTTAAAGAATTTGATAAAACGAGACCTGGAAGCCCGCCTGGCCAGGTTGGACAGGGTTTGATACCTCGTTGAAAAAAATAAAACCTTCCTGGACTTTGGTAGTCTGAATACCAATTAAGGAAACTACCAGGACGAAATCAGATAGGGCAGACAGGGAATAGTATCCGTTTGCATCAGAGTGGTGCCCGCTACAGTACCTTTGATTAGGATAGTGGTAACAGGTGCCCCGTCGTCAGTTTTATCAGCAACCAGGCCCGATACAGTGATGTTTTGAGCTGAAAATGAGGCGGAAATGACCAAATATGCAAAGAGGAGCATTTGCCGGGCATATGAACGAATGTGACCGAGTTACTTCAGCATATCATTTTTTTAAATAAAAGAAACCATGTTTATATGGCGCGAGTATAAAAATATCCTGAATAAATTGTAATCGTTTACATTTTTTTCTTAGAGTTTTTTTAGCTTTGGTTTGCTATTGATAAGCGGGAATGATGGATCACGAAAAAGAAATCACTATTTATGACCTCGCGGAAAACCTCAACCTTTCGATTGCGACGATCAGCCGGGCCTTAAAAGACGACCCTGTCGTAAACGCCAAAACCAAGAAAATAATCACCGACCTGGCGCAAAAGATGGGTTACCGTACCAATCATTTTGCTAAAAACCTGCGTACCCGAAGGACCAATACCATAGGGGTGATTATCCCGAGGCTCAATAGTCATTTTATGTCGACAGCAATTTCCGGTATGGAATCGGTAGCGAATAAAGCAGGATACAATCTCATCATTTCCCAATCTGCAGAATCGTATGAAAAAGAAGTCAACAGCGCCCGGATCATGTTCAACAACCGGGTGGATGGATTATTAGTATCCCTGGCCTATGAAACCCAAAACCTGGACCATTTTAAACCGTTCAAAGAAAAAAAAATCCCGTTGATCTTTTTTGACCGTACCGAAGAACAACCCGCATTTATCAGTATACTGCTGGACAATAAAAAAGCAGGATATGATGCCACCGTTCATCTTATCCAGCAAGGATGCCGCCGAATAGCCCATATCACTGCTGATACCACCCGGAATGTATATATTGACCGTATGCAGGGATTCGAGGAAGCACTGAACGAATATCAAATACCGCTCTATGAAAACCTGATTTTTAAAGGAAACCTGAGTATTGAATTTGGTAAGGAGACTGCCAACCAGATCCTAACCTTGCACGATAAGCCCGATAGCATATTTGTTGCAAACGACAGTTGTGCCGTAAGTTGCCTCCTTCAACTTAAACAAGCCGGGATCCGAATTCCGGAAGACATTGCCATGGTTGGATTTAATAATGACCCCGTCTCCATTGTGGTTGAACCCAACCTGACCACCATAAACTATCCGGGTTATGAAATGGGGGAACTGGCGGTCATGCAGCTCATCAGCCACCTGAACGGTTCCCAGCTTATGCAAAAAACCAAGATCATCCTATTAGACCACGAACTCCTGGTCAGAAATTCATCTGTTCGAAGCTGACTGGAATGTTATTTTTGCCTTTTCACTCAATAGCAGATATAAACAATTATGGAAGAAATAAAAAAAATAGCGGTCGTCACGGGTGGGGGCTCAGGAATTGGATTCGGTATTGCTGAGAAATTCGTAGCACAGGGGATTACCACCATCCTGGTTGGCAGGGATGAAAACAAATTGCAACAAGCCCAGTCCGGACTTGGGCCACGGGCACAATATAAAACCTGTGACCTTACCGACCTCAAAACGATTCCGGCTTTAATTGAAAGTATAGTCGCCGAATTTGGTCGGATAGATATCCTGGTCAATAATGCGGGTATCAATATGAAAAAAGACTTTATTGAAGTTACCGATGAGGAATTTCAAAAAGTGCTGACCACAAATCTTTGCTCTGTATTTGCCATATCCCGCGAAGTAGTAAAAGATATGCTCCGCCACCACAGCGGCTCCATCATCAATATCAGCTCTATGGCTGCCCAATATGGATTACCCAGGGTCATTGCCTATTCGGCTTCTAAAACAGCCATTGAAGGGTTTACCCGTGCGATGGCCTCAGAACTCTCTGTGCATGGCATAAGGATCAATTGTATAGCTCCGGGTTTTATTGAGACTGCCATGACAGCCAAAGCACTCAATGATGATCCTCCCCGAAAAGCAAAAGCTATGGGACGTACTCCTATGGGAAAAATGGGCAAGGTGTCCGATATCGGGGCTGCGGCCGCATTTTTTGCTTCTGATGAAGCGGGGTATATCACCGGGACGGTATTGTGTGTCGATGGGGGAAATTCAATCGGGTTTTAGGAAAGTAGAACCATTATTTAAATTAAATAAGGACAACTCATTCTTTCTTATTCCATGTCAAGTCGGACGACTCCTACAATCCGGCCAGACTAGCAAGAGATTAACTGAGCGACGCTTAAGGTCGTCATGTTGAGACGCTTTGAATTGTCAGGTCCAATCCTACCGATTGGAGTCCGAACTTCTGCTTCGGGCCAGGGCGATTCCACATCATTAATTCGGAATTCGTGTTAAGTTATTGTGATATTACCATTTTGAATTTTACAATAGGATAACGTATCCTACCCAGACTCTCCGGTAATTTTGAATTTAATTTGCCTTTAATAAATCAAAAGGCATGTCCGTAATAGGTAAACTTCTCCATACTGGTATAAAACTGGCTCCCAAACATCCACTGATTCAAATACCTTCAAACCAACAACAAATCAAAACCTTGCATCGTCTACTAAAATCTGCAGCCCACACTGCTTTTGGTCGAAGATATGATTTCAGGGATTTGATGCGTATGAAGGATCCCAGAAAAGAATTCCGGACCTGGATACCCATATATTCATACGAATCCATGGTTCAAAATTGGTGGAACAGATCACGGAATGATGAACCGGATGTCAGTTGGCCAGGCATCATTCCCTATTACGGCGTATCCAGCGGCAGTGTACAATCATCCAGTAAATATATACCTATAACACACGAAAGTCTAAATGCCTGGAACCGGTGCGCTCAAAAGCTATTTAGCTCACTCTGGGCTTATCCTGAAATAACCCCATCATTGCTGGGTAAACAAGCTTTATTAGTAGGTGGATCCTCCAAATTAATTAAAGAAGGCATCCATTTTTACGGAGATTGCAGCGGCATTATGGCGAAGAACAGGCCATATTGGTTGCGGTCTTTGTATAAACCCGATCAACAGATATTGGAAATTCCGGATTGGAAAGACAGGATCCAGGCAATTGCACGTGCTGCTCTGGATTGGGATATTGCTTTTCTGGTAGGTAATGTGGCCTGGGTGCAGTTGATTCTTGAAAAAATTATCGAACAGTATGGTTTGGACCATATTCATCAGATCTGGCCCAACCTTACTCTATTCTCCCACAGTGGCATTTTTTTTGAACCTTATCGGGAATCGTTTGAAAGGACACTCCAATATCCTTTAATTTACCTGAATGTATATTCTGCAACGGAAGGAGTTATTGCTTTTCAAGACCGTTCCATCGACGGGTCTTTGAAATTAATGTTGCAACACGGTATTTATTTTGAATTCATTCCATTTAATAATGACCAGTTTGATGATGAAGGTAATTTGAAATCGGAGTTTCCGGAATGTTTGCCTATCGAAGAGGTACAGGAAAATATACCCTATGCGCTGGTGATCAGTACTACTTCCGGTGCCTGGCATTATTTATTGGGTGATGTCATTTGTTTTACCGATAAATACCAAGCTAAAATCAAAATGATTGGCCGAACCAAACAAAATTTAAATCTCACCGGTGAACATTTATCGGAAGGCAATATACGAGCGGCTATCCAGCATGTAAATCAGAGTTATCCTTATAAAATAAAGGAATTTTGTGTGATTGGGGAAAAGTCCGGAACCCATTTCGGACACAGATGGTATTTAGGCATGGATACGCATGGCGATCCTTATGTCCTGGCTCAAATCATTGACCATTTTCTCAAAAAGGTTAATGACGATTATGCCATCCAGCGTCAAGCCCTGCTCCATCAAAACGCAGTGGATATCTTACCCGTCAATACTTTTTATCTATGGTTACAGGAAAGGGGAAAAATGAATGGACAAGCCAAAATACCCAGGATATTAACGGGTAGTCTCAAAGAAAGTTGGATGCAATTTGTAACACCATACCTCAGCCATTCGACCAACTGACCCATTCATACAAAACATAATATATCCTTAACCTATCCAATACCTGGGGGATATATCAATAAAATAGTTTTGGCTCCACAAACCAGCACGGTGAATGAAAGCAAAGAAAATCAAACTGGCCATTTTTGACATGGCCGGAACTACTGTGTACGATAATAATTACGTTCAAAAAATATTTATAAAGTCCTTTGCAAATTTTGATATTGACATCACTGCCGACCAGGCCAATCAGGTGATGGGGATTGAAAAAGGCAAAGCCATCCAAACGATAATAGACCAGGTCCGGGAAAATAACCTGGGGGTAATTAAAACGGAAGATATTCTGCGTTTTTTCAACAATGAGGCTATCGGTTATTATTTGGAACATTCCAAGCCGGTTCCTTATGCGTTGAATTCGTTTAAAAAACTGAAACAGGCAGGTATCCTTATAGCGCTCAATACTGGATTTGGAGAGGATGTCATGAATTGTATCATCAATAGCCTGGGATGGAATGAATACATCGATGCGAGGGTATCTGCTGATCAGGTCAAGGCAGGAAGGCCTTTTCCGTTCATGATCGATAAGATAAAAAAAATGACCCATGTAAATGATCCGGAAACTATTGCTAAAATCGGAGATACCCCATCTGATCTTTTAGAAGGGAAGCGCTCCTCGTGCGGATTAAACATAGGAATTTGTTCATCAAATTTTCCGATGGAATTATTGCAATCGTTTCCTCACACCCATTTGGTTGCCAATCTCCGGCAAAGTGTCCCCATCATATTGAACCATGGCAATGAATTGGTTGCGAAGTAATGGCAACGTCCCGGAATGGATTGCAGCATTGGCAGCAGTAGGGATCTATTGCAGCATGTATGCATTCCGAAAACCCTTTACTATGCTTTCTTTTGATGCATTGGAATACTTCGGGATTTCATATAAAGTTTGGCTAATTACCGCTCAATTGCTGGGATACGCACTGAGTAAGGTCTGGGGTATCCGGGTAATCAGCGAACTTACTCCGGAAGCTCGTTTCTTTTTCCTGATCAAACTTATAAGTCTGGCTTGGTTTTCTCTATTGCTTTTTGCAGTGGTACCACCGCCCTATGCTATATTCATGATGTTCTTCAACGGCATTCCCCTCGGTCTGGTATGGGGCGTGGTTTTTAGTTATTTGGAAGGGAGACAACTCACTGATTTGATGGCCACTTTGCTGGCCACCAGTTTTATTTTTTCTTCCGGCCTGGTGAAAAGTATGGGGAGTTATTTTTTGAATGTTGGCATTAATCCGGCGTGGATGCCTTTTGTTACCGGCGGTTTCTTTTTTATTCCTTTTCTGGCCTTATTGACCGTGTTGAACCGGATATCGCCTCCCCATGAAAAAGACCGGGAACTCAGGACGGCCAGATCACCTATGAATCAAAACGATAGAAAACTATTTTGGACCCAATGGAGCCATTTGTTACTGCCTTTAATGGTTATCTATATATTTTACACTGTTCTCAGAGATTACCGTGACAATTTTTCTTTGGAATTGTTTCAGGACTTTCAGATACAGGATATGTGGTTGATTTCACGAATCGAATTGTCGATTAGCCTGATTCTTTTAGCCGTATTGGCTGGGTTTGTATTGATCAGGAACCATTTTAAGGCTATTGGGTATACCCATCTATTAATGATTTTTGGTTTTGGTTTATTGTTCATCTCTTCCTGGCTTTACCAATCTGGTTATTGGTCCGGATTGAGTTGGTATTTAGCCACTGGCCTGGGGGTGTTTGCCGGGTATATTCCTTTCAACTGTATAGTAATGGACAGGCTCATCGCCATGATCCAATTCAGGGGCAATGCGGGCTTTCTCATGTATATGTTTGATTCAGTTGGGTATGCCGGCACTATACTGGTCCTGTTGATCAAAGAATTTGTAGTACTTCCTGTTTCTCCATCGGGATTTTATTTGCAAATGATTTATATACTTAGCGTTGGAGGTACAATATTGATTTTGTACTCGGTTTTTTTACATACCCGATTACTTAAAGTTTATGCGTAAGCAGGCAATAGTCATAGGCTCAGGGATAGCTGGGGTAGCGACCACCTATGCCTTAATCAATAAAGGATATCGTGTCCGGGTACTGGAAAAAAATACAAGGCCTAAAGGAGCTTCCATTCGCAATTTTGGCATGATTTGGCCTACGGGTCAACCGGAAGGCGAATATTACGAACTGGCAATGAAGTCCCGCCAAATATGGCTTGATCTAAGTGAAAAGGCAAACTTTCAGCTTGACCAAAATGGATCCCTTCATCTGGCTTATCAAAACGATGAGCAAAACGCTCTGTATGAATTTATTGATGCCCATGAAGATCAACGAAATTTAAAGTGGTTGTCTTATAGCGAAGTAGTGGATAAATCATCAGGTGTAGTAAGTGATGAACTCATCGGAGCCATGTACAGTGGAGAAGATATGTTGGTTGACCCCAGGGAAGCTCTTCCTAAATTGATCGAATGGCTGCAAGCTCAGCCTGACTGTAGTTTCCATTTTAATACTCCCGTTTTAGCTATACATGATCAAACCTGCATTAGTCCGGGTCAAACGTGGACAGCCGACAAAATATTCCTATGCACAGGTAGTGATATCGACCTTTTGTTTCCGGAGGTTTTGAAGCCAGGAGGTATGACTTGTCAGTTACAAATGATGCGGACCGGTATTCAGCCGGATAGGTTCAAATTAGGTCCATCCTTGTGCGGCGGTTTGACATTGATCCATTATTCGGCTTTTAACGGATTACCTTCGCTGGAAATTTTAAAAAATAGAATGCAGGACGAACACCGTGATCTGCTCCAGTTGGGTATCCATGTCATGGCCGCCCAAAACCAAACGGGAGAAGTTACGATTGGTGACAGTCATCAATACGGAGACGATCCTGATCCATTCATTCGTCAGGACATCAACGAAAAAATTCTGAATTATTTATCCGGCTTTTGTCGGTTACCAGATTTAAATATAGCATCCTATTGGAAGGGGAGTTATTTCAAATCTACAGGTGATCATCCTTATTTTATTGAGGAAATAAGTCCATACTGTACCATCATCAATGGTTTTGGAGGCGCAGGAATGACCCTCGCGTTTGCGCTCGCGGAACGAGAAATCTCCCGATTGTAATTTCAATTCGGAATTATATGCTTTTAAGGTTTAATACTCGTAATCCATTCTCCCAGTGGACCCGTCGATACCTGATTTGATTTTCCCGGAATAAATGGAATTTTGCAATATCCTGCCATACGGGAAGCCAACGAGGCTTGCCACTGCTGAACGCATGATTTTGCTTCTCCGGAAGGTGGGATACCCGGTCCATATTCCATAAACCATATTTCACCAGACCGGCTGGGTAAAAAACCATGACTTTGCCAGGTCGATGGAAATTGCCCCCGACCATGATCGGTGGTAATCAATAGATTGGTATGATCTTTATAAAAAGGATCGGTTTGTATAAGATCCCAGACCTCTTTGAGGTATAGATCAAATTGAACAATGGCTTCGAGATAGCCTTTATAGTCACCTTTATGTCCGAAATGATCTGTGTCATCCAGGGATATGAGTAAGACCTTCGGATGGTTTGATTTGGCATATTCCATGGCTATTTGCCAGGTGAGGTCGTCAAACCTTGTTTCCCCTTTCCAGGCCGGCTTTAATTTATGACCGGCATTGAGTTTCGCCAATTTGGGAGTGATGACCCCGGTTGCGACATCTTCCCAGCCGGAATTGATCAGAATACCAGATCGGGGTTCATTTAAAATATATGGAAACAATTCCCAGGATGAAAAAACTGCTATTTTATTGTGATATGTCTGGTGTTTATTTAATTCCTCCAGGATAGATACATTTTTATTGTATGTTTTTTTATTGCTGTTTACTAAAGGATCAAATGCGCCACAAAAGATTTCATTATAACCCGGATAAGAAAACCGGTGATAATTGCGGGTATCTACTTTGTTTTTATAATTTCTGTTACCATACAAGCAACCTTCTTTGGCTAGTGTGCCCCAGACAAAAGGCAGGATTCTTTCCCTGCTTTTAACGGGATCGTCGCCTGCATAAAACTGATTTATTTCTGCGGGACGTTCACACGTTTTGACCAGTTTTTTATCCAGGCCCTGATAGATTTCCTGCCACCGAAGTCCATCAGTGGTTATTATAATCAGGTTGGCACTGGATTCTTGTGCCAGGATATTGTAAAAGGTCAGGTAAAAAAGGAGTAATAAAATTTTGCTTTTCATGATAGGGGGGTTTATTAACTTGATGAATTATTTCACTGTCAATTGGGTGTATGGTTGGCTTGTTCCAGATAGGTTTCAATCATGGGACGGTAATATTCCAACGTGTGAACAGTCAACCCTGGAACCTTGGCCATTTCATCACAAATACGAATCAGGATCATTAAATCGATTTCAGGTTCTGATTCAAAACGGGAGACCTCATCGGGCCACATAGATCCACCTTGAAGGACTAGTGTTTGTTTACTGGCCTCCGAAAGATTAGCACGGTATTTGGGATCCGTAGTGACCAGGTATCTTTTAGCTTTTACATGATTTGCCACCAGGTAAGTGACTTCTTTTCTAAAGCCCAATGTCTTCAAATAGGCAGCACCTAGATAATCATGGTCCTGATTACCCAATTCAGGATGCGCAGCGGCAGGTGAAGGCTCTATCAGATGGCCGATATCATGCAATAAGGCCGCTATAATAACTAATGGGTTATCCGTATGGTTCCGGGCAAAATGAGCAGTTTGCAAGGCGTGTTCCAGTTGAGTGACTGGTTCGGAAAAATAATTTTCTGAACCCCTGGATTGAAGCAACTTGAAGAGTTCATCCACGCTCACTTTATGGTTTTCGAAATCAATCATAAATAACCAAAATTAAAAAATGAAAAAAGCCGGTTGCTAAGGCATTGCAAACCGGCTATCAAGGAAACTTTACGTAGTATGAAAAGACTCAAAGACTGAAACTAATATTATTTGATAATCCACATGATTGCATTGATATCATCTTTGCCGTTATATTGACTGGATACAGCGGCATCATAATTCGCTTTATTCGCTGTCCGTTCAGCTACCGGGTATTGAAATCTCAATGGGATACTACCTCCGTTTCCAGTACCAATTCCTATAGTAAATACAGGTATCCCGGTCCGTCTCCAATTGTAAAAGGGTTCAAATCCGGATTGCATAAACATACCAAGGTATTTCTGGGTTAAAACCTGAAGTAATCCCTCGGCGTTATTGCCCTTGTATAGGACCTTGGACTGGAGGAGATAGTCCGTGATGACCGTGTTATTGCTGATACCATAGATACCCATAGAGGCTTTAATTCCATTGGTATACCAGGCCGCTGCATCGCCGGCAGCCCACCCCCGGTTGATACCTTCTGCGATGTTGAATGCCATTTCTACATAACCGACCTGCACTCCGTTTTCCGGACCACTGAACGATCCATAATATCTCCCTTGATTGCTGGCTGAATATTCTCCTTTATTCATTTTGAAAGACATGTCATCTAAACTTTCTCCGGGATCTGCGCCCACATAAGCATCAAAATCAGTCGCCTTTTTACCTGCCGCAATTTTAGCTTCTGCCGGGTCAGCGATGACAAAAGTCCTCGGGTCTTTTAATTCGACCAATTTATTTAGATGGGTTGCCGAAAGATTATACCGTCTTTTATCGAATCCTTCATTACCAGGATTTAATGGATAATTGTTGATGTTGCTAATGTACTTAAAGGACAGGTCTTCGTGGGTCCCGGTCAATAAGGGAAATTTAGAGGGATTATTTAGAAGTTCAGAAAATCGTTCTTTGATTTTAAGGTCCGATTCATTTGTTTTTTTACTTAACTGGATCAGCACCCTTAATTTAAAAGCATTGGTTACTTTCTGCCACTTGGCAATATCTCCGCCTAAATAAATATCGCCATCAATTGTTTTTTTACCTTTTGCAAGTAAACTGCTGAATTCGGAATTGGCTTCGTCCAATAAATTCAGTATTTGGATAAACACTTGTTTTTGCGGATCGTATTTCGGGGCTGTCTGTTCGGCTCCCAACAGCGCTTCAGAAAAGGGTATATCGCCGAATTTCATGGTCATACGATATCCAAAATAGGCTCTCAGAAACTTCCCCATTGCGGAATAAACACTAACCGGTTCAGGATCTGCTTTGGCGTTTTCCTCGGTCATCTTTAAGGAATTTTTTAAGGTGTTGTAGTCAAAGGAACCGCTGGTCCAGTTGTATTCATTATTTCCATAATAATTGAAATTACATAACCAGTATTGATTCCATCGATGGGTAAGGCTCCAGGGACTTTCATATAAGTCTACGAGCACTCCATTTAAAATCAGCGATGCAGGCGCTGAGGTGGGGCGGTTGGGATCAGTGTTTAATTCCAGAAATTCATCCGTGGAACAAGCAGCCACTAAGAATAAAGAAACCCACAATACATATTTTATTTTTTTCATATCTCAAATTATTGATTAGAATGATGTTAGAATTTGATGTTCAGATTTAATCCATATCTCCGGGTGGTTGGTGTTTGCAGGCTGGACTCGGTCTGACCTGAAGCAAACTGATCCACATCCAAATCATTATTGCGTGCATGGGAAACCAACAATAAGTTTCTGCCTATTAAAGAGATGGTTGCGGATTGAAAGATTGAATTTTTAAATAGGGATTGTGGCAACGTAAACGTTAATGTAGCTTCCCGGAGTTTGGCATAGGTGCGATCGATCAGATTAGCTTCATTGGTTGAATACCACCGGCTGATATAATCCTGTAAAAAAGTGGGGGTGGTATTGGGTTTGAATTGAAGTTCGTTGTAATTTAGTATGGTTCCATTTACATCCGTTTTGATGACTCCGCCACTTAGTTGAACTCCTTCGCCTACGTATGATTTTATTCCTTTATAATCCTGATACCTTGCCTCTCCCAGAGCGCCTTCTATGGTTTCGATGTTTCTGCCTCCCCTGAACGTCTGTTTTTGGATATAGTTAACGATCACTCCACCCACTCTTCCGTCTACCTGGAAACTTAAAGCCACATTTTTATACCGGAGCGTATTCACCAGACCCCAGGCCCAATCTGGATTAAGATCACCCATATACTGGGGTACAGGGTTAACTCTCGGTCTGCCACCGCCATCGTTGATGATCTGACCATCACTGGTGCGATACACTTTAGTAGAATAAAATTTGTCCAGCCGGTCACCTACTTTAAGGAATTGGTTATAGGTTGTTACTCCCGGGTAGATTTCACTCAATACATCTTTATAGGTTGACCAATTGGCTAAGACATTCCATTCAAACACATCCGATTTGACCGGTGAACCAGTCACCGACAGTTCTACCCCGCTTTTTTCAAATTTTATTCCGTTCTGAACTAAGCTGTTGTAGCCCGATGCTTCAGAAATGGGAAGATTAAAGATCCCCGGGCCGTTTATGCTTTTAAAATAAGTAAAGTCGATACCTAATCTATTTTGGAAAAACCGGAGATCTGTACCTGCCTCCCAGGAGGAGCTAATGCTGGGCTGCAAATCGGGATTAGCTATGAAGTTTGCATACGATGCAGATGGTTGACTGTTGTATCTGTTGGCAATACTATAAGCTGCACTTTTACTAAAATCGGGTCCTCCATAAGGCGTGTTGTAATCAATACCATATCCGGTAATATCGGCACCAGCCGCCCGGTCCGCCGGACCAATATTGGTCTGGGTCAGACCACTCCCGACGTTGGCATATGAACCCCTGAGTTTGATATAAGGAAGGTATTTCGGCATTTTAATTGCTTCGCTCAATACAAAGCTCAATGAAACTGAAGGGTAAAAGAATGAGTTGTTATTGATGGGCAGGGTAGAATTTTTATCCACCCGTCCAGTCAATGAAAGATTGAGGATGTTTTGATAACTCAGATCCAGAAAAGAATAGGCAGATAAAATTTTCATATCCGAATTATAATTAAACACCCGTTTTGGATAGAGTGAATTATTGAGGTTGTACCAACCGGGTACATTCAGGTAATCCGTTGAGGCATAATTCGAATTATAGGTGAAATTTCTAGCACTGGCACCTACCGAAAGGTTTAGTGAAAAGTCATTGCCCACCGGTCTTTTATAGGTGACCAGAAGGTCAGAATTGTTTTCAAATAAATTGCGGTTATCTTCCCGGTAATCTCCCAGTCGGGCCTCCCGTCCATACGAAGTGCCGCTGTAAGGGAATTTTTCAGTCCTGAATAAATCATACCCGGTGATTTGGGTACGTCCGGTCATACTGAGAAAATCGTCAAATTTATAGGTCAAACCTATCGTGCCATAAATATCATTTTTATAGTGCCCGCGAGTCCATTCGTAAGCCTGGAAATAAGGATTGTTATACCGTTGATATTCTGCATAATTTTGTTGTAGTCCTTCTTTGCCTTCCTGCCAATAGTTGCGCATATCATCAACGTCCCAGTCTGCACCACCCCAGATGATCATATTATAGATTATGCTATTGGGTCCATATTGTATGTCCGGGATATTAGGAGTGTATTGTCTGCTGTAATTGATGGAGGACTCAAAACGCAGTTTTTTATTAAAATTTAACCCGCTGGTTATACTGAAATTGCTCCCATTCAACTGGGTATTGGGCACTATCCCTTTTTGATAAATTTGAGTTGCTGAAAATCTCAAATCGTAGGTAGAATTACCTGCAGAAATGGCGAGGTTATTGGTGGACAATATTCCTGATCTCAAAAAGCGGGAAAGATTATCAGCCCCCCGGTTTACCCAGGGAGTGCCCTGCCTTTCGCCCGTCACCGGATTGACCGGACTATCGTACTGTGAAATCGATTGACCTTCGAATTTTGGACCCCAGATATCGTAATCTCCATCATTGAGTCCGCCTCCTTTACCGTCTTTAAAAGCATAACGTCCATGATCACCAGGTCCGTATTCATCCTGGACTTTTGGAATCGTGAGAAATCCATTTTCCATCATGGTGGAGGAATTAAACTCCACAGTGAATCCTCTGGAATCTTTGGTGCCCCTTTTGGTAGTAATCTGGATGGCTCCGAACTGACCCCTTGAACCATACAAAGCCGATGCATTGGGCCCTTTGAGTACCGTAATGGATTCGATATCATCCGGGCTGATGTTCCAGGTGTCTGACTGAATGGGCACTCCATCTACTACGTATAGGATATTGGATGATCCTCTGAGCAATACTTGTGGTGCCCCCAAAATCTCTGCGCTGGCACCTACGGTAAGTCCGGCTACTTTACCTACCAGTGAATTAACGGGATTGGGCTCACGGGCCTTGATCAGATCAGCGCCTTTGATCGTCTGAATAGCAAACCCTACTCTGGATTTTTCTTTTTCTATTCCGAGTGAGGTGACTACTATTTCATTCAATGCGGAGGCATTTTCCAGAAGTATGACTTCAATCGTTGTGTTTTGATCTTTTACAGTTATTAATTGTGTTTCAAATCCAAGATAACTTACTTCAAACGTGGAACCATTGGGAACCGTTAATTCAAATTTACCATCAGTATCTGTAACGGTACCGTTACTAGAGCCCTTCACCAGGACATTTGCACCAATCAGGGCAAGTTGATCCTGACCGGATCGCACTACACCCCGTATTTGGATTTGTGCAGCGGCAGACATGGTGAGGATAAAAACAAAGAGAGCCAAAAAACATTTTTTCATATCTATTATTGCATTTAATGTGATTCGTTTTTCAATGCAAACGTAAATCAGTCCTATAAACTAAGCGTATTGGCCATATGAAGTTTAGATGAATTGATTGTAAATTCTAGATGAAGAAATCAGAAAAGAATAAAATATTCGTATAAAATGATATGAGGCGTTCTTAATAAGTGAGCCTATCGAAAAACCATAAAATCATTTAAAATCTATGACTATTGGCTAACTATAAGTTCAGTTGTTTACAACTCATTGTTAGGTCATATATCCTGAATACAGTAAAAAGGGGAAATGCGGTATTCTTTGATGAGCATTTGAGGCGATTGTCCATCCATTGAGCCAATCTTTGTTGCTCATCTGAAATTCAATCAGACAGAATTTTCAACCATCAATCACCAAACAAGTGTTTTGTTCACTGTTTTTTTGCCACTATCTCCACCGTTATTGATTTGCAGGTCACCCGCTGGTATTACCTGATGGAGTTCTATTTTATAGTATGGATTTCAGGATAAAATATTTTGGACAAGTGGCTGTCATTTGAGAATTCAGCAGCACCAATGTCTCAATGTCGCAGCAAGCGCTGGTATTTTTATGACCACAGGAAACAATTCCAATTTCCGGTGCATAGAATCCCAATAAAAAACCCTTATATAAATTTCTTCATATAAAGGTCTTGTATTGTTTAGTTATCTTTTTCTATACTACATTCCAGCCTTCACGGTAGGTCCGTCCAACATATTGGTTGGCTTCATCGTAATTGGTAACCTTCATATTTTTGCCGTCCCATAATAATTTTTTACGGCCATTAAAACTCATACGGTTGTTGTCACCTTTGACTCCCGTGGTGTAACTCCTGATTGCCAGGTTACCCATGATCACCGTTTCGGTCAGGGGCCCCGAATAATCGAAAGAGGACGTCAAGCCCTTATGCTCTTTGCTTCCAAACCCAGCTTTACATGCCTGAGTCCAGGATACCTGGTGCCCGTATTCCGGTAATTTTTCATTTGGATTTGAAGTACTGTAGGCTGGGTCCATCACCAGTTTTTTACCGTTTTTGAAATAGATCTTTGGAATCAATCCATAGGTTCCGCAGGTCATCACGCCTTTGGTGCCTATCATCATTACCCCATTGGTACTTCCTGCATCACCCAGGTCTTCATTGGCAGGTATCCATTCCGGGTGGAAAGGCCGGATGCCGCCATCATACCAAGTCAGGGTGATTGGAGCTTTATTTTTGGCTGTTGCAGGAAATTTAAGTTGAACATGTGAGGATGGTGGACAACCTTCCGGAATATATTCTGCATTCCAGTCCTGGGTGAATACCTGGCCTACACTACACTCTACTTCGGTGGGATATCCCAGGCCCAATACCCGGAATGGTGGATCGATCAGGTGGCAACCCATATCACCAAGGGCACCGGTACCAAAATTCCACCAACCCCTCCACTTGAAGGGATGGTACAACGGATGATAATCTACATATTGTGCAGGGCCTATAAACAAATCCCAATCCGATGGGGTCATGGATGCCGGCAGGTCGGGTTTGGCAGTAGGTAAGGGGATACCTTGGGGCCATACCGGACGATTGGTCCAGACGTATACTTTATCGACTGTTCCGATCAACCCCTTGCTAAACCAATCAATCATCTGTTGCTGGCCGGGATTAGAGGCTCCCTGGTTACCCATTTGAGAAACCACTTTGTATTTGCGGGCTGCTTCGGTGAGCTGACGGGCCTCGCGCAGATTATGGGTGAGCGGTTTTTGAACGTAGACGTGTTTGCCGTTTTGCATCGCCGCCATAGCAGCCACTGCATGGATGTGATCCGGAGCGGAGATGGTTACGGCATCGATGTCGTTTTTCATCTCATCAAACATCTTCCTGAAGTCTTTGTATAATTTTGCCGATGAAAACTTTTCAATGGATACTTTCGACCGGGCGGTGTCCACGTCGCACAAGGCGACTACCTGGTTGGCTCCATTATTCCAGGCATTGGCGATATCGGATTGACCTTTTCCACCAGCGCCTATGGCAGCGAGGTTGAGCCGGTCACTGGGTGCTATATATCCTTTACCCAATACATATCGCGGGACGATAAAAAAAGAAGCAGCAGCAAGGCCGGATTTTTTAACAAAATCCCGCCGTTCATGATTTAATTTTTTACTCATTTCATTATAATTTAAAGCGCCCCGAAGTTAGAGCTATTTTTTTAATCACCTGAAGATACCTGTGCGGGATATCCTGGATTTAATCCATAAAAGAAATATCTTAATATGCTCATACCCTAAGGCCAAATGGATCATACGGGGTTCATATTCCGGCCAAATCCTTATTTTGGGGATATTGGTTAAGTTTAAATACCGGTCCGACCTGATCGATGAAGTTATTAATGATTTGATAATGATGGAGTCATATCCTATTATTTTAAGAAATTTGTGCAACCTCGACCAAATATTTAGGGAAAAATAGAGTTTTATCCATATGCAAAAGATCTGGGAAAAATTGCTCCTGCTCACCAATCCTTCAGGACAACCTATTGGCCCGGGACGATATAAATTGTCCAAGTGGATCTGGGGGCTTGCCTTGGGAGGGGTCGTCACTGCGATTCTCTTTTTTATCATTCTTTCATTTCAGGACCTGCCCACCTTTGACGAACTGGAAAATCCGCGATATGATTATGCTACGGTAGTGTATTTCGAAGACCAGAAGGAAATGGGCCGCTTGTTTAAACAGAACCGGGTAGGCATCAGTTATGATGATCTTTCACCTCATTTGATTCATGCCCTTTTGTCCACGGAAGATACCCGTTTCAATTCCCATGCCGGCGTAGATTTTGAGGCTACCGCCCGGGTGATTGCACGTACCTTTTTATTATCCCAAAAAGGGTCAGGAGGTGGTAGTACGATTACGCAGCAGTTAGCTAAATTGTTGTACTCTAACCGCGATTTTCGCGGAATGAGTGAACTGGAAAAAACAGTTAACCTGTACCTGATCAAATTTAAAGAATGGATCACCGCGATTAAACTGGAACGCAGTTATACGAAAGAAGAGATTATAGCCATGTACCTCAATCAGGTTGATTTTGTGTATGACTCTTACGGGATCAAAGCGGCGGCAGAAACCTATTTTAATACCCGTCAGGATTCTTTAAAAATTGAACAGGCGGCTACGTTGATCGGTATGCTGGTCAATCCATATCGATACAACCCAAAACGTTTTCCCAAAAATTCCGAAGCAAGACGCAACCTGGTTTTAGGCCGGATGCATACGTCCGGTTATATCACTGCCCCAGAAAGGGATTCTTTGCAAAAACTGCCCTTTGATTTTTCTTCTTTCAAACGAAGAGATATCTCGGAAGGCAATGCCCCTTATTTTATCGTGGAGTTGAGCAAATGGTTGCAAGAGACCTTCCGCAATTCAGAACTTAAAAAACCCGATGGTTCCAATTATGATATTTACAAGGATGGTCTGAAGATTTATACCACGATTGATCCCGTCATGCAAGAGTTAGCCGAACAGGCAGTGTGGGCCCATATGCCCAAACTCCAGAAACAATTGTTTGCGGTATGGAAAGGTTCTGACCCATGGACCTATGAAGCCGATGACCGTCAAAAAGACCTAAGGAGGTACAAACTAAACAGTCTGATCCGGGAGAGTGACCGGTTTCAGGGTATACGGGATAGACACCTGGCCTTGCTGACAGACAGTATTGATAGAAAATTTGATTTCAACCTGACAGATAACGATATTCTCAGAATGCTGGACGAGGACCGTAAAAAGGGAAAACTGGAGGAATACATGAAACAAAATGTATTAAGTACCGAACGTGCTGCCAAATACCGCGACTTGCTTGGCGATCCTGTTTGGAACGATGTCAAAAAAGCCTGGGCCAATGTCACCAAAGAGGTAGACAAACAATTCAATGCGAGGGTGCGCATGAAAATCTTTGACTACAATGAAAATCATGAAAAGGATACCTCTATGACCCCAATGGACAGCCTCATGTATATGCAGATGTTTTTACAAACCGGCACCATGGCTATTGAACCAGGCACTGGTAAGATCCGAACCTGGGTGGGCGGTATTGAACACCGGTATTTTAAATTCGACCATATTACTGCAGACCGGCAGGTAGGTTCCACCTTCAAACCTTTTGTTTATGCTACCGCTATCGGTTTTAAAGCAATTTCCCCCTGCCTTCAGGTGGTGGACCGCCCTTATACAATTTCACCAGGAGAAGGAAATTTTCACCTGATATCCTCCTGGTCACCTAAAAACTCTGAAGGGAGATGGACAGAAAAGCCGCTCAATCTCTACCAGGGTCTGGCTTACTCTGTCAATTCCGTCTCGGTATTTTTGATGAAAGAATTAGGCAACGCTGAAATCGTTTGCGGCCTGGTAAATGCCATGGGTATTGACAGCTCAAAAAGAAGGCCGGATGGTGAGTTCAGGGTGCCCCGTCAACCTTCTATTTGCCTGGGTTCATCTGACCTCACCGTGATGGAGATGACCGGTGCCTACACCACTTTTGCAAATGATGGTAAATACATCAAACCCTATTTTATTGACCGGATAGAAGACAAAAACGGAAGAGTGATCTATCAGGCTAAAATAGAAGAGTCCAGGGCCCTGCCTTCAGGGGTCAATTATGTAATGGTGGACTTGCTCAAACGCGCTTCACCGGTAAGAGACGGGACAGTCAAAACTGAACACGGAGGTAAAACGGGGACTACCAATAGTTATAAGGATGGTTGGTATATGGGCATCACTCCAAAATTAGTGATAGGAACCTGGGTTGGGGGTGACCTTCCCTGGATCCGATTTAAATCATTGGCCCAGGGACAAGGCTCTGTCATGGCTAAACCTATATTTGCCGAGTTTTTAAAAAAGCTGGAGAATGATCCGCGGGTACAGTGGGATCTGACTTCCACTTTTTTTAAACCGGATAGGATCGGTATTGAAATGAATTGTGCCGCCTACAACTCATTGAACGTCCAGGATCAAAATCTGATCAAACAATCCAAAAGGCTGGAAGACGAATTCGATGATTTTGAACATCAATAATAAAGTTTGTTCTTTGCGCGTAATAAAATTCATGCTTTGACTTTTTTACGGTTGGTTGTATTCTTATCTGGAATGATGGTGGTTTCAACTGGGATCCATTGTGCACATTCCAATGCAGAGATCCAACCCCAGGTAAAAAAATTAACCGCACTGGATTCTTTCATACTGGCGTATTCCGATTACTTTTCACACCAAATGGCTATTTGCAATTGCCCCGGCGCAGCGCTGGCCATCGTAAAAGATACGGTGATGACCTGGGTTCAGGGATACGGAATCGCTAATCTCTCCACCGGTCTAAAAACAGATGGAGAAACGGTTTTCCGACTGGCCAGTGTTTCCAAGGGTTTTGCTGCATTACTGGCTGCCAAATTGGTTGACCAGGGTTTATTACACTGGGATGATCCGGTCATAAAATATATTCCTGATTTTGCGCTTAATCCCATTAGTGAAACACCTAAAATAACAGTCACCCAGGTGTTATCGCACAGCCTCGGACTACCTTACCACAGCTACACCAATCTGGTGGAAGAAGGGATGAGCCTTTCTGCTATCATCCCCTTATTTAAAACCGTTCCACTCAACCTGGTACCCGGACAGCGATATGCCTATCAGAATGCAGCGTTTGCGATGATTGAAAAAATTTTGGAACAGGCCTCAGGTGGAACCCCTTTTTCTTCATTGCTTAAAAGGGAATTGGTCCAAACGCTTAATTTGCAGCACTTGAGTTTTACGTACGAAGAAATGCTCAAGGATACCAATGCAGCCGCGCCACACAGACGGGATAGCATTAATCATTATCGCCAGGTTCCCCTTTCAACTAAATTTTATAATGTGGTTTCAGCCGGAGGTATCAACGCTTCCGCTTCCGATATGGCCATCTATATAAAAGTATTGATGGGTCAATATCCGGAAATGATCCGCCAGCAGGCACTGGACAGTATGTTTGCCCCCCGCATTAATACAGACCATCATCGTCGCGACTATAATTACTGGCCCGGTGTCAGCCAGTCTTATTATGGGTTAGGTTGGCGAATTCTGGATATGGGTGACCATCACCGCTACTATCATGGTGGATACGCTAATGAATTCCGGGCAGAGATTGCCATTGACCCGAGTTACAAGTTAGGGATATGTGGTTTATTCAATGCACCCTGTCCGCTGTCGGATTATCTGATACCTTCATTTTTTGAACACTATGAACAATGGATGGCTTTACGGGACAGCACAGTCATTTCACATTAATGGGATAAGACGATTGGTGTAGTTAAATGGACATCAATGTCAGCATGGGCCTATAGAGTTTAACCGGCAAAGCGGATTGGATTAAACCCTGTGATCAAAACTCAACGATGAAACCAATAGTAGGCGTAAAAAAGGGATCGTCATTTTTGACCCGGGTAGGGATAGCATTGCTCCCGTCTGGTTGTAAAGGTTTATTGTCGGTGGTCACAAATGCAGTATTAGCGGCATTTCGCACAAAAGTATATTCCGGAACGGCGGGATTTTTTGCGAGATACCAATTGGTCACATCCAAAAACAAATCCAGGGTAGTCTTTCGAAAATTCCATTTTTTATCCAAACGAAGATCAGAACTATTGAACCCACCGAGACGGAGGCTGTTGAGCCTGTTGTAATCTGGTGTGCCGCTGCCCTGGGATAAATAGTTAAGTCTGGAAGTGGACTCATCAAACGGGGTATACGGTGCCCCCCCCTGAAATCTGAATTTAAGTCCCAGCTCCCAGTTGCGTTTAAATTTATATCCCCAGGTAAGGGACAGCAAATGCCTGTTGTCCCAACTGCTGGGTAAGAGGATTCCATCGAAACCACTGTAAAGGCTTCGGTAAAAAGTATAGGACAGGATCCCGAAAAAGCGGTCAGTAAGTTTTTTTTGTGCGAAAAATTCAACACCATACGCCTTTCCTTTTCCGCTGGTTATTACTGTTTCATTTCCGACTGCAGTGAAGTCTGTGCCCAGATTGGACAACGAAATACCCGTGCGGCTGGAAACCGGCACATGGCCATAACGTTTGTAAAATCCTTCTACCGTAAAACGCAGATCTTCACCAGGCAGGTATTCCAATCCGGCTGCATAGTGGGTGCTTTTGAGATAATCTACATCCTGATTAACCAGCGTTTGACGTTCATCAGCAAAACCCAGTATCGTGTATGGCGCGAGTTTGAAATACCTTCCTATAGAAGCATTGAGTGTCCATTGATCGGATAAGGTGTAACTCAGGGATAAGCGGGGGGACAACGTTTTTAGTGCCGACATTCCCTGTTGAGTAAAGGTGTTCATATCGGTTCGTATACCCGCGCTGACACCCAGCCGTTCACCTGCAAAGCGATGACCAACCTGTACAAAACCGCCTAGTTTAAAAAATGGATTTAAAGGGCTGTTGAATTGATAGGTCAAACCTGGCTGAATCACTTCATTCTGTTGGTTCCGGATTTCTTTTCGGATGACACTAAACGTTTCATTTTGATATTCTGCGAGCTGTGCAGAGACACCATAGGCCAATTTCCATTTTCCAAGCGTTTGGTTAACATCAAAACGCAATTTGTTTTCAGTCTCTCTCGATGTCAGGTCCAGGGATTTACTGTCAGGTCCCGGGTTTTGATTGTCTTCATACTTCTCAATATTGTTATTAAACGTCGTACGGCTGAAGGCCAGGTTCCAATATCCATTGGTAATAAGGTGTTTGAAGACCACGCCGGTAGTATAATTCCATTGATTTACCAAGACACTGGAATTGATCAGATACAATTTTTCAGGGGTGCTGGTTTTAGGCGCTGCAAACCTGAATTCATCAATGGCTCCAATACCAATAAAGGTCAGACTTGTCCTGGCATTAAATTGGTGCGTGAGCTTGGTTTGAAAATCCCAATAATTTGGTCGGATGGGCAGATCAATGGCCTGAAATAAAAGTTGCAGATAAGACCTTCGTGCAGAAACCAGAAAACTGGATTTTTGTGGGGATAAAGGCCCTTCGAAGGTGGTGGCAAACTCGGTGGCACTCAAACGGATATTCCCCTGCACCTGATTGGGGTTGCCATTTTTCTGTTTAAACTGGAATACTGAGCTTATGGCATTATCGTACTTAGCATCAAAAGCAGAAGAAGTAAGTTTGACTTCCTCTATAAAACTCACATTGAGTATACCCTGAGGGCCGCCGCTGCTACCCTGGGTCTGAAAATGGTTAATGACAGGTACTTCGATAC
>Ga0163151_10003028_pt1 | contig 24822 bp, 26 predicted proteins | sample OliLakLV19MP5IB2_FD_145596 | JGI IMG/M metagenome (GOLD analysis project Ga0163151, IMG submission 145596) | Freshwater microbial mat bacterial communities from Lake Vanda, McMurdo Dry Valleys, Antarctica - Oligotrophic Lake LV.19.MP5.IB-2 | ecosystem: Environmental > Aquatic > Freshwater >...
TGGAGGACATATTCGATGGCCTCGGGTGTCGACAGTGTGCGCTTGATTTGATTCTGCGATTTCATGCCGACTATTGTGCAAAAGGTGAGTAGTAAAAGTCCAGTCAAATATTACGGGTAAAGGGCAGCGCTAGCGCCCGTGGGAGTCGTGACAATGAGCGGCTGCGGTCCCGGATTTCCGCCCGCGGGCACCTGCGCGTTAATCTGGTTGGCGCTAATGTAATTGACAAAAGCCGCTCTCCCTCCAACGCTCACCGTGACCCCACCCAGCTTGGTGGGCGCGAACACGCCGTCGAAATCGCCTCCACCCCAGACTTGGTTCCCCACCGCGAAATTCGTTCCGTAGATTTCGATCCAGGAACCGGGCGCGAAGGCCGGGAACGCCCCAAATGCGCCTGCACTGATAACGGAGGTGATGGTAGGCGCGGCGGGCGGGCGGAGTGTGAAGTGCAAAGCAAAGGTGAACTCGTTCGCCGTCGCGGTGGGGACGCCTCCGCTATTGGCGAAGTTGTACGGGTTGACGAATATTTGCTGCCAGTTCATTTGGACTCCAGCCGGAAAAAGGCCATTGAAGCCGCCGTTCATGTAGGCTTGACCCGGCAGGACTGGATTCGTTAACACCGCGCAGCAGAAGGCGCCAAAGTTGGAAATCGAGATCACCGGCCTGCCATTCACGGCCCACTGGTTCACCGAGGCGTCGAAGGAAGCGGGTACAAGGAGGGTGTAATCGATAAGGATGTTCCAGTTCGCGCCAAGGTTGTTGGCCAACGGGCCGCCGTTAACGGTTTGCATGCGGAAGATCTCCCACTCGCCATTCGTCCCGGTAGCAACCTGCTCTTGCCAGATTCTGACTTTCCCACTATTGACGAGTACCGGCGTCGAACTAAAAGTTGTGGCATCGGAGTACGTGTCCGGCGCGTTGGTGCCGCCGAACCTCATGCTTGAACCGATGGGAATAATGCCGAGGGGGGGATCCCATAAGCGTTTACTTAAGGCCCCATACAGGTGATCGGGCGTCCCGAACCGCACGCCAATTGAAACATTTATTCGTGGAAATGTTCTTAAGTAAACGCCTATGGGGGGGGTCCCCGGTGGGGGCTAGGGCCTTATTGGCGTCGTCCGCCGGCCGCCAAGCCGTGTAACCCGCAACGCCCGGAAACGCAGCCGGTGTCTGCGCCGAAATCATCTGCAAACCGGCTAGCGCGAGTATTGCGCTCCGCCCTCGGGAACCTGACCAGTTCATTCGATTCATTGCCTCCAGATGGCATTTATCTTAGTTCATTTCTGGCGGCCATTTCTCTCCGTGTCACCGAGTTGACGCGAGGCTTGGCATGGCTTAATTGCCGAAACTACCGCAAGATCAAACCCGGTCAAATACCGGCGTACCAGGAATATTGACCTTTCGGACCGAATCCTTGCAGGCTATCGGTGACCATCAGGCGCGTCGCGTATTTTACGTTCTTGTAGCCGAGCTGGCGAGGAACGCGGACGCGAAGCGGACCGCCGAAACGAGCCGGAAGATCCGTGCCATTCATGCCATACGTCACGAGCGTTTGCGGATGCAAGGCATCGGCCATATCGATACTGTTCCTCCAACCGGGTTGAAACGAGAGGTAAACAACATATCTCGCCTGCGGCAGGATTCCCACATTGTTCAACACCTGGAAAAGAGGCACCCCGGTCCACTCGCCAATGTACGACCAGCCTTCTTCGCAAATCAGTTGCGTGATCTGGCTGCTGGGTGGAAATTTTTTCAGGTCGGCGACGGAAAATGTTGTGGGCCTGGCGACCAGTCCGTCGACGGCCAACCGCCAATCAGCGAATCCGCCAGCCTCAAGGCGCTTAAAGGATTCGGACTTTGGCGGCGCGCCATTGGCTCTCGGCGAAGTCGAAATCTGGCTGCGGCTAAACTCACGGGCCATCGAATGACGCGTCAGCAGCCGTTGTGCGGCATAAGTCAGCGTCGCGCCGGGACCGTAGAGGCCACCGTAATCCGGCGGGACCAGGCCATATTGATCGGCAATCCTGGCGGCGACGGCCAAACCCGATGCGCCCGCCGTTGCCGCCAGCCCGGTGGCGATCAGTTTGCGGCGCGATAGATTGTTGCTCATGCTTGCTCCTGATGGCCCGTAATCATGGCGCGCATCCGGCGCCTGAATCCGGCGAGATAAACCATAACAACGTGAACCAGTACGAAGAGGACAAGAAGTACGGTGACGAAGAAATGAATCGTCCGTGCCGACTGGTGCCCGCCGAAAACGGTTACGGATGCGGGAAACACGGAAGTGAACGCCGGCGACATCGCCAGCCCTGTCCAAATCATCAGCGGGAATAGGACGAAAATGACGATGAGATACGTGATCCGTTGGACTATGTTATACGACCCGTTTTCAACTTCGCTGGGCCGCCGGAAACGCAAATGGCTAAGGATCTCGCCCCACGAAAAATCGGCGCCGGCCGGAAGTAAGTTCTTCCGGAAATGCCGTGTTTTCAGGCCGTAAGCCGCGTAGAACAATCCGATCAACACAGCAACCCATGCGGCCTGAAAGTGCAGCGCCCGGCTCCACCCATTCTGGTCCGGCAGAACATATCCGTACCCGGTTACGACCGACGCTCGAGAGGATGGAATGGGCAGGTCAAACAACGAAGGCGTTTCCACGTTTCCCTCCTCGCCCCAATAGAAGCGCGGGTGCGAGATGAGTATCTCAATCCCGGTAACGAGCAGCGCGATAAAGGAAAGCGCTGTAATCCAGTGCGTGACGCGAACCACGGCCGTATGCCGCGGCGAACTTACGGGCGCGGCGGCGGCAGTTAGACTTGGGTCCAAAGCGGAATCGGCCACACGGGTATCCTAGCAGAGTGGGCGCGATGCTACCTCCTGGCGCAGGAACTCAACCAATCCAAGAATCGCCGCCCTACCGGCTTCGGCCGTACCGCGACCTTCGTCCCCGGATCGCTCACTTCCAGCCGCGCTTCCAACTGCCCCTCGCCTCCAGCCGCGACGGCGAAGGAGCCCCGCCAGACGTTGAACCCCGGCGCACTCGCTTCCACCTGACAATTCCCCACCGGAAGCCAAGTCAACGAAGCCACTCCGGCTTCATCGGTTCGCGCCTTCCTCGAACTCCCATCCGCGCAATTCACCAAGATATCCGCATTTACCAACGCCGCCTTCGTCGCATCTCGAACCGAAACCGTCAGCCGGCCAGGCGCCTCACTACGCACCGGCTCAATCGTAAAACCGCCCCCAACCTCAATAACCTCCAAATGCGCATCCACCTGCAACTCCGCCCCATTCAAAAGGTTAATGGTCCCGCGCCAAATCCTGAACCCGGAAGACGACGCCACCACCGCAACCCGTCCTACCGGCAGACCCACAAACGAAACAACCCCCAAAGCATCCGTTTTCAAACGGCGCTCCCCAATCCTGACTTCAGCGCCCTTCGAGGTAGCCCCGGTCACATCCGTAACCACAACGCGAACCCGCCCGTCCTGCGCCAACAGGGGCGAGATCGTCGTCAAAAACACCCCCGTCATCACCGCCCGCCGGGTCTGACCAAGCCCAAAAGTCTCCCCGCCAACGTAACCGCAAATCGGCCCTAGGGCCGCTAACTCTTCCTTCGAGTACGCCGCGATGTCATGAACAAACTTCCCGCAATCCCCGCAAAAGCGCCGCCGCTCATCGCCTGGAAAGTCCGTCCATCTTCGCGAACAGGGATCGGTAATTCTAAACATAAGCGAACAAATTTCCCCGTCCCAAGATCCACGCCGGATCCAAACGACGCTTCACCGCCCGCATCGCCTCAATCTCGGCAGCCGAATACATCAACTCTAGCAAGTGCCGCTTCCGCTTTCCCAATCCATGTTCCGCGCCAACCGTGCCGCCCAGCGCGACGGCATCGGCCGCCCAGGTGTGCATCAGCCCCCACGACTGCTCTTTCTCCGCATCACTGGCCGGCATCATGTTCACATGCAGATGCCCGTCGCCAACATGCCCATACACCACTGCATCTCCGGGAAAAACCGCCAACCCCGCCCGGTAACGCGCCAACATATCCCGGTGCCGCGCAATCGGCACCGCGTAATCCGTTCCCATCTTCAAATAACCGCGCTGCCGCACTGTGTCGTTCACTTTTTCCGGCAATGCATGACGGAATTTCCGGAACCGCTCCCGGTCGGCCTCCGCCGTCCCGAACCAGGACTCCCCCTCCAATGCCCCCGCCGCTTCCAGCCGTGTCAGCCATTCATCTTCGTCCGGATGCTCCTGCTCAATCAACAATGCCGCCCCGGCCTTCGGCCCATTAATCAACCGCAATGACGCCGCGTCCACATACTCCAACAGGCACAACTCCGGCACGCCGCGCCACGCGTCGATCGCGTCCATCGCCAAGGCTTCCGACGGAAAAAACACCACTCCGCTCAGCCGCTCCCCCGGTGCCGGCAACAACGTAAACGTCGCCTCCAGAACCACCCCTAGCGTCCCCTCACTCCCGCAAATCAGGTCCACCCAGTCCATCCCCGGCGCCAACTGATATCCAGCTTGGTGCTTCGTTGTTGCCGGCCGCCGCACCGGCGCAACGTCAAAATCAATCGAAGAACCGCGTTCCAACTCCCGCACCGATCCATCGGCGAACGCCACTAGCAACGACTTTAAATGCCGCCGCGTCGACCCATACCGAAAGCTGCGCGACCCGCTCGCATTGTTAGCAATTGTCCCGCCCAGCGCCGCTGCGTTATGCGTCGGATCCGGCGCATAGAACTGCCCCGCTTTCCGGGCCGCCGTCTGCAACTCGTGCAATAACAAACCCGCCCCGGCCCGCGCCTCGCCCGCGCCGATTTCGAGCCGCCGGAACCGCTCCAGTGACAGAACGATTCCCCCCGCCGGCACCGCGCCGCCGGTCACTCCCGTCCCCGCACCGGCCACCGTAACCGGTGTCCCCGTCCGCGAAGCCTCCGCCAAAATTGCCGAGACCTCTTCCGCCGAACTGGGCTTTTCCAACCGCTCCGCTTCTCCGGTGTAGCCGGAGGCATCCTCAAACGTCATACTTCCAGAATAACCGGCATAATCAGCGGACGCCGCGCGGTCTGCTTGGACAGATAGCGCTTCAGATCCGCGCGGATCTTCTCCTGCATCACGCCCCAGTCGCCGCGCTCTTCCTGGCTCGAAGTCTCCAGCGTTCGCGAAACCACTTTCTTCGCTTCCGCCAGAATCTCCTTGTTGGCCTCGGACAAGAATCCGCGGCTGACAATCTCCGGCTGCCCCTCGGGCTTCCCGGTGGATTTATCGATGGCGACTATCGGCATCACAAATCCGTCTTCCGACAAATGCCGCCGGTCGCGAATCACTAGATCCGCCACCACCTCATCGATCGAACCCGAATCGATGCAAACGCGCCCCACCGTCACGCGCTCGCCCTTACGCGCGCCGTTCTTGTCGATCTCCAGCGTCTCGCCCGTCTCCATAATGAACGAAGCTTCCAACCCGTGATCCCGCAAATGCTTCGCCAAGTGCGCATGGCGCGAAAGCTGCCAATATTCTCCATGCACCGGTACAAAATACTTCGGGCGCACCAAATTCAAAATCAGCCGCAACTCCTCGGCGTATCCATGGCCGGAGACATGAACGGGCGGTGTCATATTGCCAAAAACCAGATTAGCGCCGCGGCGCGCGACGTGGTTGATCATGCGCATAATCGGCTTTTCGTTACCCGGAATCATGCGCGAACTCAACACCACCGTGTCGCCTTTTTCGAGCTTCAGACTCTTATGATTGTCCACCGCCACGCGCGATAGCGCGCTCATCGGCTCCCCTTGCGTCCCCGATACCAGCACGCAGACCTTCGAAGGATCGGCCAATTGAATGTCCTGCGGCCGCAGGAGCAGATTGTCGTGGATCTGCAGCAATCCCAGCTGGTGCGCAATCTCACTTACGGACAACATGCTGCGCCCCAGCAGTCCCACCTTGCGCCCGGACTTCTGCGCCATGTCAAAAATCATTTGCAGGCGATGGACCGACGAGCTGAAGCACGAGACTACCACCCGCCGTTCGCTCCGCACCATCACGTCTTCCAATCGCGGCCCCACCGATCGTTCGCTCTCCGAATAACCCGGGCGGTCCACATTCGTCGAATCGGATAGCAGCAGCAACACGCCCCGCTTGCCATACTCGGCGAACGTGTGCAGATCGAACGGGCGCCCATCGAGCGGCGTCGGGTCCACCTTGAAATCGCCCGTATGGATAATCACGCCGAGCGGCGTCGTAATCGCCAGCGCCACGCAGGAAGCCGTCGAATGCGTGACGTGAATAAACTCAATCTCAAACGGGCCGAGCTTCACCTTGTCGCCAGGCTGAATCTCGTTCAGCTTGGCCTTGGCCAGCATATTGTGTTCTTCCAACCGCCGCTCGACGAGCGCCAGCGTAAATGGCGTGCCGTAGACCGGAATATTCAGGTCCGCCAGCAGGAATGGCACTCCGCCAATATGGTCTTCATGCCCGTGCGTCAGCAGCAGGCCCCGGACTTTCTCTTTATTATCTTTAAGATAACTGAAGTCTGGCGTTACAATATCCACGCCCAGCAGTTCCGCGTCCGGGAACATCATTCCGGCGTCAACCACAATGATGTCATCCCCGTAACGGATGGCCATCGAATTCATTCCGAACTCACCGAGTCCGCCCAACGGGATTACTTGTATTTTCTTTTCTGACATCGTGTCTAACTTCTTTCAGACTAACACTTTCCAGCCATCCCGGACGAATTTCCCCGGTGGAAAACTCTGTGGATTCCTGTGGAATTTCTAGCGGATTTCGCCTATCGCGGCGATTCGTTCGCCAAGGCTGCCAACCCCGTCCCGGTCAACTCGTAATGCACTCGTCCCTTCTCCCGCACACCGTGCAACCGGTCATAAAATACCAGCGCCGGCGTATTCCAATCCCCCACGCTCCAGTACATTGCCCCGCAACCCCGTTTCCGCGCCGCTTCCGCCGCATACGCCATCAACTGTTTTCCCAAGCCTCTTCCCTGTGCCCGCGCCCGCACAAATACGTCCTCCACATACAAAATCGGGTCTCCGGCATAGCTCGAAAACCGCATCTGCAACATCAAATACGCCACCGGTTCCCCCTCCCAAGACCCCAGGAATACCTCCGCAATCGGGTGATCCCCAAAGACGTGCCGCTCCAGGGACGGTCGCGTAATTGTCACCGCGCTTTGCCTCTGTTCCGCTGTCGCCATCTCCCGGATCATCTGCAGAATCAGATCCACGTCCGCCCCGCTGGCACCACGTATTGAAAACGGTTCCGCCATCTCTCTTTCTCCCTATCCCGTATTGTGACAGGCACACCTGTCTGAACAGTACCAGCGGCCGATATTACTTTCTTCTCTGCTCCGCTAGTACGGATTACCTGGCCCAGTATTGCCAGAAGTCCTGATGTTCCGATAGCATAACAGTCAAACACCTTAGAAGCGCAAAGGCCGGGCGCGGCCCCCAGCCGCGACCGAGTCCGTTTTGCGCGAGGTCACAATAATAATGCCGCCCAAACAACCTACCCCGTCCTCCGGTTCTCGCGTAGCAAATCTCGCGGTCGCTTTGGCGATATCGGCTACCGCTTCGGTCGCCGCCCCGGTCGAAGTTTCCAGCGCCGCCGCGATAAACGTCGTCCTTGCCTGTCTCTGCGTCACGCTCTTTACGGTCGTAGTCGTCCTGTTGATTGGACGCGGCGCCAACAGCGTCTCCCGCCTCGCCCCCGTCATCGTACCGGGCGAAGCGGAGATCGTCAAAAACGCCCGCGACGCCATCTTCGTCATCCAGGAATCCGGCGAAATCCTCAGCAGCAATCCGTCCGCGGAAAAGCTTTTTGGCTATTTTTTTGCTGAACTGCGCGGCAAGAGCATCTCTGCCCTCATTCCGCCTCCCGCGAAGGGCCGGCGCCGCTCCAACTACATCCATGCCGCCGATGGGAAGGAACTGGTGGGAGTGCGCAAGGGCGGCGGCAGGTTCCCCTTGGATCTCGTCTTAAGTGAACTTCCTGGCCAACCTGGGAAGCGATTCAGTGTCATCGTTCGCGACCGCACCGATCGCAACCGCGTCGAAGAAGAAATCGAAGGCCAGCGCCGCTTCGCCTCTTCTCTTATCGACAATCTGCCGTCCCTCCTCGTCGTCGTCGATCATGACGGCCGGCTGGTTCGCTTCAATCGCACGTGCGAAGAACTAACTCAGTTTTCCGAAGTCGAGATCCGCGGCCAGTACCTCTGGCAGGCCGTCGCCGCCCCCGCCGAAATGGAGCATTCCCAATGGCAAATGCTCGAGATCCTCGCCGGCGATTTCCCCGTGCAAAGCCAGTCCTCCTGGTATCTTCGCGACAACTCCACCCGCATCATTTCCTGGACGCACAACGGCCTCCGCGACGAATTCGGCCGCGTTACCCACGTTGTCAGCACCGGCGTTGACGTTACTAATACGCTCCAGATCGAAGAGCGCCGCCGCGAAGCGCAATCCCTCAGCACCGCCGGCCGCCTCGCCGGCGGTATCGCTCACGATTTCAATAACCTTCTCACTTCCATCACCGGTTACTCCGGGCTCGCTATGGTCAATCTGGAGGCGCGCGACCCGATCCGCAACGACATCGAAGAGATCAAACGCGCTGGCGATCGTGGCGCTTCGCTCACCCGCCAACTCCTGGCCTTTAGTGGAAACCACCCCCGCCACGCTAAACACATCGATTTCAATGACGCCGTCCGCAATGTGGAACGCCTCGTCCACGTCATGGCCGGCGAAGGCATCCATGTCGACCTGTCGCTCGAAAACGATCTCCCGCTCGTCTTCGCCGATTCCCAACTCATCGAAGAGTGCATCATGCACCTGGTCGCCAATGCCAAAGAGGCCATGCCCAACGGCGGCACCCTGCAAATCCAAACTGGCATCCGCTCACTCAACCGTACTCGCCTTGATGCCCGTCCCCCCATTGGCCCCGGCGAATATGTCACGCTCTCGGTCGTCGATACCGGGTCAGGTATTCCACCCGAAGCCCTGCCCCACATTTTCGAGCCCTTTTACACCACAAAAAAGTCCCCCGTCTCCAACGGCATGGGCCTGGCCATGGTGTACGGCATCGTGCGCCAAGCGGAGGGGTCCATCGTCGTCCATTCCGCCCCGAAGTATGGCTCCACCTTCCGAATCTTTCTCCCCCTGGCCCCGGACCAGGCCCCCCGTCCTAATCTGGAACCAGTGAATGAGGATTTTCTCCACGGTGATGGAACTGTACTTTTGGCCATGGAATCCGATGGCGAGCGTCAGCGTCTGCGCGACGCGATGGAATCGGCCGGTTACAAAGTCCTTGATGCCCGCAGCGGTCTGCAAGCTTTGGAGGTCGCCCACAAAACTACCGAAATCATCCATCTTCTCGTCACTGATCTCGTCCTCCCGCGCATGAGCGGCCCCGCCCTCGCCCAGTCCGTGCGGCAACGGATACCCGCCATCCGCACGCTGTTCGCCACCTCCCGCAGCGCCGAGGACATTAATCGCCACGGGCTACAGCCGGAGGAAGTGCTCCGCCTCGACCGCACTTTCGAGCGCCGCTTCGTCCTTCTTCGAATCCGGGAGGCGCTTACCGTCAGGGCCCGCCAGTAGCAATTCGGCGACCCGTCCCGTTATAGACTCACTGATAATGTCCCTGCTCCTTCGGCGTATTCACCTCTACCTCGCCCTCTTCCTGGCGCCGTGGATTCTCATGTACACCGTCTCGACGTTTGTCATGAACCATCGTTCGCTGTTTCACGGACCCCCGCCCAATCCGCCTCCGAAGTTCGAAGTCGAACGTGAACTCCTCTATCCCGGCGAAATGCCGGAGGGTGCGACTCCCCAACAAGTGGCGCTCCAACTGCTCGCCACCCTCGATCTGGACGGCGCCCACAGCGTCGCCAGGCCATTCGCTCCCGATAAAGTCGTCGTCAACCGCCAACACCCCATCGCCCCGCGCCGCATCACCTACACCGCCCCGGACAAAAAGGTGGTGATCGAAAAAATGGTCTTCTCCGGCGCCGGGTTCTTCGAACGCATGCACCGCCGCCGCGGTTTTCAGCACGACTACGCTCTTGACGATTCGTGGGCCGTTACCGTCGACCTCACCATTTTTGCTCTCCTTCTTCTCCCCCTTAGCGGCATCTGGATGTGGTGGGAACTTCGTGTAACCCGGCTGCTGGGTGCCCTGTCCCTAGCCGCCGGCTTCGCGCTCTTCGGAATCCTTCTGGCGGTGCTCTAATGAAATTCCCTCATGTTAATCGCCGCACCCATCTCTATCTCGGCTTATTCCTTACGCCGTGGATCCTGATGTACGGCCTCTCCTCCATTCCTTTCTCCCACGCCGACTTCTTCGAGCGAAGGGACAAGGCACTTGGTCTGCCCCTGTGGACGAAGACGTTTGACGGCCCTTTTGACTTGGGCCCCATTCCCGAAACCGGTCCGCTCAGACCGCTCGGCGGCCGCGTTGTCCGCGATTTCAAGATGGAGGATTCGAGTTACGGCGCCTTCCGCCAAGGTCCGAATCAACTCAACATTTATGTCCACACTTTCTGGAAGTCGACTCAGTTTAAGTATTTCATTGAGGAAAAGCGACTCGTCGCCGAAGACCGCCGCTTCCGGTGGGAACACTTTCTCACTGGCATGCACGCTCGCGGCGGCTTTGAGGACCAGCGCTTTTTCCCGATCCTCTGGGCGGTGCTGATCGACCTTGTTTGCCTAGCGTTCCTCGCCTGGATCGCCTCGGGAATTTACATGTGGTGGTCCCTGCCAGGTCTCCGCAACTGGGGCTGGATCGCAATCCTGGGCGGGCTCGGTTCTTTTGCTCTGTTTCTCGCCCGTCTCTAACAAAAAAAATGCGGGGTTCCGGAAAGGAACCCCGCTAGTTGAAATGCTTCGACACTTGGAGGAGAAACGACCAGAACACAAACCGGTACTGTAAATTGGCGAGCCGTGGGAGGGGAAAGTTTGTCCGCCACTGTCCTGCTCTGCACTCATTTTAGGGTTCCTGCCGAGACTGGCAAATAGTACACTTCCGCCAATTCGCGAGGTAACCAAAGTCCTACTATTTAGCCAAAAGGTCATGGACAGGTGGCGATATGCTATTAACCATGCTCACTAGGCGCGAATGGCTGGCCGCGTTGCCCCCGATGACGGCATGCGGCGGCGGTGGCCGGCGAGTAATCGGCGTAATTCCCAAGTCCGTTGGCGATCTGTTCTTTGCCGCCGTTCACGCTGGCGTCCGGCGCGCAGCCCGCGAATCCGGTGTTGAAATCGTGTGGAACGGACCCAAAGATGAGACCGATCACGGCCGCCAAATCCAGATTGTCGACTCCATGGTCGCCCAGCGGGTAGCCGCGATCGCCATTTCCGCCACCGATGAACGCGCCCTCCGCCCGCCCGTTGAACGCGCCATTGCCGCCGGCATTCCCGTGACTGTCTTTGACTCCGGCGTGGAAGCGGAAGGCTATGTCACCTTTGTCGCCACCGACAACTACGGCGCCGGCTGCGCGGCGGCCCGGAGCGTCGCTGAACTGATCGCCAAGAAGGGCAGTGTGGCCATGGTCATGCACAAGCCCGGCGGCACCTCGACCATGCTCCGCGAAGAAGGCTTTCAGAAAACGATGGCCGCCGAGTTTCCCGAAGTATTGATCGCGGCGCGCCAGTATGGAATGGCTGATCGCGCCAAAGCCCGCGGCGTGGCCGAAAATATCCTGACCGGAAATCCGGATATTGCGGCGCTGTTCGCCTCCAGCGAAGCAAGTTCCCTGGGCGCCATCCAAGCCTTGCAAAGCCGCGGCCTCAGCGGCAAGATTCGCCTGATCACCTTCGACACGAGTGTCGCGCATGTCGCGGCTCTAACCGGCGGGACCATTGATGTCATGATGGTTCAGGATTCCGCGCGCATCGGCTACGAAGCTGTGCGGTCTCTCACCGAAAAGCTCGCCGGTCGCACGCCGCAACGACGGATGGATTTGCCGGTCCGCCTGGTGACCAGGGATATGTTGGGCCAAGCGGAAATTCAGCAACTGATTTCACCGAAGCTCGACGTATAGGCAGTTGCCTGGCGTCCTTCACCAGCTACAAGTCTTCTGGTTTTAAACCGGCCTTCTTCGCAAGGACCCTCATCGCCGATGGGCCAAGCGTGTAGACCGGCTCGGTTTCTGAGCCGCGCGCGTTAGCAAGCGGTCTACGGTAGTTCCGAAAATGCTCTAGCCTCGGTGGAAGGCAAATTCCGGAGAGGCTTGTCAGGCGGCAATGAAGGAAACACTCATTAGTCCGGGAATCGCTTTGCCGTGCTCCAGGCGATCGGCTATTAAGCGCAGCGCCAGCGCCTGAACGCCGACGGTGGCCTGTTTCTTTGTGCGCCCAGACGCCGTTACGCCTGGAAGGGCTGGAATGTCTGCGAGCCAGCGGCCATCGTCCTCGCGGAAATATTCGATGGCTAGCGAAAACCCGCGTTCCCGTGGTGTCTTCAACATGACTGTATGGTCTCACTTCCCAAACCGGGCAACCAGTAGTAGCAGGATCACGCCGATTTGATCTCAGTCCAAAGCCGGTCCCGAAGGCGCTGGGCTTCGGGGGTGACGGTGGCGAACCACTCGGCGCGGGCCATGACTTCCGGCGGCGGGTATAGCGTTTGGTTGTTCTGCGTGGCGACGGAGAGCAACGGACGGGCGGCGCCGTTGGCGGTGGCCGTGCGCATCGATTCGGCAATCCGGGCGCTGACTTGCGGTTCCAGTAGATAGTTCAGAAACTCGTGGGCGATCCCGTGGCGGGGGCTTTCGCGGAGAATGACGGCGCAATCGAGACTTAGCGGGAAACCGTCGCTGGGATAGACGAAGGCCAGTTCTTTCGAGGCGTCAATAGCCTGTTGGGCTGTGGTCGACCAGATCTGCGCACCGAGAATATCGCCGGCGACTGCTTGATCGCGGACTTCGGTATTCAGATAGGCCCGCAGGAGCGGCTTCTGGCGGACGGCTTCCCGCTGCGCCGCGTGGAGTTCGTCAGGGTCGCGCGAGTTGAGGGAGAAGCCGAGCTTGCGGAGGGCAGCGGCGAAGACTTCGGCCGGGTCGTCGAGCATGGTCAAATGCCCCTTCCAGTGGGGCTCCCAAAGATCGGCCCAACGGGTGGGGGCGGGTGTCACCTTTTTGTTGTAGAGAATGCCGGTAGCGTTCCACATATAAGGCATGGCGTGCCGCAATTGGGGATCGGTGACGGGGTGCTGAAAGGCGGGGTCCAGGTTTTTCAAATTGGGAAGTTGGGCGTGATCGAGTTCGGCTAGCAATCCCTGCTCGCGCATGGGCGGCACGATGTAGTGAGTAGGGAAGACGACGTCCCAGCCGGAGTTGCCGGAGAAGACGCGGGCGAGCATTTCCTCGTTCGATTCGTAGATGCTGTAGCGGACTTTGACGTCGTGCCGCTTCTCGAAATCGGGAACGGTTTCCGGGGCGGCGTAGGCGGACCAGTTGAAGACATTCAGGCGGCGAGGATTGCGGGGGGCGCAGGCCGCGAGACCGGCGATGGCGACCGAGAAAACGCGGCGGTTCATGTGTTTTTTTGCATCCTCTCGGAGAGGAGAATGAGAGCGCCGAAGCCGAGGAAAATTACGGTTGAGATAGCGCTGACGACGGGGTTGGCGCCGCGGCGGGCCATGGCGTAGAGGACCATAGGGAGAGTTTCCGAATCGACGCCGGCGACGAGGCTGGTGATGACGTAGTCATCGAAAGAGACGGTGAAGGCAAGAAGCGCGGCGGCGGCGATGCCGGGTTTCAGGATGGGCAGCGTGACCAGGCGGAAGGCTTGCCATTCGGTGGCGCCAAGATCGAGGGCGGCGTCTTCGAGCGCCGGTTCGGCGGTCCGCAGACGGGCCATGACGACTAGCAGCACGTAGGCGATGGCGAAGGCGATGTGGGCGAGGATGACGGTGTGCATCCCGAGTTGAACTTGCCAATAGCGGAAGATCCACTGGAACAGCGCGAGGAGTGAAATCCCGGTGACGATTTCGGGAGTAACGAGCGATAGATAGAGCGACCCGCTGAGCCATTTCGAGTTGCGTTTCCAGAGGCCGTAGGCGCAGAGCGTACCAATGATGGTGGCGAAGAACGTGGACACGAGGGCGATGACAAGGCTGTTCCACGTGGCTTCGGCCAGTTGGGCATCATTGAACATTGCCCGATACCATTCGAGGGAGAAGCCCTCCCAGATGGTGAATTTGGAGCTATTGAAACTGAAGGCGCAAAGGATCAGCAGCGGCACGTGCAGGAAGGCGTAGACGAGCGCGGCGAACACGGGGAGGAAGCGGCTCTGCTTCATAATGCTTCTTCGCCATCGCGGCGCAGCAGGGCCATTAGGAGGATCATCACCAGGGCCATAAGGGCGAGAGAAATGGCGGAGCCGAATGGCCAATCGCGGGCCGTTGTGAACTGGTTCTGGATGAGATTGCCGATCATGATGCTCTTGCCGCCGCCGAGGAGGTCGGGCGTGAGATAAGCGCCGAGGCAAGGGATAAAGACAAGGACGCCTGCGGCGCGGAGGCCGGGAGCGCAGAGCGGGATGACGATGTGGCGAATGGTTTGCCAGGGCGTCGCTCCCAGGTCGGCGGCTGCTTCGAGGAGGTTTTTGTCGAGGCGGTCCAGGTTGCTGAACAGGGGGAGGACGGCGAAGGGGAGATAGCCGTAGACGAGGCCGACCACGACGGCCGTTTCATTATAGAGCAGGGGCAGCGGTTCGTGAACGATCTTGAGGGAGAGGAGGATACTGTTAATGAGGCCGCTGTCGCGAAGGAGGAACATCCAGGCATAAGTGCGGACGAGGAAGCTGGTCCAGAAGGGGAGGATAACCAGATACAGATAGATGTTCTTCCAGCGCGCATCGGCCCGGGCGATGAAGAGCGCGAGGGGGAAGGCGATGAGCAGGCAGAGCGCCGTTGCCGCGGTTGACATGACGACGGAGCGCCAGAGGATGACACCGTAAAGCGGGTCGAACAGACGCTGGTAATTCTCGAAAGTCCACGGGCCGGCGACGCCGCCGTAGACGCCGCGCGTGAGGAAGCTGTAGCCGATGATGATGGACAGCGGGATGAGGAACAGTACGACGGTGAAGCCGGCGGCAGGAGCCAGGAACAATGTGCGGAGGCGGTTCATTCGCGCACCGGGAGTTCGTCACGCGGATGCCACCAGATGTGGACGCGATCGCCATTCGCGTATTGCTCTTCGTCGTGATCGACCTGCGCGGTAATGGCGACGCCAGCATTGGTGCGGGTCTGCACATGGAAGCAGTCGCCGAGGAAGACGCTGGTCTCCACCAGCGCTTCGATGAGGCGGACACCGTTGGCGGGAGCTTGGCGGGAGATGTGAGTGGACTCCGGGCGGACGCCGATGCCGTCCACCCAGTTGACGGCGCCGAGAAAGCCGGCGACAAAGCGGGTGGCGGGGGCGAGGTAAATCTCGCGGGGGCTGCCGATCTGCTCAATCTTTCCTTTATTCATCACGGCAATTTGATCGGAGAGCGTGAGGGCTTCTTCCTGATCGTGGGTGATAAAGAGGAAGGTGATGCCGAGCCGCTTTTGGAGCTGTTTCAGCTCAATGCGGACGCGCTTGCGGAGGGCGGGGTCAAGAGCGGAGAGAGGTTCATCAAGGAGCAGGAGTTCCGGCTCAACGACGAGGGCCCGGGCAAGCGCGGTGCGCTGCTTTTCGCCGCCGGAGAGACTCGCCGGGAAACGATCGCCTTTTTCCTGAAGGCCCACGAGTTCGAGCATTCGCGACACTTTCGCGGGGATGGCGCTGGGCTCCTCACCCGCGCGTTCGAGCCCGAAGGCGATGTTCTGCGCGGCGGTTAAATGCGGGAAGAGAGCGTAGCTTTGGAAGACCGTGGTCACCGGGCGTTCGTAAGGACGAAGTCCGTTGAGGCGCCGGCCATTGAGGATGATCTCGCCGCTGTCGGGTTCGGCGAAGCCGGCGATCATGCGGAGAATCGTTGTCTTGCCGCAACCGGATGGGCCAAGGAGGGAATAGAAACAGCCTTTCGGCACGTTGAGGGAGATGCCGTCAACGACACGATTGGAAGGAAATGTTTTCATGAGCGCGGTGAGCGCGAGGGCGGTTTCCATTAAAGACTCAATAAGGTACTTTAGCGAAAAACTCCCGCCAGGCGAGGAATGGTTGGTTGGCGGACTCGGAAAGCGCGCAGGCCATCGGGATGATTCGCCGGTCCGGTGGGAGCGCCATTTGGCGATAGAAAAGCGAGTCGTCGAAGCCGGCGGCGGCGGCTTGACGCTGGGTGGCGGCGTACCAGACGCGGTCCAGGCGGGCCCACAGAATGGCGCCGAGACACATGGGGCAGGGCTCGCAACTGGTATGGATTTCACAGCCGGAAAGGTCGTGAGTTTTGAGGGCGGCGGCGGCGTGACGGATGGCGGTTACTTCGGCGTGGGCGGTTGGATCGCAGTTCGCCGTGACGAGATTAACGCCCTCAGCGACCCGTTCTCCGCCCTTGGTGATGACGGCGCCAAAGGGACCGCCCGTGCCGGAAGTTACGTTTTCGGTGGCAATTGCGATGGCGCGACGCAGCCAGGGGGAATCGGTCATCTCGTTGTTATCATAGGAGAAATGGCAGAGTGCGTAACAGCGGCGGAACGTCTGGCTGCGCTGACGGTGCGGCTGGAGGCGTCGCTGCGCGGCAAAGCGGAAGTCGTGCGGCTGAGTCTGGCATGCCTATTATCGCGCGGGCATCTGCTAATTGAAGACGTCCCCGGCGTTGGAAAGACGACGCTCGCCAATGCGCTGGCGCGAGCGTCCGATTGCGGATTTCACCGGCTGCAATTTACGGCCGATATGTTGCCGGCCGATGTGACGGGCGTGAGTGTCTTCAACACACACACGCATGAATTTGAGTTTAAGCCGGGACCGCTGTTCACGAATTTTGTGCTGGCCGATGAGATCAACCGGGCGACTCCAAAGACGCAATCGGCGCTGCTGGAGGCGATGAACGAGGGGCAGGTGAGCGTGGATGGACGGACGTATCCGCTGGCGCGGCCGTTCATGGTGTTGGCGACGCAGAACCCGTTAGAGCATCACGGAACCTATCCATTGCCCGAGTCGCAATTGGACCGGTTCCTGATGCGGCTGCGAATTGGCTATCCGGACGCGGCGAACGAGCGGGAAATTCTGCGGCGAGGCCCGGTGGATCCGCACGCGCACGCGCCGGCGCTGTTGACGGGCCAGGAAGTGATTGAGTTACAGGACCAGGCCGGACACGTGCGCGTGGACGAGTCGATCATCGACTACATACTGGCGATCGTGGAGCGGACGCGGACGCATGAGTCGCTGACGCTGGGAGTGAGTCCGCGTGGCGCTCAGGCGCTGTACCGCGCGTCGCAGGCGATGGCGCTGGTGGACGGCCGGGAATATGTGACGCCGGACGATGTGAAGCGGTTGGCGGTACCGGTTTTCTCGCACCGCGTGGCGCTGTCAACGCGGGTGGCAGCGGCGCAGCGCACGGCGGTGGCGGCGGAGCGGATTGTGGAGGAGATTCTGACGCTGACGGAAGTTCCTCTATAGCCGCATTGTGCGGAGGTTTGAATGCGGGAAAAAAAATAATCGCTTGAGCCAATCCGTTCGGGAAACGGCATCGTATATCCCAATGAGCACGGCGGAAATTATCCACCGATGCAAAAGGAAGATATGCGACAGAAGAATTTGATTGCCAATTTACGACGGAAATCCAAGGGATTGCTCGCGGTGGCCTTGATCGCCACGGCCGGTGGTGCGGCCTATGGTTCTAGCCATCGGGAAGCGCTGGCGGTACTGAACGAACCTTGTGCGGACAACACCGATACCTATGCCTGGGTGGCGGACGGATCCCACGACAAGCTGTATCTGATTATGAACTTTAATCCGTTGCATGAACCGGGGCAGGGTAACCAGGGACTTCGAGCGTGCAACGGATACCGGTATGAGTTCCATATCGGCAAGGGCACCAGCCTGAAAGACAGGATTGTGTACCGGGTGGAGTTTACGAACACGCTGACGCCGGAAGCGGCGCCGAGCGCGAAAGATCCGCTGGGCGGCGGGAATGAGCTGCTGTGGCAGTTGACGGGCGGCAAAGAGACGATGACGGTGACGCGGGTGGCGGGATCTGAGAATCAGAATGGCGCCGGCGATGTGGCGCTGGCGACCGATATGCCGGTGTTGCCGAACAATCACGGGCCGCAGACCGACCGTTTGATCTACGGGCTGGGCGCGTTCAAGGGCTACAACTCGGGCGATGCGACGAGCCGCGAAGTGGGCTTGTACAACCAGGCATTCGTCGACACTTATATCCATCCATTGTCGAATGGTGGACGCGTGATTGCCGGTCAGTTTGACGATCCCTATCAATTGGATGAAAAGGGCATTTTCGACTTGGTTAACCTGGTGCGGTCCGACTTGGGCGGGATCGCCGGCGCGCGGCGCGATCCGGCGAAGGACGTGTTCACGGGATTCAATATCTTCTCGATCGCTTTGGAGATTCCGATGGCCGATGTGTTCCCCAGCGGGATTCCGCACAACGGCGTTGGTCTTTCGAATTCGACCGATAGCTTGTTGCGCGTTTGGTCGAGCATTAGCCGACAAGCGACGCAGACGGTGGACGCGACAAACATCATCACGGGCGTGAAGGGTTCAGGGGCCTGGGTGCAGGTGGGGCGGAATGCGCTCCCGTTGTTCAACGCGGGTCTGGTGGGCACGCAACGGCACACGCAGTACCTGCGTTCGAGCCCGATGGATGACGTGACCAATTTCGGCGCTGACATCCTCTTTCCGGTGCTGGTTCGCGACCTGGACGCTTTGGGAGTTTACAAGGCGCTGGGACTGCCGGACGCAACGGTGGAGACGCTGAAGGGACCGCGGCTGGACATCATTAAGGCCGTCAATCTTGGACGGCCGATACCGATCGAGGACGGATCGACGGGCGACGTCATTACCATTGATGCGGCGCTGGATTCGAGCTTTCCGAATGGCCGCAAAGTGGGCGGCGGCACGGCGCCGAACCGGAATCAGGTGAACGTGAATACCGTTCTGATCAGCCTGATAGCGGCGGGCGATCCGGCGGCCGGGTTGGCGAAAGGCGTGGAAGTAAACGATAAGAACTATTTGAATCGCTTCCCGTTCCTGGCGCTGGCGCATCAGGGATTATTGCAGGGGCACGGTGGGGTGAATACTCCTACGGTTCCCGACATTCCGAATCCCTAAGAGTAGGTGATGAAGAAATGGCCCTCTTCTTGCTACGGCGGGAAGAGGGCGCTTTTTTGTTGGGGAGGACAAGAATGATTCGAATGGCTGGAGTTTTGGCGGTAGTTCCTTTGGCGCTGGCAGGGCATGACATGTGGATTGAGCCGGCGACGTTCCGGCCGGTGACAGGCCAGGCGGTGGCGGTGAAGTTACGGGTGGGGCAGGAATTGCTGGGTGATCCGATACCGCGGGATGCGCGAATGATCCGGGAATTTGTGGTGGTGGACGCGGCGGGACGGCAGACGGTGACGGGGCGTGAGGGTAGAGACCCGGCCGGATACGTGCTGGGCGGGGCGTCGGTGATCGGATATTGGAGCCATCCGACGGCCGTGGAAATGGAAGCGGATAAGTTCACGGCATATCTGAAAGAAGAGGGGTTGGAGGCCGTGGTGGCGGCGCGGGAGCGACGGCAGGAAAGCGGGAAGAAGGCGCGGGAGCGGTTTTCGCGGTGCGCGAAGAGTTTGGTGGCGGGGGCCGGTGACCGGGTGTTAGGATTTCCACTGGAGCTATTGGCGGAGCGGAATCCGCATAAATTGGGCGGAGCCGCGTTGCCGATGCGCTTAACCTATGAGAACCGGCCGTTGGCGGGGGCGCTGGTGGTGGCCTTTAACCGGCAAAGGCCCGCGGAGAAGGTAACGGCGCGGACGGACAAAAATGGGCGAGCGGTGCTGTCGATAAAAGGAGACGGAATGTGGCTGGTAAAGGCGGTTCATATGGTGCCGGCGGGAGAGGAATGGGCAAGTTTTTGGGCGTCGCTAACCTTTGATTTGGGACCGAAGTGATGTTACTTCGATTGTTGCTGGCGACGGGGATGTCGGTGGCGGCGCATGAGATCGGAACGACGCGGGCGACGGTACAGTTTCCAGAGGTTGGGACTTATGCGTTGGAGATAGAGACCGACGCGGCTCCGTTACTGGAAAAGCTAGCGGCGCGGACGGGGCGGACGGGCGAGTTGGCGAGTTACGACGCGGCGTTCCGGGGAAAGGTTGCGTTGACGTTCGACGGAGTGGAGATGCGGCCTGGAATCGCCTACGAACTATCGGCGGACGGCGGGGCCAAGGTGCGGTTGACGGGAGCGCATCCAGCGGGAGCGAAGACGTTTACGTTTCAGTTTGGCTGGATTTTTACCACTTACCCGTTACAGGCGGGCGGCCAGACCGTATGGTTGGAGGGCGGGCAGGTGAGCGCGCCGTTGGCTGTTGGAGTTCCGCCGCCCGCCTCGCGGTGGAGGGTGGCCTGGCGGTATCTGGCGCTCGGATTCACGCATATCGTACCGTATGGGCTGGACCATGTTTTGTTCGTGTTGGGCATCTACTTATTGAGTAACAAGGCCCGAAGTGTGTTACTGCAAGTGACGGCGTTCACGGTGGCGCACTCCATCACTTTGGGGCTGAGTATGTATGGAGTGTTGCGGGTGCCGGCGTCGGTGGTGGAGCCGTTGATCGCGGTCTCAATCGCCTATGTGGCGATTGAGAATCTATTTCTTTCGGAATTGAAACCGTGGCGGGTGGGACTGGTGTTTGGGTTCGGGTTGCTGCACGGGATGGGATTCGCGGGCGTTTTGACCGAGTTGGGCTTGCCGCGAGGCGAGTTTGTCACGGCTTTGTTGGCGTTTAATTTGGGAGTGGAGTCGGGGCAATTGGCGGTGATAGGAGCCGCGTTTTTGCTGGTTGGGTGGCATTACGCGGATCGCACCTGGTATCGGAGCCGGGTGGTGATTCCCGCGTCCCTGCTAATCGCCTGTACGGCGATTTATTGGACGGTGGAACGCGTGGCGGGGTGACCGCGCTTTCTATTCGTTGGGCTTGGGTGCGCCGTTTTTACCGCCACGATCGCGAATCCAGTCGTCCCACATGTGAATGAGAGCGTCTAGCTTGCCTTGGGTTTCGGCGCTCTTGATGGCGAGGGCGGTCATAGCGGCGGCGAGATCTTCCATTTTCTCTTCCGTCTTTTGTTGGGCGATAAGTAGTACTTTTCCACCCTCGGCAATTTCCCCGGTTAACTTGAACAGCTTGGCGATATCGCCGATGTCGTCGCGCTGGGTAGCGGTGAGCGCGGCAATGTCTCTCGTGTTAGCTTCCTGGAGCGCTTCGATTCGGGCCCAACGGGCTTCGTATTCCCCCCGCGTTTCCATTTCCATGGTTTCAGTGTAGCCTACCGGCGGCGTCCGGCAACGAGGCCTGATATGCTGTTGCCGTACCCCATGACTGCCATCAACCGGCGAACCTTTCTATCTTTAGCTGGCGGCGGGTTTGCCGCGGCCCAGACGGCCGCGGCAAAGCCGAATGTGCTGATGATCTGTGTGGACGATTTGAATGACTGGATTGGATGCCTGGGCGGGAATCCGGATTCGGTGACGCCGAACTTCGACCGGCTGGCGAAGGAGTCGGTTCTGTTCACCAGCGCACATTGCGCGGCGCCGTTGTGCAATCCGTCGCGAGCGGCGTTATTGACCGGGATTCGACCGTCGACATCGGGCGTTTATCAGAACAATCAGCCGTGGCGGACCGCACCGTTGCTGGCGAAGACGCGGACGCTGCCACAACACTTCCAGGACCATGGCTATAAGTCGATCGGCGGCGGGAAAACGTTTCACGACGCCTATCCGGATCCGGATAGCTGGGAAGAGTATTTCCCCTCGAAGACGCAGCAGAAGCCGGCGGATCCGCACCCGGCCAAAGTTCCGGGGAGCGGGTTGCCGAATTCGGGCCACTTCGACTGGGGGCCAATTGCGGAAGGCGATACGGCGATGGGCGATCACAAGGTCGTCGATTGGGCCATCGGACAGATGAACAAGTCCCATGGAAAGCCGTTGTTTCTGGCTGTCGGTTTGTTTCGGCCGCACCTGCCGTGGTATGTGCCGAAGAAGTATTTCGACATGTATCCGCTAGAGAAGATCACGCTGCCGAAGGTGAATGGCGACGATCTGGACGACGTGCCGCCGATCGGGAAACGGATGGCGAAGCCGCACACGGATCACAAACTGGTCACCGACCACGGCAAATGGAAGGAGGGAGTGCAGGCTTATCTAGCGTCCATTCGTTATACAGATACAGAACTCGGGCGGCTGTTGGATGCGTTCGGAAAGAGTGCGGTGGCGAAGGACGCCGTCGTGGCCTTGTGGAGCGATCATGGCTGGCACCTGGGAGAGAAATTACACTGGCGGAAGTTTACGTTATGGGAAGAGGCGACGCACAACGTGCTAATGATCAAAGCGCCGGGCGTCTCGGTGGCGGGCGGGCGGTGCGACCGTCCGGTCAGCCTGATGGACGTGTTTCCGACGCTAAGCGATCTGTGCGGGCTGCCCCCGAAGAAAGAGTGCGAGGGAGTGAGCCTGAGGCCGTTGTTGGTGAATCCGAAGGCGAAATGGGACCGGCCGGCGTTGACGACGTTTGGGAAAGCGAATCATGCGGTGCGGAGCGAGAAGTGGCGGTACATCCGCTACAGCGACGGGACGGAAGAGCTGTACGACCGGGAGAAGGATCCCATGGAATGGAAGAACTTGGCTTCGGAGCCAAAGTTCACTCCAGTGAAAGCGGAACTCGCCAAATGGCTGCCGAAAGTTGACGCGGCTGAAGTACCCGCTCGCGGTAACGGCTGAGAGCTTGATAGAATCTCACAACAGGAGACCACTTACTACATGAAACTATTTTTGACTGCGGCCGCCACAATTCTGCTGACTTCCGGCTTGGCTGCGGCCGGGGAAAAGGGCATGATGCACTGCTTTGCCTTTACGGTGATTCCGGAGGCGACCGATGCCGATTGGAAAGCGTTCGCGGAAGCGACTGACAAATGGCCGTCGGAGTTCAACGGCATCCAGAAAGTTTGGCACGGAAAGCTGCGCGGACCGTTGGCGCAGTTTACGGTTTCGGCCGAAGCGCGGAAGAAACTGGCGGCCGGTGAGAAGGATGTCGACACAAAAGCGAATCGGTTGATGCGGCAGCATGGAGTCTGCATGCTGATGACGGGTCCGGAAACGTTGAAGGAGTACACGGCGGCGCCGTTCCACAAGGTATGGATGTCGAAGTATGAGAAAGTTCGCGTGGCCGGGACGACGACCTACGACATTTTAGGGCAGTAGCTTTTTGATCGCGGGGGAAGCCATTCAGCGCTTCCCCTTCAATTCATCGATCGAAACCGTCCCGCGGTCCCATCCCTTGGCCTGGGGCAGTTTCCGCGCTTTGTTCCTCCACAATCTCGCTTGTTTGTTGTCGCCGTTTTTCGCCGCGATTTGGGCGCGGGCGTCGAAGACGGAGCCGCGGAAGGGGTGGCTTTCGTCGAGTTCCCAGACGATGACGGCGTCGGCTTGATCGAGGAGAGCGAGGGCGCGGTTGGGCTGATTCGCGAGTTGCGCGGCGCGGGCGGTTTGAAGGAGAACGGTGGCGCGGCTGATGGCGCCGTCAATAGTAAGCAGAACGGGGAGGAGTTCTTCCATCTCGCTCCAGACGGGGGCGGAATCCATGCGGGCGACGGCGATATTGAAGCGGCAGGCGGCGCTCTGCAATTGGTCGATGGCGGGCGAGTGGCAGGCGTTTGTCCAGGCTTGCCGGGCTTCGCGGACGCGTCCGGCGGCGTGAAGGGCGACGCCGAGGCCGAGGAAGGCGGTGGACCGAAGAGGGCTGTTGGCGGAGATCTCGGCCAGGGACCGGTTCCACAGCGGAATGGCGGCCTCCGGAAATCCGCCAAGAGTTAGGTAACCGGCGAGCTCGGCGCGCAGTATGGCGAGGTCGTCGGGCGCGCAGGGGTGGCAAGATTGTAGCGCCTGGCGCTGGTGGGATTCGGCGGAACGCCAATCGCCGCGGCGGGCGGAGGCGGATGCGGCGGAACGGGCCGCGGCGGGATCCTGCCCGGCTGACAACGCCAGAACCGTAAGGACGAACAGAAGTGTTCTCATGCCCGAAGGATGGCGGGTGGCGCAATAGCAATCGCGAGTATGATGTCTGTAAGTAGTTGATTAGGAGGTAAATATAGATTTCAGTCCGGCGTGACCGACTTGCAAAACTTTCCAAAAAACGCTTGCACGGTGTGGTATGTGGCTCCCGGCTGCGTAGTCTGGGAGGGTGTTGGCCGGTTTTGCCCCTAAAACATAAATCGAGGTAATACGGGTCTAAAGCCTTCCGTTTTAGAGCTTGTTTTTAGATGGAAATGGACCGCTAACGATGCAACCGCAAGAGCTGGTCCACCGTGAGAGCCAGCACGCCGAACATCAATTGGGCCATCACCTTCTTCGCGCCTCGTACCCGCATCTGGCTGCTGAAGAATTGATCCTTCAGCCGGCTGAAGCCGCGCTCCACCATCGTTCTGGTTTTGTACCGATGCTTCTCGGCGGGATCCCATTCCGGCGGAAGTTCCACACGGGACGGCACCTGCGTTTTCGGTTTCGGCCGCGTATGGGTGTGAATGATCGGCTTGTGGTTCTGCCGTTGGCTGGCCGTCCGAATCGCCTTGGCATCATAGGCGGAATCCATCACATCGTAAAGATAGGTGATGCGATCGGTGGTCATGTGTATCATCGGAATCGCCACCTGCGAATCATGCAC
>Ga0163151_10003029_pt1 | contig 24814 bp, 24 predicted proteins | sample OliLakLV19MP5IB2_FD_145596 | JGI IMG/M metagenome (GOLD analysis project Ga0163151, IMG submission 145596) | Freshwater microbial mat bacterial communities from Lake Vanda, McMurdo Dry Valleys, Antarctica - Oligotrophic Lake LV.19.MP5.IB-2 | ecosystem: Environmental > Aquatic > Freshwater >...
GAGATTACCAGATTTGATTAGATCCTGAATAATTTTCACAATTAAATTGTTTCAAACCCTAAGATTAAAGTCAATTTCTTGCTATACTGAATATTGTGGAGAATTTGGGAAAAACCAGAAGAAAATTAAAGCCCATTGCCAGAAAAAGACATAACTATGTCTACTTGTTTTTAGCAATTCTTCTTGGAATTCAGATTGTCTACTTATTCTTCAATTATCCACCCAGCTACAAATTTCCTATACAAATCTTTAGTGTTCCAATTCTTCCGGTTTTTCTAATTTCCTTTGCAGCATTTATTTATAGCTCTCTAACCTTTATTTTGATTCAAAAAACTCAAGGACTGTTAGCAAGCTTTTTCGTCACTCTTTATCTAATTCTTAGAATAATTGGATTAACACACTGGATATTTCTTGTTTTACTTTTCGCGCTTTTTGTAACAATAGAATTATTTCTATTTAAAAAAAAATAATTATCTCGTAATAGTAATCTTATCTCCTGCGGCATTTGGGGCAGAAACAGTTACTCTATTATTTGAGTCTTTTGATACGAAATATCCAGTATCATAAGTTATATTACAATCCGTAATTTCATTATCGCCTACAACTGGATCTTGAGGAAGTGCCGGGATATAGTTTGGTACTAAATCGTTGCAAAGATCAGCTTGATATTCTGTTATTTCTTGTTCACCTGTAGTTATCGCAACTGGCAAAATTCCCTTATTGTCTGCTGCATATGCTCCAATTGCATTAAGAATCTGAGTTACATGTGATCTTCTTTTTGTATTATCAGCAGATGAAATATTTATGTTTGGCGTATCATCATCGTAATTATCAATTTCTTTATCGTATCCTAGATCATCTATCTCATAGCTTATGCAATGGTAGCCTTTTGGGTGTGTTTTCTTGGATTCTGAGTATCTATCATAATAATCATATTCATCGTACTCCGCCGCGATTTCCTTACTATCTGTTGAAAAATTCGCACACAATTGATAAGTAATATTCGAGACTTTCTTGTATTCATAAGGTTTTTTGGATTCTGGATCACTAAGATTAAGCCTTGCCGCTGAAGGGTTAGACTGCATTAAAACCTGAAGATCAGTTGGTAGTGAATTTTTGCTTTCGTAATATTCATCTATCTCATATGATATATCTCTAAAATTATTTATTCGCTCTTCATCCAGCTTAATATTTCTTGCTGAATTAGGCCCTCCAGTTTGGGCAATTCCTCCGATTATTATTAAAATTACAAAAATAGTGAATATGCCTATGAAATAATAATATTTACGCATTAAATTTTTTGTCCTCCCTAAGCTCAAAAAAACAATACAAAAATATAGACAAATTAATTGAAGCTGTTATTGAGAAGTGGGAAAGAAAATTAAGACTCCCATTTCCTGTTAATAAGTTCATAACAAGATAAATTATTTTGTATAGCATAAAAATAAATGTTGCTGCTAAAGTTAAATACAAAAATAATTTTCTGATATCTAGTTTTCTTATCGCTGGATCTTCTAGCTTTCTTTTATTCACCCATAAAAATAATACTGCAAAAAACGGATAAACAACTATTAATGTGGCTAAATAGGGAATCATTGGAGAAATAAGACCATAGCCTGATCCAATTACATCCAGCACAAACCATGAAAAAATATCAGGTAGTCCTCCAGCATCTCCCCCAGGATTTCCAAGCGGAGGAAAGAATTTTTCAGCGCTATAATGAAGAATCATTCCAATTGCAGCCGAAACAAAATAAAGCGTAATAAACATGAATAAATATGCAAAAGCTTCAAGGGTATGAGTGTTTCCACTAGAGTGATTTGAGCTTTGAATCCCTTGTTGCGGAGATAAATTCTCACTAGGCAATGAGTTGTGTACAATATTTGAATTTTGTTGAGGCTGACCTAAATCATGGTTATTTACTTCCATAAATACAGATTATGATTTTACAAGATATTATGTCAAGTTGTGGAAGCTAATATAAACTGGTAAAATTGAGGCTATCATGAATAAATTCTATATTACAACAGCAATTCCTTATGTAAATGGAAAGCCGCATATAGGACACGCTCTCGAATATTTTCAGGCAGACACCATAAAAAATTATCACGCGCTTTTAGGAGAAGAAACGCTCTTTCTTTCCGGCGCAGATGAAAATGCTTTAAAAAATGTTCAGAGGGCGGAAGAAGAGGGAATTTTAACTCAGGAATTACTAGATAGAAATTCTAAAGTTTTTGAAGATTCTTATGCAAAACTTGGAGTAAAACTTGATGTTTTTGAAAGAGGAAGTGACACCTCTCATCATTTCCCTGGAGTCCAAAAACTTTGGGAATTATGTGATAAGAATGGGGATATTTATAAAAAATCTTATACTGGCCTTTATTGCGTTGGGTGCGAAAGTTTTAAAACAGAAAAAGAACTAGTTGAAGGTAAATGCCCGGAACACCAAAAAGAACCAGAAAAAATAACAGAAGAAAATTATTTCTTTAAACTTTCAAATTATCAAGATAAATTATTAAATCTGATTGAGACAAATGAACTTCGTATAGTTCCAGAAAGTAAAAAAAATGAAATTATTTCTTTTATTAAACAGGGCTTGGAAGATTTCAGTATTTCAAGAAACAAAGAACGCGCAAAAGGAGTAGGAGTTCCTGTACCAAATGATCCGACACAAGTTATATACGTTTGGTTTGATGCCTTAGCAATTTATATAACCGGAATTGGATACGGCGTTGATGAAGAAATGTTTGGGAAATGGTGGCCGGCGAATACACATGTTATTGGAAAAGACATAAGCAGATTTCATACAGTGTATTGGCCGGCAATGCTTTTATCAGCTGGGCTGCAAACTCCCAAAACAGTTCTTGTCCATGGATTTGTTCAAAGTGGTGGACAGAAAATGTCAAAAACTTTAGGAAATGTGATTGATCCTTTTGAAATTTCTGAAAAATATGGATTGGAACCATTCAGATATTACATGCTTTCTCAGATTCCAACAACTGACGATGGAGACTTTACGATTGCGCGATTTATCGAGGTCTATAATGCAAATCTGGCAAATGGTATTGGGAATTTAGTGGCGCGAGTGGCCAGACTTTGTGAGAAAATTGAACTCGATTCACTGCCTGAACCAATTCTTGACGAAGAATATAAGAAGTATTTTAAAGAATATAGATTTAATGAACTTTTAGAAAATATCTGGAAAAAGATTTCAAAAATAGACCAGGAAATTGAAGAGAGCAAGCCTTGGGCTGTTGAAGATTTGGCAAAACTTAAAGAGCTTTTACAAGATTGGGTCATAAAAATTGACCAGATCGCGTATGAATTAAAACCTTTTCTTCCAAAAACTTCAGATAAGATAAAGGCTATTTTTAAAGATTCAAAAGTTAAACCAACAAGCCCCCTATTCCCAAGAATTTAGTTGCAATTTAGCTAGGACTCATCTACATTCAGATTATGGACTCCATATTTTTTATAGTAATTAGCTCTCTTGTTGTCTATCTATTTATCGTAGCCGCAATTAGGGTCTTTGGAAAAAGAGAACTTTCTCAACTCTCTGTAATTGATCTAGTATTTATTCTTCTTATAAGTAACTCTGTTCAAGACGCCATGATTGGAGGAAATATAAATTTTCTAATTGGCGGACTAGTCGCAGCAGGTACACTTTTCGTAGCAAATTATTTTATGGGAGAGCTCTTCTTCAGATCAAAAAGATTTAGCAAGCTAATTCAAGGTGAACCCCTCATGCTCATCTATGAAGGTAAAGTTATTGATGAGCATCTCAAAAAAGCTAAAATTTCTCACGATGAACTTGAGTCTGCCGTGAGAGAACACGGAGTTGTTGATATAAAACACGTAAATCTTGCAGTCCTAGAAAGAGATGGAAATATCAGTGTTCTATCAAATGATTTTAAAAATAAAACTACGAAAAAAAGAAAATCAGACAAAGCATTTGAAGAACCTCTTTAGGAATTATAAATAATCCTTCATATAAGGCTCATAAATTATATAATGGAGTTTATGATAGACGTTCATTGCCACATGCAATTTCACTCTTTTAAAAAAGATGCTGATGAGGTAATCAAAAAAGCTCTCCACAGCGGAGTCGAAGTAATAATAAACACTGGAACTAGCCTCGAATCAAGCGAGTCCGCTGTTAAGCTTGCAGAAAAATATGAAAAGCTTTATGCAATTGTCGGAATCCATCCTCATCACGCGGATAAACTTAAAGATGGATGGGACAAGAAATTAATTAAAATTGCTAAAAGCTCAAATAAAGTCGTGGGAATTGGTGAAATTGGGCTTGATTATTATTCATACGCATCTAATGGAATAGTAGATCCTCAAATGCAAAAACAAGTATTTGAACGCCAGCTTGAGATTGCAAACGAACTTGAATTACCGCTTCAAATCCATAATCGCCAAGCGGGCGATGACATCCTGAAAATAATAAATGATAAATGGTCAATAATAAATCGTGGCGGAATGTTCCATTGCATGTCTGGAAATGTAGAATTTTTAAATAATGTTCTTGATCTTGGATTTTACGTAGGATTTGATGGAAATATTACTTACGAAGGAATAGCAAAAGGAGAGGATACTCCGCTTTCTGAGCTTGTTAAAAATGCTCCAATTGAGCGAATCGTGACTGAAACAGATGCTCCGTTCTTAACTCCAATTCCTTTCCGCGGTAGTCGCAATGAATCCGTACATGTTATAATTGTGGGTAGTCAAATAGCAAAAATTAAAGGCTTAACTCAGGAAGAAGTCGAGAATAAAACCTCGGAAAACGCCCGAAGAATATTTAATCTATGACAAATTTTTTTAATAAAATTTTTACACGCTACCCAATTAAGACACATCGCTCGCTTTTGGCTCTCCCGGGAATGGTTTCCTGGACAGTTATTCTTTTTCCAATCTGGGCTTCTCCATTCTTCCCATACGCTGTTGCTTACTTCATTCTCTTCTTTGACATATTCTGGTTCTATAGATCATTTAATCTGATGGCAACTGCATACGTAGCTTCCAAGAAAATAAAATCAGCGGAGGCTAAGAACTGGCTTGAAAAAGCATCAAAGATGGACGACTTCGAAAAAGTGACACAAATAGTTGTAATCCCAAATTATAAAGAAACCGAAGAAAAACTTAGGAGAATTGTAGGCACAATTGCCGCTCAGACTTTCCCAACAAAAAGAATTTATGTAGTTCTTGCTATGGAAAAACGCGAAGAGGATGGAAGAAAAAAAGCAAATCAAATCATAAAAGATTTCAAAGATGTATTTGGAGGAATTTATGCAACATACCATCCTGATATTTTGGGGGAGGTAAAAGGCAAATCTTCAAATGAATCACATGCTGGAAAAGAAATTTACAAAATCCTAGTAGATGGAAATGTGATTGATATTAATCACGCAACGATTACTACAGCAGATGCTGACTCTATGTTTAATCATCAATATTATTCTTATCTTGCATACGACTTCTTGAGAGAACCAAAAAGATACAACAGATTTTGGCAATCAGCAAATGTCGATCATAATAATTTCTGGACCGTTCCTGCGGCAAGTCGCGTATTCTCCTTCTTCTCAAGTCTTCACAGAACAGGTCTTCTTGTCCAGGGAGATAAACTTATCGCAACCTCAACTTATTCCTTATCATTTTTACTACTAAAGCGAATCGGATTTTGGGATACTGACGTAATTCCTGAAGATTACAGGGTTTACTTCAAGGCATATTTTGCGATGAAAGGAGATATGGGGGCAAATCCTATCTTCCTAAAAACGACAATGGACGCTCCGCTTTCACCGACTTATGTTGGAAGCCTTAAGAATAAATATTCTCAGATAAGAAGATGGAGTTACGGCGCAAGCGATGATCCTTTATTTATAAAATGGTATCTAACAGTTCCTGGTGTGCCATTTATTAGAAAAACAAAAATATTATTCAATGTTCTATTAGATCATTTCCTATGGCCAGCAAATTGGTTTATATTAACAATTGCGACCAGCGTTATAACTCTAATGAATCCCGAATTCAGCAGGACTTCTTTGGGATATAGTCTCCCCGTTATGGCGAGGGTCATTCTTACAACTTCTTTAATTGCACTAGTAATTATGATCGTTATCGATTATAGAAATAGACCAAAACATTTAAGCAAATCAAGATTCAGAGAGCTAATGTTCCCTCTGGAATTTGCTCTAATGCCAATCGCAGGATTTTTTCTGAATTCTCTCCCAGCAATTATTTCTCATACACAGCTTATGTTGGGAAAAAAAATGGAGTATAAAGTTACAGAAAAACTATGAAACTAGTAAAAAAACTCGAGAAAGATTTTTCATTCTGGTTTCTATTAACAGCCTCTCTCGCTTTCTTCTTCTTAAGACTCCCCTCATTGTTTGAACCATACTGGTATGGAGATGAGGGCATTTATCAGGCTCTTGGAATTCTGATAAACAGTGGTGAAAGCCTTTATTCAGGAGCATGGGATAATAAACCCCCCCTTCTTTACGCTCTTTATGCAATTTTTAACTCAGACCAATTCGCAATACGAACACTATCATTACTATTTGGAATGGCTTCAATATGGCTCCTCTATTTAACAGCAAGGAAATTATTTCCAAACAATAAATATGCTTCTATAATTCCTACGATTGTCTTCGTATTTGCATTTGGAACAAGACTAATTGAAGGCAATATCGCAAACGCAGAAAACTTTATGATTCTCCCGATTTTAATATCTGCATATTTAATTGTATGTGGAGTAACTCTCAAAAAAGCACTCCAATTTAAAACTTATTTCCTTGCTGGCTTTCTGCTATCGATCGCATTTATGACAAAGATTGTAGCAATTTTTGACTTTCTCGCTTTTTCTACTTTTATATTAATAAACCTGGATAAAAGTTATAAAGAAAAAATAAAAACAAAACTAATTCCTTTCTTCTTAGGATTTATTCTCCCGGTAATACTAACAACAGGATATTATTATTTAACAAATAACTTCAAAGACTATATGGATGCTTTTGTTTTTAGCAATATTGGATATGTTGATTACAGAAATAATTTCATAATTCCTCAAGGCCTCCTTTATTTAAAAGCATTAATTCTTCTTGGAGTCGTAATTGCTGTCTTCAAGCATAGGCTCAGTCTTAATAATGGACTCATTTTTGTAATTATTTGGCTCGCTTTTTCTCTATTTAATACTTTTTTTTCTCAAAGAGATTATACGCATTATGTAATCATGACTCTTCCAGCTTTTTGTCTTTTAATTGGAGCTGTTATTGAAAATAAAAATTATAGAAATTATTTATTAGTAATTTTAGTTTTATCTTTTATAGTAATTACTTATACTTTTGATTTTAAAGGAAGATTTGAGAAATATTATGGAAATTTTATTTCATATTCTTTAGGCAATAAAGATACCGATTCTTATTATGCTTTCTTTGACCGCAATACTCCACGTGATTATGAAATCGCAAGATTTATAAAAGAAAACACAAACGAAGATGAAGATGTATTTATCTGGGGGAATAACGCACAAGTTTATAAACTCACCGAAAAGAAACCCATTGTCCGCTACACCGTCGCATATCATATAACTGGATTTACTCAAGGCATAAAAGATATGACAAATGCAATCAATTCTAAAAAGCCAAAATTTATTATCATAATGCCTGAACCTGGCAATTTCCCATTGCCTCTAAATGACTATAGTGAGAGAATAGACATCCAAGGCGCGAAGGTATATGAAAAAGTACTTTAAATACATAAAACAGGACAGATTAGTCTTAAGACTTTTTATATTTTCATTCATTTTAGTGGTATTAGGATTTGTCTATGTGATATTTAATTATTCCAAGCTTCCTCCCGTTCTTCCAATTTTTAACCAGTTCCCATGGGGTGAAAAAAGACTAAGCATAACTCCCGGAATTTTTATTCCACCATTTATTGCTCTTGGATTTTTGGTAATAAATATTTTTCTTGCTGCATTGAGTTATGAAAAATCACCGCTACTTGCTAGACTTTTTGCTGTAACGACTTGCCTTACCGGTCTCTTGGCTTTGCTATTCGTAATTAGAACAATAACATTGATAATCTAATGGACTTTATCTTAAACAACGTTATTACGCTGCCATTTTTACTGGCTTTTTTAACAACCGCTCTGATTACTCCACTTTGTATTATTCTTCTCAAAAAAAATGGAATCGTTGATGATCCAAAACGGAAACATCCAGCAATACTCCATAAAAAACCAATTCCCAGAGGGGGCGGAATTCCACTATTTATCGGGGCGCTGGTTGCAGGAATCATCTTCTTGCCGTTCAACCTAACAGTTGGTGCAATATTCTTAGCTGCATCCATTGCTCTTGTTGTTGGTGTTCTAGATGACAAATATGACTTATCTCCATATCTAAGATTTGGCATTAATATTCTTTGTGCATTAATAGTAGTTGCTGCGGGAATTAGCGTAAATTTTATTACCAATCCTCTCGGTGGAATTTTATATCTTAATGAAATAAGACTCCCACTAGAGTTCTTGGGGACAAACGGTGCGATTGTTTTATCAGATATTGTTGCGGTTATATGGATTGTTTGGGTAATGAACATGCTTAATTGGAGCAAAGGAGTGGACGGACAAATGCCAGGAATTGTCGCAATCTCTGCAATCTTTATTGGAACTCTTAGCCTAAGGCTTGGGTATCTTGATGCAACTACACAAGCTTCCGCAACTCTTTCTTTTATTGTAGCTGGATCAGCTCTGGGATTTTTAATCTACAACTTTCATCCTGCAAAAATTTTCCCTGGGTACGGTGCTACGGCGATATATCTTTTGCTTGCAGTCGCAGCAATTCTTTCAAGCGCAAAGCTCGCAACTGCAATCCTAGTGATGGGTGTCCCGCTTGCAGACGGTGCATTCACAATTGCCAGAAGAATCGCATCCGGACATTCTCCGTTCTGGCATGACAGAAAACATCTCCACCATTTATTGCTCGAACACGGACTAACTCAAAGACAAATCGCATTGTTTTACTGGGTAATTTCTGCTATATTTGGCTCACTCGCACTAATTCTTTCAAGTAAAGGTAAGGCTTTTGCCATCATTATGCTAGTTATAATAGTGGGGGGCGCTTTACTTTTTTTGAATTATTTTTTGAGAAGAAAAAATGGGCAAACTGCTGTATAACTTATTTAGACTTCTTCGCCCACGTCAGTGGGTCAAAAACTTTGCTCTTTTTGCTGCAGTAACTTTCACGGGCGAACTTTTTAATCCTACCGCTGTCTATCCAGTAATACTTGGATTCTTTGTTTTCTGCGGAATCTCCTCAGCAAGCTATATTATCAATGACATAATAGATATTAAAAATGACAAGCTTCATCCATTTAAAAAATTCAGGCCTCTTGCACACGGAGATGTAAATATAACTCTTGCTGCGGGAATTGCATTTGCTTTGATTTTAGGATCTCTTGCTGTTGCATCCTTTGTCAACTTTACCTTTTTCCTATTTGTAATAGTGTACCTTCTTCTCCAAATTATGTATTCTACGTTTCTTAAAACAATTACTGTTATCGATATTCTTGCCATAGCTGCAGGCTACATTTTAAGAGTTTACGGAGGAGAATTCGCAAGCGGATATCATATTTCCGTTTGGCTTCTGTTAACAACGATTTCAATTTCCCTATTCCTCGCTATCGGAAAAAGAAGATCAGAACTTACGCTTATTTCAGCAAGCAAATTGGAAAATATTTCTGCGACCAGAAAAACACTATCTCATTATTCCGAAAGACTTCTTGATGTCTATGCGGCTATATTTGCAACCTCAACATTTATCGCCTATTCATTATTTACATTCCTTGAAGACCCAGCAGGAATTCATCTCGCATTTGGAGAAGTACTTTTACCTGATATTCCAAATCTCCAGAGAAAATGGCTAATGCTAACTATTATCCCTGTGGTTTATGGACTCATGCGATATCTTCAAGATATTTACGAAAAAAATGAAGGGGAAAGTCCTGAAAAAGTATTGTTCTCAGATAAACCATTATTGATAACTATCGGGATCTGGGTCGCGATGGTAATATTTATAATCTACTTTATCCAACCCTAATTCTCTTTTCTAGCATATTCCGTACTAATCCATCCTATTTGACCGTCTGTTAATTTTATCTCGTACCAGTTTTCTTTTTCAGAAACCAATTCAAGATTGTCACCTGGATTTACAGTTCCAATCTGACTAGATCCCAAACTATCTCTCTCTCTTACTCTTAAAAACCCCGTTGGAGTCTCTAGGATCACTACTTTATTAACAACTTCTGCGGAAGTTGAAGCCTTAGCATTCTCCTCTGTTAAATCTGTTCTTATTCCAAGACTAACTGCTGCTTCAAGTCTTTTTCCTGGAACTGTTTTTACTTTAATTACCTTTTCCCGATAACCGTCTTTAAGTAATTTTATTTCATGATCAGAAGCAGTTACATCTTTAATTTCAAGTGGGGTCTCTCCTTTCACATTGCTATCTAGAACAACCTGCGCACCTGTTGGAAACGAGATCACAAGAATCTCAGATTTATTCTTATCGCTGATATCTGAGAGCGTTATAACACTCCCAGTCGACGCGCTCGATTTTTTATCAAATGTTCTATCAACTACGGTAAGCACTCCTTGGAAAATTGTAATCTTCTGCTCATACTCTTTAAATCCTTTTTCGACAGGAACTAATTTAATAGTATGCTCTCCGGTTTTTACAAGTTGCTGCAATTCACAAAGACAAAGCGGAGTTTTACCGATAAATTTACCGTCTAAGAATACCTGGGTAGCCGGAACTGAGGTCACTTGAAGAGCACCTTTTCCGCTTTCACGATTTACAATAAGAACAATAATAAGAAATAAAATAGTGAGAACGAGAAGCGGGGTTAAGAAAAGGATTACTTTTTTAATCATTGGCTAGAGATTTAATATAGCATAGAGCTCTTTATCAGTTCAATTAATTTATCTTATTGACTAATTCGTTTAGCCTACTATAATAGCAATAATAAATGGCAGGAAAAAAGAATAAAAATTCGAATGCCACTTTTAACTCCAGGTTGCAAAAACTTTGGGATGAAAATAAATTTGTCTGCATTGGACTAGACTCCGAATACTCCAAGATTCCTAAGTCTATAAAAGGAAATGAACCTGAAGATAGAATTCTGCAGTTCAACAAAGCTATTATTGATAAAACACATGACCTAGTTCTTTCTTATAAACTCAACTCTGCTTTTTATGAAGCTCAAGGAGAAGATGGAATTGAAGCGCTCGCCGAGACCGTTAAATATATTAAGAAAAAATATCCTGAAATTCCTGTGATTTTAGACGCTAAAAGAGCTGATATCGGAAACACAAATAAAGGATATGTCGATTTTGCCTTTAAAGAGGTGCAAGCTGATGCTATTACTATTCATCCATATCTTGGACAAGAAGCAGTGCAGCCTTTCTTGGATCAAACAGACAAAGGAATTATCGTACTTGTTAGAACATCAAATCCAGGGGCGAGAGAATTTCAGGATATTAAAAGCGAAAACGGCGATCCTCTTTATTTAACTGTTGCTAAAAACGTAACAAAAAATTGGAATAAAAATAAAAATTGTGCAGTTGTAGTTGGAGCGACATACCCTGAAGAGTTAAAGCAAATCAGAGAAATTATAGGAGACATACCAATACTTGTTCCAGGAATAGGTGCTCAAGGAGGAGACCTAGAAGCAACAATTGAAGCAGGTCTTGATTCAAGAGGACAGGGAATTATAATTCATTCCGCGCGAGCAATTATTTTTGCTGATAGTTCGCCTGATTTCGCAAATGTAGCTCGTGAGAAAGCGCTTGAATTGCATAACCAAATAAATACTGTGAGAAAAAATATTTTAAGAGAAAAAGAAGTTGCAAAAATTCTAGGAGGAGCCAATGCAGTCTTAACTAATGGTCATTTTGTTTATGTTTCAGGCAAACACGGTGATAAATATATTAATAAAGATGCCATCTATCCTAACATCAATGCTATTAGAAAACTCTGCAAGATGTGGGCGGAAGATTTTAAAGATTCTGGAGTTGAAGTAGTTGTTGGCCCAGCAATGGGAGGGATTTTACTTTCCCATGACACAGCTGGAGAATTATCAAAGATTTTAAACAATGATATTCCTGGAGTTTATGCGGAAAAAAATGGAGACGGCGGATTTACATTCACAAGAGGATATGATGCTTTTATAAAAGGAAAAAAAGTTCTAATAGTTGAAGATGTTTTAACAACTGGCGGAAGCGTTAAAAAAGTAATCGATTTAACTAGGGATGCTGGTGGAGAAATAATTGGACTTGGCGTTATTGCTAATCGCGGCGGTGTAAAAGCAGAAGATGTAGGAGTTAATGAAATCAATTCATTGATGGATATACAGATGGTCACCATGGAAGCCTCTGACTGTACTCTTTGCAAAGACGGCATTCCAGTAAATATAAATGTTGGAAAAGGCAAACTCTTCCTCTCAGGCAAAAAAATTCTTTAATTTCTCAAATTATTTTATTAAACTAAAAAACCCTTAGTAGTCCATGCCGCCTGGTGGCATACCCGGAGATGGCGGAGAATTTTTTTCCGGCAGATCAGTTATGAGAGCCTCTGTTGTAAGTATCATTGTTGCTACTGAAATTGCATTCTGAACTGCAGCCCTTACTACCTTAAGTGGGTCTACAATTCCTGCCTTCATCATGTCAATTGGCTCTGCAGTCTCAACACTTTCTAACGCCAATACGTCAAATCCTTGACCAGTGGAGGCTCCAATTCTAGCTTTTGCAATTAATTGTCCTGGGTCAAATCCTGCGTTTTCAATAAGTTTTTTAAATGGTGCTTCAAGAGCTTCCTTTACGATTCTTTGTCCTGCAACCTCATCTGCCGTTGCCTTTTCATCTATCTTCATTCTTGTTGCTATATCTAGAAGCGCAATAGATCCTCCAGGAACAATTCCCTCTTCAAGGGCTGCCTTTGTTGCTGCAACTGCGTCAATTACCCTTTCTTTTCGATCCTTAAGCTCTACTTCTGTTGCTGCTCCAACATTTATAACAGCTACTCCACCTGTGAGCTTGGCAAGTCTTTCTGCAAACTTTTCCCGATCAAACTCTGATGTCGTTGTATCAATTGCGCGTTTTATCTGAGCAATTCTACTTTCAAGATTTTTCTTGTTACCTTTTCCGCCAATAATTCTCGCTGATTCCTTATCTGCCCAGACTTTATCTGCTCTTCCGCACATTTCAATTGTCACATTTTCAAATTTAGTTCCAGTATCTTCAGAAATTACAGTTCCACCTGTGAGAATTGCGATATCTTCAAGCATTTCGCGCCTTCTGTCACCAAATCCAGGAGCTTTTACTGCAAGAGTATTGAATGTTCCTTTTAATTTATTAAGAACTAGCATCGCCAAAGCTTCGCCTTCAATCTCATCAGCAATAATCACCAGGTCTTTAGAAACTTTTACAAAATTTTCAAGGAAAGGAATAAGCTCCTGGAGATTTGAAATCTTTTTATCCGTAATGAGAATATATGGATTTTCGATTTCTGAATCCATCTTATCTGCATTTGTTACAAAATATGCAGAAGCGTACCCCTTATCAAATTCCATACCTTCTTTATATTCAATTTCTGTTGTAAGCCCGCGTCCTTCTTCAACAGATACAACTCCATCTTTTCCAACCTTTTCTAATGCATCTGCAATGAGTTTTCCAAGCTCTGGATCTCCAGCTGAAATAGTAGCTACATTTGAAATGTCCACTGGCTTAATATCTTTTGCCATTTTCTTAAGCTCCGCTACAGCGAAATCTCCAGCTTTCTCAAGCCCTCTTCTCATTATCATAGGATTCGCGCCGGCTGTGATTCTTAAAATGCCTTCGTCAACTATTGCGCGGGCAAGAATTGTTGAGGTTGTTGTACCATCTCCGGCAACATCTGCTGTTTTTGAAGCAGCTTCCTTAACGAGCTGTGCTCCCATATTTTCAAATGGATTCTCAAGCTCAATTTCTTTTGCGACAGTTACTCCATCATGAATTACATTTGGAGCTCCCCATTTTTTATCAAGTGCTACATTACGTCCCTTAGGACCAAGTGTTGTTGCCACAGCATCAGCAAGCTGATCTACGCCTTTTTTTAATAATTCTCGTGCTTCTGCGCTATATTTAATTTGCTTTGCCATAAATTACTCCATTATCGCCAATATATCTGTTTGACGAACTAATTTCCATTCTTCACTTCCAACTTTTAATTCATCTCCGCCCCATTTTTTAAATAAAACTTTTTGACCTACTTTAACAACCATTGGAATTTTTCCATCTCCATCTTCATTCCATGCTCCTTCTCCAATTGCCATAACTTCTCCAGCTTGTGGTTTTTCGCGTGCATTATCAGGAAGAATGATCCCAGATGCGGTTTTACCCTCTGCTTCTAAAGGCTTGATGAGAACATGGTCGAATAAAGGTGTTATGTTATTTTTTGTTTTCATAATCAGTCAAACGTATAGTCTGCCATTTTACATAATAAAATTAATAACGTCAAGTGTTTATCTTTCATTTAAGACCAGGGAGGGTTGACACTCAATTTGATGTTGTATACGATAAAGATAGTTTGTCTAAAGTAAATTTTAATCTATCTAAAAAGAAACTCCTTTTATTAGGCTTTCTTTTTGCAGTCCTACTAGTTATTCCACTGACCGTATATTTAGTCCAGCAACAGCAGGACACCAGAACCCAAGCTGCTCCAAGCACGAGGCTATCATTTAGTCCACAGTCATCAACTACCGCAGTAGGCGATAAGGTAACTCTAGACATCCTAGTCTCCCCGGGAAGTAATCACGTCAGCTTTATTAAGCTAATCTTAAAATATGACGCCACAAAGCTCTCAGCTTCAGAAAGCAGTTTCGTGGTTGATCCTGCTTCGAAACTCGAAATTATTCAAGGACCAGTTGCAGAAAATGGAACCCTGTCTGTCGCTTTATCTATCGGAAGCAATCCCACTGAAGTTATCACTGCAGACACAAAAGTTGGAACGGTCACCTTCGATGTAATAGGCGCATCTGATTTGCCTACCGAAGTATCGTTTGACCCAACAACAGAAATTAGCTCCTTAAATGAAGCTAATCAGGATCATTCTGATGAAAATGTATTTCTTCAGAATGAATCTGCACCTGCAAGCATTACTATTCAAGGTGAAGGAGGAGCTGAAGAGGAAGGAGTGGATGAGCAAGACGAAGGAATAGATCCTGATCTTGACCCTAACCCCGAGTCTTCCGAATCAGGTGGCGTGGAAGAACAAGATGTCGCTAATCAATCCCCAATCTGCTCTGCGCTAGGTCTTGATGTATCTGCATCAGGAGTTGCTCCATATACTATTACATTTACTGCTGCGGGAACTGATACAGATGGGACAATTAGTAAGGTCGCATTTAATTTTGGAGATGGAACCATTCAAGAAGTTACAAGCGGTAATGGCATTGGAACAAATACAGTCGATGTCTCACTCTCTCATACCTATACAGTCCCTGACAACTATACAGCAAGCGTAATAGTTACAGATGACCAGGAAGGCACAAGCGACTCTGTAAGCTGTACTTCAACCGTAACCATTACCGGCAACGGAACTACCAATGATACCGCTACTAACACAACGACTACTGACGCTAGTGCCAGCGCAACCCCAATGCCAGCAACGGGGCCTGCAGATAAAATTGTAGGAATGGGAGTCCTCGGGGGAATATTATTACTTATTGGATCCCTCCTCTTTTTCGCCCTCTAATCTGGCTTTTACATATTCCCTACGAAACTATAGTTTTGCTTTTATTTTTCTCCTTTATGATTAACATCTTACAGAAAGGAGGTGAAAATTATGGCAAGAACAGTATTGGGAATATTTAATGACAGAGTAAATGCTGAAGCGGCAATCGCGGATCTTGAAGATCTGGATTATAACCCGAAGGACTTATCAATTGTTCTTAAAGACAAGCATGATAAAGAGGTAATCGAAGAAAATACTGGAGCCGATGTAGCTGAGGGTGCAGTGTCTGGAGCAACAACGGGACTCATTCTCGGAGGACTTGCAGGACTAGTTGCAGCAATAGCACTCCCGGGAATTGGAGCGCTATTTATTGGAGGCCCTATTGCAGCAGCATTAGGACTTTCCGGAACGGCGGCAACTACAGTATCAGGAGCAGCTACAGGAGCAGTTGCGGGCGGCCTAATCGGAGCTCTAACAAACTTAGGCTTATCTGATGATGAAGCTAAAGTTTATGAAGAAAGGGTTAGTGAAGGCGGTATTCTAGTCGCAGTGCCTGTTAGAGGCGAGGAAACAGCTGAGGTTAAAGAAGTTTTTGAGAACAACAAAGCATCTGATATCAAATCTGTAAGCGCAAAGGAATAAGGATTACTTCTCGATAAGAGAAAAGAGGACGTCTTGAGGAATACTGATTTTTCCGGTTTCGATCATTTTAGACTTTCCTTTTTTCTGCTTGTCGAGAAGTTTATCTTTTCTAGTCCTGTCTCCCCCATATAATCCGGCTATAACATCTTTTCTGTATGGTGAGATTTCTTCTCTAGCGATTATGTTACCGTTGATTACCGCCTGGATAACTTGCCGAAACTGTTGACGAGGAAGCTTTTCTTTAAGTTTTTCGGCTTTCTCTCGAGCTATATAAGGCGCTTCATCGCGATATGCATACTCACTAAGCACATCTACGGGGACATCATTTATTTTTATTTCGATATTTACCAAATCCGCCGGTCTATAATCTGATAGTTCATAATCTATGCTGGCGTATCCCGAAGTTATTGCTTTTAGATCTGAAGATAAACCGCGAACCAGCATGGAATAAGGCATTTCGTATTTAAGAATCGCGCTATTTTGAAAATAACTGACTTCGTTCATATTTCCCTTTCTTTGCTGACAAGTGGAGATAATTCCCCCAACATAACTAGACGGAACAAAAATGGTTAAATTCATATAGGGCTCGAGCATTGAGCCGTCTTCTTTTTTCTCATAAAGGACTTGAGGAGAAGTTAAAAACAAATCCACATCTTCCTCCTCTTTCAATCTCTGTCTTACAATATCCGCATGAAGTAGCCCTAAAAATCCAACACGAAAACCATTTCCCAAGAATGAGGAATACTCAGTAGCGATAGTGATAGAAGTATCGTTCAGGGCATATTTACCCAGACCTTCTTTTAAATTAACTAATTCATCCGTTGTTTTCGGATAAACACCGAAAAAAACCATCGGCTGTGGTTTCTTATATCCTGGAAGTGCGATTACTCCGGCGGATTCTAGGCATATGGTATCTCCAACTTGAGTCTCATGAATATCTTTAATTCCAGTTACGATATATCCTATCTCCCCAGCTATTAATTCACTCCTAGGAGTCATAAGAGGCGTAAAACATCCTATCTCCCCAGCATTTGTAGTTTTTTTACTTTGAAGAAAAGTGATTTTTCCACTCTTTGGAAGTTTCCCATCTACTATCCTTACATATACTATTACCCCCCTATGCTCGTCGTATAAAGCATCGAATATTAATGCGCGAAGTGGAGAGCTGTCTGAGCCTTGCGGAGGAGGAATTCTATCAATAATTCTTTTCAAAAGCTCATCAACATTTTGCCCTGTTTTTGCAGAAATGAATAGAACATCATTTTTATTTATCCCAAAGATATCCTCAAGCTCCTTAAGAACTTCTTCAGTTCGCGCACTCTGAAGATCAATCTTATTAAGAACCGGAATGATACTAAGCCCTTCTTTTTGTGCAGCAAAAAAATGTGCAACAGTCTGAGCCTGCACACCTTGAGTTGCGTCTATTAATAGTATTGCCCCTTCGCAAGCTGCGAGCGTTCTTGAAACTTCATATGAGAAATCGACGTGACCAGGAGTATCGATAAGATTTAAAACATACTTTTGCCCATTCTGTTCATAATTCATCCTGACTGGGGCAAGTTTAATAGTAATTCCACGGGCTTTCTCAATAGGATTTGTATCGAGATATTGCTCACCAATCTTATTTAGAGTTAGAGTATGAGTTAGCTCAAGAAATCTATCAGCAAGCGTTGATTTTCCATGATCAACATGCGCAATAATTGCAAAATTTCTAATATTTGAATTCATAAGTCTACTAGTATATCTATTTCTCGGGGCACAATCAATTATTGGCTGATCTTTGGCTCACTAACTTTTTCACTTTCTCCTAATAACTCTCTTCCCCCGCTAATTTTTCTGAATAACAACAGGAATCCGCTTGCCTCGCGAACATTAAATAACCATGTTAGGAAAAAATAAATTGAAAATCCTGCAAAGCTTGAAATTCCTGTTAATAGAATTAAATTTATTGTCTTTGTAGTATCAAATACTAGTTGATCTAAAAGCTTTATAGGAATATAAAGAGCAAAACCCATAAATATTACTGCTAAAAATATTTTTATTTGCGGGATAAAAAAGTCCCGACTGAAGACCTTAATCCTTTTGTTTAAATAGAATAGAAGCAAACTCAGATTTAGGATGGAAGCAATAGAATAAGAAAAGGCCAAAGATTCTACCCCTGCAGGAATTAATCTAAACCTACCTGTATATTGATAAGCTAAATTTTCAAGATTATTACTCCAAAGTATCACAAACATTAAGCTTAAACCTATCATTACACCTGTTGTAACTGCCCCTACAACAAGTGGTGTTTTTGTATCATGCAGCGCGTAAAATGCACGAGCTACGAGATAAGTTAGGGCTGTTGCAAAGATAGATAAAGAGAAAAATGCTAATGTCCTCCCGGTCAGGACTGTAGCTGCCCAATCAAATTGTGCAGCTCCAAAGATAAGCCTGACAATTGGAATTCTAAGAACTAGAAATAAAACAGAAACTGGAAGAATCAAATAAAGCATTTGGATATAACTTGCTGAAAATGTAGCCCTGAATACATCAAGCCTATCTTTCTCTCGAGACAACGCAGGAAGAGCAGCCTGTGCAATACTTTGCCCAAAAAGAACAACCGGGGCAAAGGCCAGAGTCATCGCATAGTCAAAGATGACGTAATTTCTTCCAGATGACGGAAGAAATGAAATTAAAGCAACAGTTGTAAGAGTCCCTAACTGAAAAATTAAAATTGAAAGTGTACGCGGACCCATGAGACGTGTAACTTCCAAAACTCCTTCTGTTTTGTAAAAAAAATTTGGTCTATAGCTAAATCCTACCCGTCTTACAAAAGGGATTTGAAAAAATGCATAAAAACATGCACCAATAATGACGCCAACAGCCGGCCCATAAATTCCAATTTTTGGAGCTAAAAAAACTATTCCTAAAATTATTCCCAAATTATAGAGCGCTGCTGAAACACCTGCAGCAAAAAAATTATTATATGACTGAAGAATTGCAGAAAAAAACGTCGCAATTAAGAAAATTATTTGTCCGAAGATAATAATCCTCATTAAATTTGCCATTAGTATCATCTGATCAGGGGAGTAGCCTGATCCAGGATTTAAAAAACTTAAAAACACTGGGGCGAAAATGAAAAGAATTAATGAAACTCCGCTAAAAAATAAAAAGCCTATTGAAAGAAGTGCAGATGCCATTCTATTGGCCTGCTCGTATTTCCCTTTAGTTAAATAGCTTGTAAATACGGGAATAAATGCCGACCAAAGTGCGCCCGCAATAATAAGCTGAAAGAAAAAATCAGGTATTTTTGAAGAAGCCAAATATACACCCAATGTATCGGACGCACCAAAATCTCCTACTAGAAGGCGCTGTCTGAAAAGGCCTAAAATTTGCGAAAGAATGGCAGTTGCCATCAAAACAAAGGCAGCAGAGAGAATATTTGTTTGTTTTTTTAATAGAAGAGATAGACCTTTTTGAAAGAAACGTAAAGGCATAAAAGAAAAAGTTAGCTTGCGAATATCAGTATAGCATGCTAAAATGCGCCTATGCCAGTAACAAAACAGGCCAAGAAAAAGTTAAGAAAAGATAAAAAAAGAGAAGCAGAGAACCTTAAGGTTAAAACAGTTTTCAAAAAAATTGTTAAAAACACAAGAAAAAATGCCACTGTAAAAAGCTTGTCAGAGGCAAGTAAAGTTATTGATAAGACTGCAAAGAAAGGCTTGATTCATAAAAATAAAGCAGCAAGACTCAAATCACGACTAGCAAAATCAAAAAGATCTGCATCCCCTTCTTCTAAGCCTAAAGCCAAAGCGCAGTAGCCTCTTTTATTTTGACAAAAAGGTCAAAAACCCATAGACTAAAATTACATGCAGTCTTCTTCTATTGACCTGATCAAAAATAAATCTAATCTTACTGATGAGCTTATAAAATGGGCTTTAACATTTGGAAGATTACTTATTATCCTTGTAGAAATAGTTGCTTTTAGTGCATTTATCTATAGATTCTCGCTTGATCGAAAAATTATTGATCTAAACGACAAAATAAAACAAAGCCAAGCGATTATTGCCAGCACAAAGACTCGCGAAGACACATATAGAAGTCTTCAAGAAAGAATTGCAACCATTGAAATGGTCTCCACTACTGGGAATGTTAGTGAAAAAATATTAAACGATATAATTAATATTACGCCCCCCGAAATTTCATATAGATCACTACTTATAGAAGACGAGAAAATCGATATGGAAATTGATGTTATTTCTGTTTCTGCATTAACATCTTTCATGCAATCACTTAAAGATTATCCACAAATTAGCTCTGTTACGATCGTAGGAATCGATAATGAATCTAGCTCTAATTCTATAATTGTAAAAATTAATATTCGGCTTAAAGAGGTTACGAAATGAAAACTGTATTTAAAACATCAAACTTTGACAAATACTATAAGGATTTAGTTCCATACCTTAAGAAAGAAAAAAATCAGCAATACTTTACGATCATACTTTCCCTTACCGCTTCAATCTTCTTTATAGTATTTGCAATAAATCCTACTATTTCAACTATAGTTAATCTACGAAAACAACTCACAGATGCCCAATTTGTAGATGAAAGATTAACTCAGAAAATTAACAATCTCTCCTCTTTATCACAGCAATATCAGACCATAGAAGGAGATATTCCGTTAATTCTAGACGCTCTCCCTGAAAAGCCAGAAGCCCCTACCCTGGTCGGACAAATTCAAACCATCGGAGAAGACTCATCTGTCCAAGTAAACGATATTGAGATTTTGCCTATAAATCTTTCTGTAAAAAATTCCACTACAAGTTCATCATTTGAATTTAATGTAACCGGGGAAGGAAGCTCTACAAACATTCAAGAATTCCTAAAGAATCTAATTTCAATGCAAAGAGCTGTTTCAATCACATCAATACAATTTGTCGAAAACAGTAACGGAGAAAATTTAAGCTTTGTAATAAAAGGCTTAGCATATTTCAAAAAATAAAATGAAACAAAAAAAACTTGCCATCTTACTAGTACCTATTTTTATACTAACTATCCTATGGGTAATTTTTAATGTTTATCACAGCCATGTTGATTCGACAATTGATGTTCCACTAACTACTCAGATTATCCCAATTGAAGGAACTTTTAATACAGATGCTATCGATAAAATAAAGGAAAGAAATAGAATTGATGCAGCAAATGAATTTAGTGCGCCAGAAACAGAAGACCTCTCTCCAAACCCTAGTCCAAGTCCAAGTCCAGATCTTGAGGATGAAACTGCTACGGAAGCAGCAGAAACCGAGGACGAAGATGAATAATGAGTAAGAACATATTTAACAGAAAAATTCCATCCTTACTTGCAGTTGTTGTAATTATTATTGGAATTATTATAACTACTTTTCTTGTAAAAGAGGGTTCTTCTCTCTTAACTAGAGCAGGCCCAGGCAGCGAGCCTAAAAATATTCACATAACAAATATCTCTGATACATCGTTTACTGTCACGTATACAACAAGTGACTCTGTCAACGGAACAATAACTATGAGCACAGATCCAAATGTGCTTGATGAAATAGTTCTTGATGATAGAGATCAATTATCACAAGAAATTAATAAATACAGCACGCACACCATTTCAGCCAATAATCTTAAACCGAACACGAAATATTATTTCTCAATCACATCAAGTAGTAAAACTATTCTTAATAATGAATCACCATTTGAGATTACAACCGGACCAGAAATAGATATCGCCCCTCTATCTCAAGGGCCAATCACGGGAAAAGTGGTTAATCCTGATGGCACAGCGCCGCAAGATGGAATTGTATTAGTAAAAATTAACGACGCAGAAACTCTTTCGAGCTATCTTAAAAATGATGGAAATTATACAGTGACAATAAACACACTTAGAAACTCTGCGCTAACTGATTACTATCCTTTGGATGCTGGTACGCAAGTTAATATTGAAATTTATTCATCTAGTCTAAAATCTCAAATAAGAGTTTCTGCTAATCAAATATCTCCAGTACCTTTAACAGCTCTTTCTAGTAATTATGACCTTTCAGAAAATACTCAGAGTCAGCCTGTTAAATCTTCAAGATCTGCTAGCTTTAGGGATCTTATTTTCCCAACATCTTCACGACCAAGACGATAACTATCTTTTGATATAATCAATTTGAATTAATAATGAAAATAGGAATTATCGGAGCTGGATTCACTGGGCTCTCAGCAGCTTTCAATTTGCTTGAAAAAAATCATGAAGTTACTGTTTTTGAAAAAGACAGTATTCCCGGAGGCCTTGCATTAGGTTTTAAGGAAAGGGAATGGAATTGGACATTAGAAAAGCATTATCATCACTGGTTCACAAATGATAAATCAGTCTTAGATTTGGCTAAAAAAATAAATCATAAAGTAATTATTAGAAGACCTAAAACAACAGTCTATGTCGATGGAAAAATCTATCAATTCGATTCTCCAAAAGAAGTTCTATCTTTCCCAAAACTCTCAATAATTGACCGACTTAGAATGGGATTCGTTATCGCTCTTATAAAATACAATCCTTTCTGGAAACCATTGGAGAAAATTAATGCTACAAAATTTCTTCCCATTGCTTTAGGAAGTAGAAATTACAAAATGATTTGGGAACCATTATTTAAGAATAAATTTGGGCCATACGCAAGTGATGTTTCTCTTGCATGGTTCTGGGCAAGAATCACAAAAAGAACTCCCTCTTTAGCATATCCTGAGGGTGGATTTCTAGAATTCGCAAATCATCTCGTAAAAGAGATTAAGAAAAAAAGTGGAATTGTTAAATTCGATTCTGAAGTTCTTGAAGTCAGAGAAAACAAAAAAGTTGTTTTAAAAATAAAAGAGAATGGAAAAATAAAAAATTATGAATTTGATAAGGTAATCTTTACTCTTCCTTCGTTCTTATTTTTAAAAATAGCTCCTGAACTTCCTGAGGACTATAGACAAAAATTTGCAAGATTAAAGGGACTTGGAGCAACGAATCTGGTTCTTAGATTAAGCAAACCTTTTTTCCCAGATGATACGTACTGGGTAAGTGTTTGTGATCCCAAATCCCCAATAATGGCCATCGTTGAACATACAAATTTCATGGATCGAGAAAATTATAATAATGAATATCTTGTCTATCTAGGAAATTATCTGGAAGCCGATTCAAAAAGATTTGCTATGAACAAGGATGAAGTACTGGACCTCTTTGATCCATTTCTTAAAAGACTTAATCCGAACTATAGAAAAAATATTATCGGCTATGAACTTTTTAAAGCACCCTTCGCTCAGCCAATCATACCTGCAAACTATTCCAAAATGATTCCACCAATGGATACACCATTAAACAATGTTTACCTAGCTAATATTGAACAGGTTTATCCCTGGGACAGGGGAACAAATTACGCAGTTGAATTAGGTCAGAAAATAACAGATCATGTTCTTAATGAGAATAAGTGATTTCCTCAAGAAATATGCTGCTGAAATATTTGCATTAGCAATAGGAATAATATTTGGCACTTTTCTCATGCTTTCAAGCTTCTCTGAAAGTGATGGAAATCTACTTATCTCCACAAAAGCCTGGAGCGATTTTGCAAGCCACATTCCACTCATAAGATCATTTTCACTAGGAAGCAATTTTCCTCCCGAATATCCTCTTTTTCCCGGTGAAGCAATCAAGTATCATTTTATATTTTATGCCTTAGTCGGATTTTTAGAAAAAATTGGACTTCCCATAGATATCGCTCTAAATATTCCTTCAATTATTGGATTCATAGTACTAATATTTATGATTTATTTATTCGCAAAGACCATTTTTAAATCAAATGCTGTTGGGATATTAAGTATTTTCTTTTTCTTATTTAACTCTTCACTTTCTTTTATCTATTATTTCAAGAAAAATCCTCTTTCTCTTGAGAGTGTAATTAATATTCCCAAAATTGATAATTTCCAATCTTTCGCTCCATATGACAGCGGAATAGTCGCTGCTTTTTGGAATTTAAATGTTTTTACAAATCAAAGACACTTAGCTATTTCTTTTGCACTTTCCCTTATACTAATTTTATTTTTAATTCGCCCAATTTTTACAGACCATAAAAATAAAATAATAAATGCAGCAATAATAGGAATAATACTTGGCTTATCGTTTTATCTGCATCTCGCAGTTTTACTAATGACTTCAATTGCAATACTGGGACTAGGGGTTCTTTTCTCAAAAATAAGAATTAATGCGATTATTATTCTTGTAATTGCTGCTGTCATAGCTCTGCCTCAATATCTTTATCTAAATTCATCAGAAGGTTTTAAAATGTTAATTCATCCAGGATTCTTAATCGCTAATGAGCTTACACTTTTCAACTTTACTCAGTTCTGGATTTATAACCTAGGACTGTCAATAATTTTAATTC
>Ga0163151_10003030_pt1 | contig 24806 bp, 20 predicted proteins | sample OliLakLV19MP5IB2_FD_145596 | JGI IMG/M metagenome (GOLD analysis project Ga0163151, IMG submission 145596) | Freshwater microbial mat bacterial communities from Lake Vanda, McMurdo Dry Valleys, Antarctica - Oligotrophic Lake LV.19.MP5.IB-2 | ecosystem: Environmental > Aquatic > Freshwater >...
GCATGATGTTCACTGTACTGGCCCTGATACTTTCAATGGGAGCCCTTGCACAAGAAAAGAAACCGGCTAGTCCTCCAGCCAAAGCGGAAGGTACAATTGATGGAATAAAAGTAACTATCGATTACGCCCAACCATCCGCTAAAGGACGCAAAATCATAGGTGACCTGGTTCCTTACGGAAAAGTGTGGCGCACAGGTGCCAACGCAGTTACCTCCATTGAATTTAGCGCTGATGTAAAAGTAGAAGGTAAATCATTATCAAAAGGTAAATATGGTTTATTTACAATTCCTGGAGAAAAGGAATGGGTTATCGTATTCAGCAAGCAAGCTTCTGGAAGTCCTTTTGACTATTCTGATAAGCAAGATGCGTTGAGAGTAACTGCGAAGCCTGGTAAAGCTGCGGCCTTTGTTGAAATGTTTACTATTGCTGTTGAGAAAAATAACGTGGTATTAAGTTGGGAGAACACCTCCGTGCCCGTTAAAGTATCAAAATAATATTCGAAGTGTACTATCTAAAAAGAGGCCGTCTCAAAAATCTGGGGTGGTCTTTTTTTTGTTTTTGAGGAGCTAGCACTGCCTTTGAGCATAAAGCGTTTGAAGTTTTTGTTGTGCTTGAGGTTGGCCAATCCGAGTTCGATATCGGGCAGCTCTTCGTTTGCGATAGGCTATTCCTCTTTCACTTTTCAATCTTACGTTGGCTTGGTGCTTCAGTTTTTGCAAGCAGTGCTTGATATCCTCTTTTTTATTTTCATTAAATGAAGTAGCTTGTTGCAGTACAACATGCCATGCAAGTATTAGGAAGATCGGACCGCGTTGATTTACCAGAACTTGGGCTCTCTGATATTCATGCAAAAATTGATACAGGTGCCTATAATGGAAGCCTTCATTGCTCTTCGGCAGAAGTAGTGAATGGCAAACTTGAATTTGTTTTGCTGGATGAAGAACATCCGGAGTTTACCGGAATGAAGTTCACATTTAAAAAATTTGAGAAGCGAGAAATCAAGAATTCCTTTGGTGAAGCGGAGATGCGATTTGTGATTAAGACGAAAATAAAAATATACGACTATGTGATTAAAGCCGAATTTTCTCTGAGCAACCGTGGAAATTTAAAGTTCCCGGTATTACTAGGTCGCAAGACATTGCGAAACAGGTTTTTAATTGATGTAACTAAAAAAGATTTGTCATACCAAACTAAAATAGAAGGCGTATGAACATCGCCATACTTTCACGCGACCCAAAACTATATTCTACAAGGCGACTCAAAGAGGCTGGAGAAAAAAGAGGACACAAAGTGGAAATCATTGACCACATGAAGTGTGTGCTGTTGATTGAAAAGAAGAACCCGATGGTTTGGTATAACGGAAGGAAGCTCGACTATTTTGATGCTGTCATTCCACGCATTGGCGCATCCGTTACTTTTTATGGTGCTGCCGTTGTTCGACAGTTTGAAATGATGAAGGTATTCACTGCGGTAGAGTCACAGGCTCTCATTCGTTCACGTGATAAGCTCAGGTCCTTGCAGATTTTATCAAGGGCCGGGCTCGGTTTACCCAAAACCATTTTCATGGATTACACAAAAGATACGGAAGGAATCATTGAAGCGGTAGGCGGTGCACCGGTGGTGATAAAGTTATTGGAAGGAACGCAGGGACTTGGTGTTGTACTTGCTGAAAATAAAAAAGCAGCACAATCAGTAATTGAAGCATTTCACGGAGTGAAAACCCGAATCATTGTTCAGGAATTTATAAAAGAATCAAAGGGTGCCGACATTCGTGCCTTTGTGGTAAATGGAGAAGTGGTTGGCTCCATGCGAAGACAAGCCACTCGCGAAGGTGAGTTTAGATCAAACTTGCATCGGGGTGGTGTGGCTACCCTGGTGAAACTGGATCGCCATCAAAAACACGCAGCCATTGAAGCGGCAAAGAAAATGGGCTTAGGCGTGGCCGGTGTTGACATGCTGGCTTCAAAAAGAGGACCACTCATTATCGAAGTAAACTCTTCGCCCGGACTGGAAGGAATTGAAGGCGCGACCAAAGTAGACATTGCAGGAAAGATCTATCAGTACCTTGAAAAGTATGCGGGCAAAAATAAAATTCAAAAAGATAAAGTAAACGCTTAGGCTGAATACCCGCTTCTGGATATACGCAATTCAGAATCCGATATTCAGTAAACCATCATCCATTGCTATGAAAGAAGTTATCATCGGTGATCATCACCTCAGGCCGGGAGAATTTAAGGAGATCATTATCAACATTGCCCGACTTCCGTCACGCACGCAAATTGATACTCCCATTTATGCGTACCGCGGACTGGAAGATGGTCCGGTACTGGCGCTCACAGCGGGAATGCATGGTGACGAAATAAATGGCATGGAGATCGTTCGCAGAATTTTAGATGTAGGTCACAACCGGGTAAAACGAGGAACGGTTATTTGTATGCCCATCATAAACATCTATGGGTTTCTGAACTATTCACGCGAAGTGCCTGATGGCAAAGATGTAAATCGTTCTTTCCCTGGCAGCAAAAATGGTTCACTCGCTTCGCGGGTAGCGTATCACCTTACTCATGATGTAATCCCTTATATTGATTATGGTATAGACTTTCATACCGGAGGAGCGATGCGCACGAATTATCCCCAAATACGCTGTGTAATGGCCGAGGAAAAAAATGTTGAATTGGCAAGTGCCTTTCATGCTCCCTTCACCATCGATTCCCCTTTCCGACCTCATTCTATCAGGCAAACGGCTGCCAGGCATGGGAAAAATATTATCGTTTATGAAGGTGGCGAATCGTTGCGCTTCGATCAGCAAGCCATTGAAGAAGGTGTGAACGGAACGCTTCGACTAATGAAACATCTGAAAATGATTGATTGGGCTCCGGATCCAAAACAAGAAAATAAAATAATCTGGAACTCCACCTGGGCACGCGCACGTCATGCTGGCTTGTTTCAGTCAGCCATCAACTGCGGAGATCTTGTGCATAAGAATCAAATCGTGGGCACAATCACCGATCCCTTTGGTGAATTTAAGGAGCAGGTAAAGTCTCCTTCCACCGGCTACGTAGTTGGACTCAATAATCATCCTGTAGTAAACGTAGGTGATGCCTTACTGCACATTGGCATGGATAACTTCTGTAAGATTGATGGAGGCGGTGATGATTAATTTCGTTATACTAAAATATCTGTACTAATCTATCTCACCTATTTAGAATCAAGTAGCCGGCTTCTGTTTAAAAATCAGGGCAAGGAATCATTAACTTATCCTTCGGTGGCTTGCGCGGATTGCGGGTAGACCAGGAGTACACCATACTAAATTCGTGGGCGCCACCACTGCCGGGACCTAACTTGGAGATAGTGTAATCGTAGCTGTATCCAATGTTCAAAATATCTTTAGCACCTTTTTTTGTAAAACCAATCAACATTACAATCGATTCATTATTGGTAAAGCCATTCACTTTTTTAAATGGCACCCCCCGATACCAGGTTCCGATGATGATCGGTTCAAAGGTGAAATAAAATCCCAGATCCATCTGATCAAATTCGCCCTGATGCCTATACTGAAGTGCCGGAGCTACGCTGCGTTCTTGCGCTTTTCTATAAAATCCATCACCCATTTCACCAGGTGTAAAATAAAATTTCAACCCGGCATGTGCCGATAACTTCATAGGAAGTTTACTTTCCTCGCCAATCAAAGATTGATTGGGTTGAGTGACATGATGAGCTGCTAATCCCAACCAGGCGCGCTTGCTGTATAATAAGCCTCCAAAAGAGAGATCAGGAAAAAATTTGGACTGACCGGTATTGAGTGCTTCAGCGGAAGTAGGACTAATGATATCACCAGTTAAGGGATCAAACTGATCACCAAAGGTGAGCCTATCAAAGTTGATGGAGCGATTATAGATAGCGGCCTGAAAACCAGGGCGAAAGGAAAGGCCCTTCACAATTTGAAGATCGTATGAGTACTGAAAAGCCAGGCTCATAGACTGAAGCCCCTGAATTCCTTCACGGTCGCGTGTGAGCAACACTCCTATTCCGCTGTTTTTATCTTCAATGTATGTATCATAAAAAGCAGCGATGGTGTTGAAGTTGGCATCTATGGCGGGCCATTGGTTGCGGTAATTCATTCCCACCCTATTCTGACCGGTAGAACCGGCAAAGGCGGGGTTAAGATAAAGAGGAGCCGCATAAAATTGGGAATACTGCGGATCCTGAGCAGTTACCGAACCCGTTCCTATGAGGATACATACACAGCAAAAAAGAGCAATCTTATGCATTCAAAAGTATTTAAGCAGTGCGCAATCAAAGCAAATTAAATTCTTTAATAACATTAAAAAAAACATTTAACGACAAATAGCATTGATTCGTCTCTCTGACAAACGATAAATTCAATCAAAATATATACTTTAGTGTGATTGGGACGTTTTAAATTTTGAGATGAAATGGCCCGGCAACTGAAAGATTAAAATTACCATCTCGTAGTACCTTAAAAAAAGACAGGAAGTCAATGAAAATAAAAGCAAAAAAGAAGCAGACGATATGAGGGGGAAGCAAATTGTAAAAATATTCTATTCGATAATAGTATTCTTTTTGTTTAGTCCATTGGTCTGTTCAGGTCAGGATCTTAAACAACATAATTGGTATTTCGGTAACTCCACACAGGCGATCCGTTTTAACAGGGGAACCAACGCGGCACAGTCCATAAACAATCAGGCTCTTCCTTTCAACAAGGGAGGTGCGGCAGTAGCCACCGATCCGGCCACAGCCAATTTATTATTCTATACAGATGGGGTGCAGGTGTATGATGCTAACCATCTTTTAATGCCTAATGGAAACGGTCTCAGCGGTCAGCCGGATGCCAACCAACCCGCAGCATTGGCACCTATGCCCGGCCAAACCAACAAGTATTATATTTTCACAAACCCTTCCAATTATACCACCGGAGGTTCAATCAGCAGAAGCATTGTTGACCTGGCGCAGTTTGGTAACGCAGTTTTTCCTGCACCCGCAACCGGTGTGGTAGAAGCTGCCAAGAATGTTGCCATGGCCGGATTAACCAGCCGCTCCGAGGGAATGATCGTTGTTCCACATGCCAACAGAATTGACTTCTGGCTCATCACGCATCAAAATGGATCACAGAATTATTCTGCCACATTGATTAACGCGACCGCAACATTCCCCACAACAACCACTTCGGGAATCGCGTTGCCTATTTCAGTGGCCAACTTCTCGTATTATTCTAAAACAAAAAAAATTGCTGTATCTGCACAAGATCCCAATACCGATGCACTCATTCTGAACTTCGATAACACTACCGGTGTGTTCTCGCTGGATCGTACCATTTTTAACTCGGCCACGGCCAGCACCACCAATCAATCCATTTATGATATTGAGTGGGATAGCAAAGGGCAGTATTTATATTTATCCAGACATGGAGAAACGGGTGTCGCAGCGGATGTGCTTCAATACGATTACCAGAATCCTGCCATTTCCCTTACCTCTACATTGGCTTCACCCATTTTCAGAAGTTATGGATTGCAGGTGGCCCCGGACAGCGCCATGTATCATTTATACCAGGCTGTTTCAGGTGGACCTTTCCTGATTGGCAAATTCACTAAGACTGATACCGTTGCTTCCGAAGTAATCAATACGCAATCATTATTTTCGGCTACCAATTTTAATGGAACACAATTCCCTTCGTTTACTCCCAAAGACAGCGTTGTCATTTCTGTAAACTTCATTGCGAGTGGAACGTGTCAAAACGCTCCCACTGCATTCTTCCCTACCGTTATACCCAATGCAGACAGTCTTCGATGGGACTTTGGTGATGGAAATAATTCGCGGGGCTGGAGCCCGATACATACCTATGAAAATCCAGGAAGTTTTAATGTAGGACTAACTGCATTTTATCGCGGACAAAAACAAACTACTACGTTGCCGGTAACCATTAATCCATTTGCCCTGGAATTGCAATTGGTGCAGGATACCACGGCCTGTAGTTGTGAACTTCCCTTTCCGAAAGATAAAACCGCGGCACCCTGTGCACCAACTTTTACGGTTCCATTAAAGATTCAAGGGGGCACTCCCACTTCAATTGTCTGGTCTAACGGAGATACAGGAACTACGCTCTCACCTGATTCAGTGGGATACTATTATGTGGTAGTGACGGATGCGTCCGGATGCTCTGCCTATGCAGGTGTAAACGTGAAAGAATATGGCATACAGGACGCACGGGCTAACGTGTGGTATTTTGGAAATAAGGCGGGTATAGATTTCAACCCGGTTTTTAACACGCCATCAAGTCCGGCCAAAGCACTTGATGATAGCATCATGGATGCGCCCGAAGGATGTGCAACCGTAAGTGACCGAAATGGCAAGCTGATTTTCTATACCGATGGTGACAAAGTGTTCGATAAGACCCACACGCAAATTGATGCCGGCATTGGTGGTGATCCCACCGCCTCGCAATCATCCATCATTGTGCCGGTTCCTGGTGATGAAACGTTATATTATATTTTCACCACACAGGCCATCAGTGGCACCTCATTATATGAGTTGCGCTATTCTTTGTTTGATCTAAAACTCAATTCCGGCAACGGAGCCTTGATACAAAAAAATATTTTACTGTTCGCAAAAAGTACAGAGCGTGTAACTGCAACCCCACAGTGGTTGATTGCTCATGAATACGGTAATAATACTTTCAGGTCCTACTCAATCACCCCACAAGGCATTGGTGAGCCCGTGTATTCAGAGACGGGATCGGATCACACTTTCAACGTACAGCAGCAAGGCGAGGGCTACATGAAAATGGGTCCCAACAACAATCTGGCGGTAGCACTGTCAACACCGGGCACCCGTAATCTGATTGAACTCTTTGAACTTGATAACAACAGTGGCCGTCTTGATAATTATCGTAAGATTGATCTAAAGGAATCCAATGGGCAGGTATATGGTGTAGAGTTTTCACCCGGAGGAAACAAAGTCTTCGCTACGGTAAAAGGTTCGCCAAGTCCTTCAGTGTTATTTGAATATTTCCTTGACTCATTGAATCAACCTTACTTCAAACAACGCATTCAACAGAATGGTGAGTTTGGCGCTTTGCAATTAGGTCCAGACGGACAGATTTACATGGCCATTAATGGCAGCAGCACATTAGGCACCATTCAGGCAGCCGATGACACCACCCAATTGTCAGCCTTTAATCTTAATGGTTTTAATCTCGCGGGCGGCACCAATAGCCGTTTGGGCCTTCCTAACTTCATTCAAATTCAGGGCAATGCGTTTGGTGGACCGGGATTTACTTTTACAGGAGTATGTGTGGGTGACTCAACCCGATATACAGGGACTCCAACGGATGCTTCTATTGATGAATTTCAATGGTCTTTTGGAGATGGCGCTGCCAGTACGGAGTCTTCGCCAGTACATCTGTATGCTACGGCCGGAACCTACACGGTATCCATGCGATTATTTAACCGATGCGGACTGGACACCACCATCGTGCAGCAAGTGACGATATTTAGTCCACCACCTCCACCTACCCTACCCGGTGCGATTGCTTTATGCACGGGCGCGGTAACACTCGATGCAAACAATACTAATATTCCTGACCTTACTTATTTATGGTCGAGTGGAGACACAACAAAAACGGTTACATTCAATGAACCTTCTTTTGTCTCTGTAACCAACACGGATGTGAATGGATGTTTTTCTACCGCTCAAGCTATTGTGGCTGACAATCGACCGCAAGTAGAACTCGGTGCGGATCTTACCATTTGTGAAGATAATGCTACTCCCACATTGAATGCACTAAATCCAGGAGCTACTTATCAATGGAAAGTGAATGGAGTAAATGCCAGCACCATTCAGACGCAAGCCGTAGATACCTCTACTCCGGGAGTATTTACCTATGAAGTTACTGTGACCGATCCTGTGACCACCTGCTTTGTGACAGATCAAAAAGTGTATACTATTAATGTATCTCCTTCCTTTGGTCTTACTGGTGTTAATCCCACTTCATGCGGCACCCCAACGGGAAGCGTTACGTTACAACTTAATACTTCGGTGCCGGCAAGTGGTCCTTACTCCTACTTTATATCAGGACCGGCCAGTTTCAATCAGCAAGGTATTGATCAGGCGGCTCCTTCAACGATCCCTTTTGCGGGCAGAATAGCCGGAACGTATTCAGCCATTGTACAGGACCAGATTTCAGGATGTACGATCTCAAACTCTATTGGACTTACTGATAACGTAATAACCTCGGTTACTGAAACCGTTATCAATCCTTGCGCTGTAACCTATTCCGTTGCCGTAGTCGGAGGCGTGAGTCCATACCGGTTCACATTCACCAATACAGGAACCGGACAAGTAACAGGACCTTCACTACCATCAACTTCCCCATTTACATCTTCTGCACTTAGTGCAGGAACGTATGTTTTAGAAGTTCGCGATTTTGGAAATTGCGTGTTTACGAAAAATGTCGTTGTAACTCCTAGTCCTCCGGTGGTAATTACGATCATACCAAACGTATGTGCTATACCACCAACGATTACCGCCTCTTCCAGTGCGCCCGCCAACTTTGTATGGACAACCAATGTTGCTGGCAGTATTGTCAGTGGGGCGAACACCGCCACCATCACCGTATTGTCAGGAACAAACAATGCAACATTTACGGTAAGGGCAACTCCTACCGGAGCAGGAGCTTGTCCGGCTACACAAAGCATAACCGTTGATGTACCTGCTGCCATTGCTCCATCGTTTACACAAAGCGATGCCTGCGCTGAATCTGTTATTCTTACTGCTTCACCCTCCGGTAATTTTACTTACCGATGGTATAAAGGCGGAATATTCCAACCCTCTTTATTAGGTCAACAGATCGCACTTTCTATTGCAGAAAACGGATCATCCTATCAAGTTGAAGTAGTGAATACATTATCGGGATGCGTGGTGCGCTCATCACCACAAACGGTGCAGGTAATAGGCACCATAACTGCATCGGTAACCAGTACTCCTGCCTGCGAAGACAATAAACCATTCACACTTACTGCTGCCACCAACGCGACAGGAGTCACCTATGCCTGGTTCTTCAACGGCTCAGTTCTTAGTACCGCTACGGCAGCAACCACCGATCAAATTGAAGCAGGCACGTATCGGGTTGACATTAAAAAAAGCACCTGTCTTGCCCAGGCAGAAATTCAAATCCTCAAAGGGCCTCTTCCGGTAGGAAAACTGTTAGATCGTGTCATCATTTGTAATGATCCGGAAAATGTGGATCCTTCCACTTCAAGTGTCGATTTAGATCCGGGCGCATTTATATCGTACAATTGGTTTAAAAACCAATTAACGCTGAACTATACTGTAAGAGTGCTGAACGCTGACAGCGAGGGACTCTATGAAGTGGATATCACCAATTCATTCGGTTGTGTTTCACGAGACAAAACAGAAGTGAAAAATGAATGTCTGCCGAAAATTGCAGCGCCTAATGCATTCCGACCTACGAGCAGCCAGGCGGCCAATAAAGAATTCTCCATCTTCACATACTTCATCACCGACAACTTTCAGATTTTCATTTTCAATCGGTGGGGAGAGTTGGTATTCGAATCCACTGATCGCTACTTTAAATGGAACGGAGGCTATAATAACAACGCAGGCAAGCCTTTGCCGGGTGGAACCTACGCATATGTTGTGAAATATCAGAGCGCGTTCAGGCCTGATAAAGGTATACAGGAAAAACGCGGAGGAGTTTCATTACTCCGATAGGTAAAAAATCTTATCTTTGAAAAGGCATCTGAAAAAGATGCCTTTATTTTTTCTTATGCTTTCTGTAACTATGTACTGGGAAATCAATCTGAATTCAAATTTAAAAATATGAAATACGTCATTCTGTTTTTTAGCGCATCGCTCTTTTGTTTTTCGTTTGTCGATGCATCCGCACAACTACTCAATACTTCCCTTACGATAACCGTTCGTGACGATTTGGGAAATATTGTAAGCGGAGCAGACGTTCGATTATTTGAAACGGAAGATGATTATCTGAAAGAGAAAAATGTAGCCTTCTCGGGGATATCTGACACCAAAGGCGTGGTAAAACTGAAAAAACTGAAAGCCATCTCCTACTTTGTTATTGCACGCAAGGATGATAAAGACAATGCCGGTGGTGGAGAACGAATTGGCGCGCTTGAAGAAGGAAAATTCAACAAGGCTACCGTTATCATTCAATAGTTTTCATGAATCGCATTGATCTGGTCAATAGCCTTCGCGGCTACCAGACTTCATTCCCGGAGGAAAAAGATTTTGTAAACAGATTTCTTTCGCTCCTGTTGGATGTGCTCTGTTTTGGGCGTACTCACCTGCCCGGTCACATTACGGGTTCTGCCTGGATTGTAGATGCTAGTCGCACGCACGTGCTGTTGGTGCATCATGCTAAATTAAATAAGTGGGTGCAACCAGGTGGGCATGCCGATGGTGATGAGAATATTCTAAGGGTCGCCTTAAAAGAAGCGGAAGAAGAAACCGGGCTGAAAAAGTTTAACATTATTGATTCTTACAAGCCCTTTGACATCGATATCCACCAAATACCAAAGCGAACTGAATTTCCGGAACACTTTCATTACGATGTAAGGTTCCTGTTAGAGGCTGATCCCAACGCGGTGATACAGGTTAGTGAAGAATCCCATGATGTGAAATGGATTAAGCTGGATGATTTGGAAAAGTACAATCAGGAAAGATCGGTACTGAGAATGAAAGAGAAATTATTTTGATCCGATCAAAAGCAAGCCGAAGGCAATTACCACCAGCCAGAACTTATACACCACAATAGCCGGGATAATCAACACTTTCAACTCCATCAACACGGCCAACAAAACCAGCAGCACGGCTACCGCTTTTAAAATAGAGCGCACTTTGTTACTCATAGGATTTCGTTTATAACGCAACATACAGCCTTTACCACATCCTGACAAATTAATTTAGCTTTGCAAGGCATGGCCGAAATAGGAAAAAACATTGAGACCGCGAAACGACTCCTTGAAATGGGTGAACTGGTTGCCATACCCACAGAAACCGTCTATGGGCTTGCCGGAAACGCATTGAATGAAAAGGCCGTTCTTGAAATTTTCAAAGTAAAAAACCGTCCGCAGTTTGACCCCTTGATTGTGCACGTGGCAAATCTTGAAAAAGCAAAAGAATTAGTAGAGGATTTTCCTGGGAAGGCGGAAAAATTAGCTACTCGTTTCTGGCCTGGTCCGTTAACCTTGCTCTTAAAAAAGAAGGTACACATCCCCGACCTGGTTACGTCCGGATTAGAAACCGTGGGTGTGCGTTGCCCTGATCACGAGTTGACCCGATCCCTCCTGCAACAATTGTCCTTTCCTCTGGCTGCGCCCAGTGCAAACCCCTTTGGATACATCAGCCCTACTCGACCGGAACATGTAAATGAACAGTTGGGCGAAAAGATCAAATACATTCTGGATGGTGGCGAATGTTTGGTCGGCATTGAGTCAACCATCGTAGGTTTCGAAAATGACTTTCCGATTGTGTACCGGCTGGGAGGTTTAAGCATTGAAAAAATAGAATTGGTGGTTGGAAAAGTAAGCGTACAGTTAAACTCTTCTTCAAATCCACAAGCCCCCGGCCAGCTAATAAGCCACTATGCCCCAAAGAAGAAAATGAAGCTGGGAAACCTTGATGAATTACTTCGCACTCATAAAACTGAACGAGTGGGCGTGCTGACTTTCCAAAAGCAACGTGACCAACTTGATAACCAGATAGTACTATCAGCATCGGGCAATCTTGAAGAGGCAGCTCAACGACTCTTTGCATCCCTTCGGGCACTCGACAAAAAAGACATTGATATTATCCTGGCAGAAGAAGTACCAAACATTGGTTTGGGAAAGGCGATTAATGACCGCCTGCGTAGGGCGGCCGCAGGCTGAATAAAATATTATCATCGGTAGTAACTTTTTAATTACGTCTTGTTAATTTACAACCAGCCTTATCAAAATAAGAGCAACTTATTTGAAATAAATCCCCTTTTGAAAAAATTCCCCTATCATGACAAAGAAAATATTGGTACTTACCGGAGGAGGAGATTGCCCCGGACTTAATGCAGTTATTCGTGGTATAGCCAAGCGTGCACGAAGAGAAAAAGACTGGGAAGTTTACGGCAGCATTGAAGCCTTCAATGGCGTGCTTAACGAACCACAAGAAATCATCCGGCTAACCAGCAATCGCACCTCTGGCATTCATATTAAGGGAGGCACAATCCTTAAAACTACGAACAAGGCAAACCCCATCAAGTTTCCAGTATTGCAGCCGGATGGATCAACTAAATTTGAAGACCGTTCTGATGAGCTGATCAGAAAACTCAAAGAGTTAAACTTTGATGCCATCATCAATATTGGTGGCGATGGATCTCAAAAAATTTCCAAGACATTGTTTGAAAAAGGGATGCCCATGATCGGTGTTCCTAAAACCATTGACAATGATCTTTCTGCCACTGATTTGACATTTGGTTTTCAAACGGCTGTTCAGATTGCCACAGACAGCTTTGATAAATTAGTTACTACTGCAGAAAGTCATCATCGCGTAATGATCATGGAGGTAATGGGCCGCGATGCCGGGTGGATTGCTTTACATACTGCCATAGCAGGTGGTGCTGAGATTTGTCTTATTCCTGAAATTCCCTACCACATTGATAAGCTGGTAAAAAAAATTAATAGTAGATATAAAAAAGGAAGGGGCTTTGCCAACATTGTAATTGCTGAAGGTGCTAAACCCAAAGAAGGAACCATCACCGCAGGCAACGCTGAAAAAGGTTCTGAACATGTACGGTTAGGTGGCGTTGCTTATCAACTTTCAAAACAATTAAAAGATGCGGGCTGCCCCGCAGAGATCAGAGAGACTGTGCTGGGCCACGTGCAGCGGGGCGGCACCCCCACCGCGTTTGATCGGGTGCTGGCAACACTTTTTGGAGTAAAAGCATTTGAACTTGCCTTGGAGAAGAATTTCGGTCGGATGGTTGCCTTTAAAAATAATACGATTAGTTCTGTCACTTTGGAAGAGGCGACCCAGGAATACAACTTCTTAAAAAAAGATTCTTACCTGGTGCAAGCAGCGAAAGGACTGAGCATCAGTTTTGGCGATTAATCAGCAATCAAAAAAATGGATAAAATCGAATTCAACACGCATATTAAAGCACCCATTGAGCGGTGTTTTGATTTGGCGCGAAGTATCGATTTTCACAAAATCTCAGGGGAACCATTGAAGAAAGAATCAGTGGCTGGTTGCACTAAAGGACTAATTGGTAATAACCAACATGTGCTTATGCAATCCCATCTTTGGGGTATTCGCTTCAGCACCGAGTTAAGAATCTCAAAATTCAATCCGCCTTTTTTCTTAAGTTACGAAATCGTAGGCAACACATTCCAATCCATTGTGCATGACTATTATTTTTATGATATCAGTGAAGAAACGGTGATGATTAATCATTTTTATTATAAACCCCGGTGGGGCCTGCTAGGGGAAGCTATCAACTTTCTATTCCTGCATAATTACTTAACAAAAAGTATTACCAGGCGCAATGACCTGTTGCGTGAATATGCAGAGATGGGGAAATGGAAAGATATTTTACCCTCCTCGAAATTAGAAGTATCAATCGTTTGCTGAAAAATAGGCTCGCTCGGCATCCTTCTTCCCGCTTTGATTTATTACCTTCGTCTCCACTAAAAAAGATAACCATTTTTTATGAAGACCATCAACGATATTAATTTCAAAGGAAAAAGAGCACTCATTCGTGTAGACTTTAATGTTCCTCTCGACAAAAGTTTTCAGGTAACAGACGATAACCGCATTCGTGCAACGGTGCCCACCATCCAGAAAATATTAAAAGACGGAGGCAGTTGTGTGTTGATGTCACACCTGGGCAGACCTAAAGAAGGACCTGAAGATAAATATTCATTAAAGCATACTGTGAAGACTGCAGAGCAACTGTTTGGCACACCTATTCAGTTTGCCACTGATTGCATTGGTGAAGAATCCTATGCTCAATCTGCAGCACTTAAACCTGGTGAAATATTAATTCTTGAAAATCTTCGCTTTTATAAACAAGAAGAAAAAGGTGATCTCGCCTTCTCTGAAAAATTATCAAAGCACGGTGACATTTATGTGAACGATGCATTTGGCACCGCTCACCGCGCGCACGCTTCCACCACTATTGTAGCGCAATTCTTTAAAGATAAATGTGCCGGCTTTGTAATGGCAGCCGAATTGGACAACGCAAAGAAAGTATTGGAAAATGCAGAAAGACCTTTCACCGCCATTATGGGTGGTGCTAAAATTTCTGATAAGATTTTAATTATTGAAAAACTGCTGGATAGAGTAAACCATCTGATCATTGGTGGTGGCATGGCCTACACCTTCTTTAAAGCCCTTGGCGGGAACATCGGTAATTCGTTGGTGGAAGAAGAGAAGCTGGATCTTGCCAAAGAGTTAATTCAAAAAGCAAAAGCAAAAGGTGTAGAACTTCATTTGCCGATTGACTCCATTGTCGCGGATAAGTTTGATGCCAACGCAAATACCAAAATAGCAAACAATAATTCCATTGAGCCAGGTTGGATGGGTTTGGATATTGGACCACAGGCAACGCAGGTGTTTTCCAAGGTAGTTGAAGAATCGAAAACCATTTTGTGGAACGGCCCTATGGGTGTGTTTGAGATGGAGAAATTTGAAAAAGGAACAAGAACGATTGCCGAAGCCGTTGTGCGGGCTACAGCTAATGGTGCCTTCTCGTTAATTGGTGGTGGCGACTCTGCAGCCGCTGTTGCCAAATTTGGTTTCGAAGATCAGGTGAGTTATGTGTCTACCGGTGGTGGTGCCTTGCTGGAATATTTTGAAGGCAAAGTATTGCCCGGAGTGCAGGCATTGGGATAATAATAGACTTTACCAGTCGTTAAAGTCAGGTTTGTCGCCTGACTTTTTTATTTACTTTACGTTACTATTCTCCAACTGTAACATTATGAACATGAACCTTCAATCAAACATGAAAATGAATACCCTGCTCCTATTGATTACCCTTCTGTTTTCCTGCAATGGAAATAATTCAAGCCCCGAAATAGCCATGGATATGGCAGCACCCGAAACGAAAATGGCCCAGCGCGGGGGTGAATATGAAGCGACTCTGGATGTAACTGAACAGAACCTTCCTCCTGCAGAAATCGTGGAGAGAAAAATTATCCGCAATGGCTCGCTCGACTTTCAGACGGAAGAAGTAAAAAAAACAAAACTGGAAATTGAGAAAATATGCAAAGAGTTGAACGCTTATATATCCTCCGAGAGCGAAAATAATTATGGAGACCGGTTGCAATACAATCAATCGATACGTGTACCCTCTGCTCAGTTCGATGCCCTGATAGCCCGTATTGAACCATTAGCAAAAAAAATAGAAAACAAAAACATCAACACACAGGATGTCACTGAGGAGTTCATCGATGTGGAAGCCCGATTAAAAACCAAGAAAGAATTAGAAGTCCGCTATAGAGAAATTTTAAAACAGGCGAAGACCGTTGAAGATATCATTTCCATCGAAAGCCAGATTGCCAATGTGCGTTCTGAAATTGAATCCATGGAAGGCAGGTTGAATTTTCTTAAAAGTCAGGTATCCTTCAGCACGCTTAATGTTACCTATTATGAAACTATCGGCACCGACTTTGGCTTTGCTTCAAAGTTTGTTCACTCACTCAAAGGTGGTTGGGACAATCTTCTGGTCTTTATTATTTTTATGGTTAATCTATGGCCTTTTGTGGTTGGCCTCACCGTATTAATGATATGGCTTTGGAGGAGACGAATGAAAACAAAAAAACCGAGTGCTTCCTAAGAAAAAACAGTAACAACCTTCGCACCTTTTATTCTGCAAGAAAAAAAGCTGCTATCAAAGCAGCCTTTCATATTTAAAAATCACTTAAGATATTATCTCTTGGCAATCAAATTACTATCAAGTGTTACTGTTGTTTGTGACAACGCCTGGCCATTGAGAGAAGCTCCATTTTGCAGTGTAATGCCGCTCCTCGACAGAATGATTCCCTCGAAATGGGAGGTTGCTCCTAGCGAAACCTGGCCAGCCACTTGCCAAAAAATATTATTGGCCTGTGCTTCTCCCATTAGGGTAATGTTCACTGACGAACTTGTTAAAAGGTCTCCATCAATTTGAAATATCCAAACATCGTTCACGTTTCCTGAAAGAACGATATTGGTCGGGATGATAACATCGCTGGTCCATTTGTAGAGACCTGGTGTAATTGTTTTTCCTCCGATGCTTCCAGCACCCAATTCAACAAAATCCGGCATAGTGCGGCTTGCGGCATCGTTATAAGCTGTGAACATATCAGTGATAGCAGTAGCTAAATTAGCGGGTGTCTGGTTGGCCATGTCCGCAGCATATAATTTTCCCGTCACCTGACTGGAGGTTGCGTATCCGCTGGCATCAGTCACTGCCAATCCGGTTATGTAAGAAGTCACGGCAGGACTAAGACCCAAGTCACCTGTTATCACTGATGTAGCAAAGTTATTGATTGCTGTCTTGGCAAGAATTACGTAATCAATCGCAGTTCCTAAATCAATGGTTGCACGCGGTGTAATCGACCCACCGGTGGTAAAACCCGATACGTTATTAGAAGCAAAGGCTCTACCTGCTAATGTTTTAGCGCCTGTTGTTACCTTTACTACATATGACGTTAATGCCAACATGTTATCCGTTGGAGTAAATGTAGCGGTTGATCCCGAGTAGGTTACCATACCTGGAACCACTGCAGGTCCCTGGTTAACAATTACAGTAGATGTATTAATAGTGGCCGGATCCATTGCCGTGGTGAAGGATATCTGAATTGCACTATTGCGTGGAATATTGATGGCATTATTTGCAGGGCTAGTGGTGCTTACCAATGGAGTTGCGATAAGGTCGTTGCTTTCGTCCTTCGAGCAACCACAAACAAATAAGATCAATACAATTGATAACAGTTGAATTATTTTTAGATGTATCATTTTTTTTGTCAAAAGATTATGAATGAAATAATATGTAAATATGGATGCTTTAATCAGCCCTTGCATTACACGGAGATGGGCAATAATTACATATGTCTTGCTTTTCCAGAACCAAGAAATTCTCTTTTTGCTTTCCTATCAGGTTATTTATATGAGACTTTTTACAAACAAAAAAGGCTGCAATGAAAGCAGCCTTTTTTTAATTCATGATTCAAAAACTACCACCTTACCCTAATTCTTTATATAGATATTAAAGGTGGTACCGTTGTCCACGTTACTTACCACCTCTATTTTACCTCCCTGGTTGGTAACCATTTTACTGACGATAAAAAGACCAACACCTGTTCCTTCAATTTGCGGTTGCAGTCGAGTGAATTTTGAAAATATTTCGTCCTGCTTATCTTCTTCAATGCCTGCACCATTATCTTTTACGGAAAGGAGTGTATAATCTCCTGCCTCCTCCGTCTTTATGATAATCTCAGGAGTAACTTCAGGGGTGGCAAACTTAATTGCATTGCTAATCAAGTTGTATATAATGCTCCTTAAGTTCTTACTGGAAAATAGGACTTCATGAACAAGAATGTTGGTAGAAATTTTTGCGTGCGATTGATAGATTTGATTTTTCAATGTGAACTTAACCTCCTCGAGTATCCGATCTATATTGACAGGTGCCGGCTTGTCATCCGGGTCATTACCTATTTTAGTAATATCCGTAAGTTCATTAATCAAGCTAGTTAAGGCATGTGCTGATTCTTCAATCTTTTCAGTAAAAATCCGGATGTCCTCTTTTTCATTTTTATCAACTGCCGATTTCAACAAATCAACCAACAAGACCATGTTGGTCAACGGCCCTCTGAAATCGTGTGATACTGAATAGATAAAGGTTTCATGATCAGCATTAATCTTTTCAATCTCCAGCTTATCATTAATTCGGTCAGTAATATCGACAAAGGTGATAACCACGCCATTGGTGGTATTTTGTCTCTTGATGATATAAGGAAGTACATTCATCTGAAACCAACGCTTGTCATCGGTCTGAATTTCCTTTTCGATGTCCTTGTTGTGGTTAATCACGTCTATGATGCATTCCACAAAATCCGGAAGGTTGAAAAGCGATGGGATTTTATAGATAGGTTTACCGATATCAGAAGCAACCAACTTGAAGTGCTTATTACCTGGAGGGCTGAATTTTCTGAGTATTAAATCAGCATCTACAAATAGCTGAGGGATAATCGTGTTTCTGAAAAAGTTTTCCAGACCATCGTTTAAATCAACGAGTTTTTTAAGGTCCTTTTTTTCAAGATTTGGGGACTCAATCATGGCATTCATATAATAGAATTTAACAATACGAAAGTCTACCTTTTGACACCCAAACGAGTTACGTAATATTCAAAATGAATTGCATCATTCACAGATTGGAGGAAGTGAATCGGTGCTGTCCATCAATAATTGGATTTCATTTGATTGCAATAGAGTGAATACTTGTTTTAGGCGGCTTGGAAGCTGGAAGATTATTGCCACTACCTCCTCAATTATTTGAAAATGTGACTGGACTATCAATCCCCTCCTACACATACTTAAAAAGAATCACTGAGTTCACTAATTCGAATGAGTTTCTCATTCACGAATTCATGAATACCCAACTCAGAAAGTTCACGACCAAAACCGGAACGTTTGGTTCCTCCAAGCGGAAGATCAGAATGTGTCCAATTAGGATGATTAATGAATACAATGCCCGTGTCAATCTGATCGGATGTTCTATTCCCACGTTCGATGTAACGAGTAAAGACAATTATTGAACGAATAAAAATTAATTGGTTGTTATATTAAAACCTTCTACGAGGAAAGCCCTCTTGCGAGAGCCTTCCGGAGAAAACTTTTTTTGACTTGAAAGCTGATTAATCAATTTTCATTCCGACATCTTTTCTCATGTGGAGTATACCGGCCATATCAATATGATCGCCTTCTTTCATTAATATTTCTGTTCCGTTTTCTTTTCTGCACAGGCCGTCCGTCATTACCTTGGTTCCATTGCTCATCGTCATCTCAACTAGCATGGGAGCCATTACACTATCCTTTATCACCACCATCTTTCCCTCTTTCATCATACATCCATCCACTTTAGACATGTCGATTTGATCGTGAGTTGGAATTTCACGATTGATAATGATCAGTTTGCTTGTATCGGGTTGAGCGAATGATACAAACGAAAGAGCAAGCGCGGAGCATACAAAAATTAATTTTTTCATTTTTAGTTGTTTTAAAAGTTTTACATAATCCCATCTTTCTCACCATACAATCAGAAACTAAATAAGTTAGCACTCCTTACCTAACTTTTCATATGATAGAATTTAACTATACAAAAGTGAGATCATTTGCCTTTGAAAATGTTACGTATTAACTGGAATGAGTTGCATCAATCACACGTTTGAGTTAAGAATCCCCCAAATAAACAACTTTGAACAGGCCAAATAGTGCATATATTCAGAGAACCCACAAATTTATGTGGGTGAACAATATCTCCATCATGAAAGATTTTTCAGGGGTTAACTTTGTAGTCTCACAGGGAGGAGACATTACCATGTTGTTAAAGATTTAGTCCTTAAATTGGAAATCCCCTAAATAAATTATCAGATGAATAATAAATAGGAAGTTACTGTTTTACTGTCAGACGTAACGTCCACAACTCATCATAATAAATTTCACCGGCATCTACCAACTCGCGCACCACCTCAATAAATAATTCGTTGTCTTTCGGGTCTACCAGCGTTTCGAGATCCTCCACTGTTACGGGCTTCTGACCTAACAGGTAGAGGATCTGCTGTTCGTAGTCATGGAGGGCTTCGAGGTTGTCATGTTTCTTTTTTTCAATACACACATCACACATGCCGCAGTTCTCGTAGGTAATTTCATCAAAATATTCCTGAATCAGTTGCATGCGGCAGCGGTGATCTTGTTCCACGTAGTTAATCATCGCTTCCATCTTGGCAAAATGAAGATCCCTCCTTCGGGCAAATTCCTTACGGTCAATGGGCAATCGTTCCGCATCCTGCCGCGGTAAAACAAACGTGAGTTTCGGACTTTCATTCTTGGGCTCATAGATGATCAGTTGAAGCTTATGGAGCTGTTCCAGTTCAATTTTCACTTCTTGAGGCGTAAGTTTCATTACCTGAGCAATCTGCGTTTCGGAGATGGTGGTAAAATCTGAATACAACTCTCCGCCATACAATCGCATCAAGGTCTTGATCAATAAATCATATCGCACATGAGCCACCTGAAATTCGTACAGGCGCTTTTTATCGATGGAAATATGTAACACCGATGGGCGGTAAAAACTTTCATTCAATTCGATGAGGCCAAACTCTTCCAGTTTTTTCAGCACCGGGTAGACGGCTACCGATTTCATGTCAAACTTTTTACAAAAGGTATCGATCTCAAAATCATAACTCTCACCTTGGCTGCTGCCCATAGCAATCTGGTAATAGTTGGCCAATGCCTGATAGATTTTCTTCAACTGTTCGACATCAGGTTGTGATTGATTCACTTTATTGCGCAAACCCAACACATCCACTTCATGAAAAATTATTGCCGCATACGATCGTTTGCCATCACGCCCGGCACGGCCGGCTTCCTGGTAATAGGATTCAAGATTTTCAGGCAAATCCATATGAATCACTACGCGCACATCGGCTTTGTTGATGCCCATGCCAAATGCATTGGTGGCCGCCATCACCCGGCTTTGGTTAGTAATCCATTCTTCCTGCCGTGTCATGCGCTGGTCATGATTTAAACCAGCATGGTAATAGGTAGCGGAGATTCCATTTTTCTCCAATAATTTCGTCAGCGTAACCGTAGTTTTGCGTGAGCGAACATACACGATAGCCGGTCCGCCTACTTTTCGCAACACTTCCAGCAACTTCTTTTCCTTCGTCTCTGTCCTCCTGATTACAAAGGAAAGATTCTCGCGCGCAAAACTCCTTTGAAAGACTGCCGGTGTCTTTAGCTCAAGCTTGCTGATGATGTCTTCCTTAACCAGTTTCGTAGCCGATGCGGTGAGTGCGATGAATGGCGCGTCTGGCTTTACTTTTCTAAGCTCTGCAATTTGAAGATAAGATGGTCTGAAATCATAACCCCATTGCGAAATACAATGCGCTTCGTCAATTGCCACGAGGCACACATTCATTTTTTTTACTCGCTCTTGAAAAAGTTCGGTGAGCAAACGCTCGGGTGATAAATAAAGAAATTTATTATTGCCATACACACAATTGTCGAGCGTGATATCAATTTCGCGCTGGTGCATGCCCGAATGAACGGACACGGCTGCAATACCCAATTGCTTCAGTTGCCTTACCTGATCTTGCATTAAAGCGATGAGTGGGGTAATCACGAGACAGATGCCTTCCTGCATCAACGCAGGAACCTGAAAGCAAACGGACTTGCCGCCACCTGTAGGGAGAATAGCCACCACATCGTGCTTGTTCATAACCGCCTCAATGATTTTGTCCTGAGGCGGACGAAACTGAGAATAACCCCAATACTGCTTCAGTATTTCGGAGGAGGTTACCACTTCAATTCCTGTTTATTCAAAAATGCGGCAATGCCGACTTTGCAATCTTCCGTAGCTCTGGCATGTGCATTAACATTCGCGGCATGCTCCAATCCTTCTTCGATCGATAGTGATTGAACCTTGGCCATCAGTTGTTTTGTCAACTGCATGGACTGACCCGAGTTGGATTGAATTAAGTTGCTGGCAAATTCAAAGACCGTTTGTTCGAGCACATCGGCATTCACAACCTGATTGATGAGGCCTCGCGATAATGCTTCGGGTGCTTTGATCACTTCACCAGTAAGCAATAGTTGTTTCGCCTTGTGTTCACCTACTTTACGGATCAGGAACACCGACACCAACGCAGGAATAAATCCAATCTTCACTTCCGTGTAACCAAACTTAGCTTCGGGCACAGCAAAGGTAAAATCACATACAGTAGCCAGGCCACAACCACCTGCCAACGCATGACCTTGCACCTGGGCAATCACTACTTTCTTTAATTGATAGATTTTTAGAAATAGATTTTTTAATTGTCGCGAGTCTTCCAGATTTTGTTCAAAGGAAAAATTTTGAAGTTGTTGCAAATACGCGAGATCGGCACCAGCACAAAATGCGTCTCCGTTCGCTTTCAAAACCACTACCTTTACCGAAGAATCATTTTCAGCGCGATCAAAAGCATCTGTTAATTCCTGAACCAGCTCATGACTCAACGCATTGCGTTTTTCGGGGCGATTTAATGTTACGTAGCCCACACGATCTTTCACAGAATAAATAACCAGACTCATATCATTCAGTTAAAACAAAAGCACCTTGATCCAATACCGCATGAAAAGAAATATTTTCCTTCGCACAAAACTCCTTCCACTGATTAACGAACCATCGGGAATTACTCCCATCCAGAATCACCTTCTTTACTTTCAGAGAGTTACCTGATTTATTCGTGCGAACGGAATTCTTACCAATGACAAGGTAATCGATTTCGGTCAATTCGGGTAAAGAATAATTCTTGTGTTGAATAAATACAATAGCGTTTCCCCTCCATTGAACAATACGCACACCGTTTTCGAGTTCCTTTTGAAAGGGCAATTTAAAATGAATCATCGTCACTCCGCTATTCAGTCGGTTGGGTCGGATATGAAAGCGCATCCGTTCCTGATCCTCAACAAGAGCAGAGTCGCCCACGAAATAACTTTGGCCGCGATCAATCCATTCCATGGCCGAAAAGCCATTCACGCTATACACCACAAATTGCTGCCGGTTTATTGAATCACGGAAATGAATCCATTGGGTAATAATCACCATGATGGAACAGAGTCCTGCAAGATATAACCACCGAATTGATTTGAACTCAAGAGTGAAAACCAAACCCAGCATAAAGACCATGATCAGCCAGCATTGAAACGTAGTGAGGTGTATTTCTTCGATAAGGCTGAAAGGTAAATCTTCGACATAAAAAACAACCCAGTTCAGCGCTTTGATCAGGTAGGTAAGAAAAACTCCGACCCACCATGCCGCTGCCGACCATGCACTCACTGCCAACAGCAAAATACCAACCACCAACACCAACGTAGAAAGAGGAATCACAAAGAGGTTGGACACTAAAAAGTAGACCGGAAATTGATGAAAGTACAACATGCCCAACGCAAACGTAGAAACTTGTGCGGCTATAGAAACACACGTGATTTGCCAGACCCAGTCACCCAACCGGTTTTCAATTTCCCACAGGTTGTACAAAGGTCTTTGCAAATACACAATACCTAACACCGCCAGATAAGACAATTGAAACCCCACCGACATGATGAGATAAGGATTGAACAACAAAAGGAGAAAAGCCGATCCCGCCAGGGTATTATAAATATTAGTGCGCCATCCCAGCGGCCGTGCCAGCGCAATGAACGAAAACATTGTAACCGCGCGCAGCACCGAGGGCGACAAGCCCGTCACAAAAGCAAATGACCAAAGACAAATAATACTGATTATGAAGACCACCCATCGGCTCCATGCAAACCGGTTTAACGGGCGCAGTAAAAAAAGCAGGATAGCATAAATAATACCGACATGCAATCCGGACACGGCCAGCACGTGCATGGCACCACTCGCTGCATAGGCATTTTGTAAATCTGTGTCGATACCTTCAGTTACACCCAGAACAAGCGCCCCAGCGATGACCTTCTCCTGATCACCATCAACATATTGATTAAGCTTTGATGATGACCAGGCTCTTGCCTGTAGGGAATAGTATATAAATCCTTTGCGTTTGGTTTCTTCAACTTTCTGTACCTGATCCGCGAAAACGAACTGCTGATGATAAATATTCTTGAAACTTAAAAAACGCTTGAAGTCAAACTCGTACGGATTAGACGGAGGCTTTAACTCAACCGGATTTCCTTTGATGAGCAAACGGTCTCCATACTGCCAGGAAATACTATCCATCGACTTTTTAGAGATATACAATAATACTTTTCCTTTCTTATCCAGCCATTCATTTGTTTTTATGCGGGTAACTTCAACTTGCACCCTCCATGATTTTGCTTTTGATTCGGGTGCGCCCCTCACGATGGCTTCATAATACTGAATGGGATCCTTGACAGAAAGTAAATGATTCTCCGATCGTGAATCGGTAGAACTTAAAAGATGAATATAACCATATAGAAAAACTGCCAACAAACCACTTATTCCCGTGAGCGATCTGATCGAATGCCGGTTATGCAAAAATAAATAGCCGAGGTAGTAGACTGGAATAATCGCCAACAGGACAAAGATGGCAACTTGCTCTTTGATTATATCAGGCTGGTATATCCCCAACAGAATACCGGCTGTAAAAAACAGTGCAATGCGCACCATGACATACGGTGTCCATTTTAGCATGAAATAAATTTACAAAATCAAAACTAAATCACAACAATAAAGAATAGCTTAAAATGTGGTTGCCCATTCAGTCGCCAAGAATATCATTACTTAAATAACCAGATTGTCCCACCATTTGCATGATACCACCTTCGTATTCAAACGAATCAATGGACCAACCGGATTACAGGCGATGCACCAAATCAAGGTAAGAAATTTTTATCTGGCAGTGGTCTTCGTTTTGGTGGGGGCAGCAACTCCTTGATTGAATCAGGTTTGATAGGTCCGGTTACAGTAACCCGATTGAGTACCGAAAATCAATCAAAATAAAAAGTTATATTCGGAACCCCAAACCAAAATAACATGAAGCAATATTCTGTTCTAC
>Ga0163151_10003036_pt1 | contig 24751 bp, 18 predicted proteins | sample OliLakLV19MP5IB2_FD_145596 | JGI IMG/M metagenome (GOLD analysis project Ga0163151, IMG submission 145596) | Freshwater microbial mat bacterial communities from Lake Vanda, McMurdo Dry Valleys, Antarctica - Oligotrophic Lake LV.19.MP5.IB-2 | ecosystem: Environmental > Aquatic > Freshwater >...
GGCGTCGGGCTGCTCGCCGCGGTCGGCGGGAGTCTGCGAGATCGGCGAGATCGGCGAGATCGGGAGGAGGCACGCGCTCCGCCATCTACTCCGGCGGGCGAGTCCTTTCAAAGGTGACGGCCTACGCCCCGGGACGATCGTGATCGGCGGGCACTCAGTCGTTCTTGACCTTCCATTTTACGGTGCTGGTCGGATCTTTCGGCGGCGTGCCGTAGGCGGCGGTCCAGCAGGCATTGGTCGCCTCGTTCACCAGGAGGACACGGACGGGAGCGGGCGTCTGCGCCAACGGGAGCGTCGGCAGTGCGAAGCTCGCGCCTTTCGCCTTCAGCGCGAGCGCGGCCTTGCCGTCGGAGCCGGACTTGAGGGTGAGCGCCGTGACGCCCCCGCTGTTGCCGAGCTTGTTCTTGTACCCGAAGCTCTTGCTCGCGGCCTTCCAGCACGGCTTCGTGCCGCAGGTACCGCCCGCGACGACCGGTAAATCGAGAATCACCGCGTCGCCGCCGTCGTAGCCGCAGAAGCGATAGTCGGTGGTCGTCGTCGGGGTGCCGAGCTCGGACATGAGCGTCGCTTGTCCTTTCCACGTCCACGCCATGGCGTTCTTCGCCGGGTCGCCGATCTTGCGACTGAAGGACAACGTGCCCTTGCCGGTGACTGCCGTCTTGCACCCCACGAGCGGCATCGCGGCGCAGGTGCCGAGCGGCGTCGCGTCGAGTCGCACGTCGTCGAAGTTCACCTCGATGCCGGCTGCCGCATCGAGGTTGACGAGGCGGATGGTGAGCGGCTCGCCCGCATTGGGGTGGGTCGCGCCGATGGTCACCTGCACCGTGGAGGTGAGGAAGCGCCCTTCGCCGGGCAGGAGCGTGTCGTCGTCGGAGGCGATGACGGTGGTACCGGCGAGGAGGTCGATGCGGTAGCCGGGGAAGCCCTCGAACGCGAACGGCGTATTGTCGTTCGCGAGGTTCCCGACCTCGACGGTCAGGGTGTACTGCGTGAGCGTCTGCAGGGTCGCCGCCAGCGTCTGCTGCATCCCGGCCTCGTCGTTCATCTGCGGCGTGAGGAACGTCACGCCGACGTTGCTGCCGTCGGGGACGGGGTCGAGGTACAGGTCCGTGGTGTTCGGGTTGAGCACGCCGATCGTCCGCCCGGAGAAATCGAGGCTGGCGCCGTAGGCGGCCCAGCCGGTCGGCGGGGCGTTGGCGATGAAGCTGTCGGGCGGCGTCGCCGGCGACTCGAAGCTGTGATTGGTGACGGCGATCGGCGCCGCCTCGGCGGGCATCGTGCTCATGAGCACTGCCGCCACTCCGCACAGCAACGCGCACCACGGCCGGATATTCGATCGGGTCATCTCGGATCCCTCGCTGGAGCAAAGGTGGCACGAGTCCTGGGGTAGTGTCGAGGCGTTCTTGGCGGAGGGATGCCGGATCGTTTAAAGGTGCCCGATGCCCGATTTCCGCTTCCAAGAGATGTTCCCCCACGGTCACGACACGACCCCGTATCGCAAGCTCGAAGGCGACTGGGTGGGCACCGACACGTTCCGCGGCGAGCGCGTCCTCACGATCGACGCGGCCGCGCTGACGCGGCTCGCCTTCGAGGCCGTGCGCGACATCTCCCATCTGTTCCGCCCCGGCCACCTGGCGCAGCTGCGGAAGATTCTCGAGGACGACGAGGCGTCGGTGAACGACCGGTTCGTCGCGCTCAACATGCTGCGGAACGCCTGCGTCTCGGCCGGCATGGTGCTGCCGTCGTGTCAGGACACCGGCACCGCAATCGTCATCGGCAAGAAGGGCCAGCGCGTGTGGACGAGCGCGGACGACGATGCGGCCCTCGCGCGCGGCATCTTTGACGTCTACCAGCAGACCAACCTGCGCTACTCGCAGATGGCGCCGCTCTCGATGTTCGAAGAGAAGAACACCGGGACCAATCTCCCCGCGCAGCTCGAGCTCTATGCCACGAGCGGCGACGAGTACCGGTTTCTCTTCGTCACCAAGGGCGGCGGCTCGGCCAACAAGTCGTTCCTCTACCAAGAGACCGCCGCGATCCTGAACCGCGAGCGGCTGCTGCCGTTCATCGAGCAGAAGGTGAAGACGCTCGGCACCTCGGCCTGTCCGCCGTATCACCTGGCGATCGTCATCGGCGGCACTTCGGCCGAGGTGACGATGAAAACGGTGAAGCTCGCGTCGTGCCGCGACCTCGACGACCTGCCGACGCGCGGCGACTTGGTCGGTCACGCCATCCGCGACCCCGAGCTCGAGGACGAGATCTGGAAGATGACCCAGCGCCTCGAGATCGGCGCGCAGTTCGGCGGCAAGTATTTCTGCCACGACGTGCGCGTCATCCGGCTGCCGCGCCACGGCGCGAGCCTGCCGATCGGCATCGGCGTGTCGTGCTCGGCCGACCGTCAAGCCAAGGCCAAGATCACGGCTGAGGGCGTGTTCCTCGAGCAGCTCGAGGGCAATCCGGCGCACTATCTGCCGGAGATCGACGAGGCGAAGCTGTCGGGCGACGTCGTGAAGATCGACCTCTCGCAGCCGATGAACGAGATTCGCGCGACGCTCTCACGCTATCCCATCAAGACCCGCCTCGCGCTGACCGGCACGGTGGTCGTCGCGCGCGACCTGGCGCACGCGAAGCTGCGCGAACGGCTGGAGCGCGGCGAGGGCCTGCCGCAGTACGTGAAGGACCATCCGATCTACTACGCGGGGCCGGCGAAGACGCCGCAGGGCATGGCGTCGGGCTCGTTCGGTCCGACGACGGCGGGTCGCATGGACGGGTACGTCGATCAGTTCATGCAGGCGGGCGGCAGCCTGATCACGCTCGCGAAGGGCAACCGCTCGCAGCAGGTCGCCGACGCCTGCAAGAAATACGGCGGGTTCTATCTCGGCTCGATCGGCGGCCCCGCCGCCATCCTCGCGCGCGACAACATCCGCAAGGTCGAGGTGCTCGAGTACCCCGAGCTCGGCATGGAAGCCGTCTGGAAGATCGAGGTCGAGAACTTCCCGGCGTTCATCGTGGTGGACGACAAGGGCAACGACTTCTTCGGGCGGCTCTAGGTCTCACAGCGGCGGTCGCCGACGTAGGCGAGGAGTGGCGCTGCGTCGCGCCGGACGCCGAGCTGCCATGCGATCGCGTGCGGGGCGGTGCCCGAGGCATGGATGGTGCCGTCGTGGAGGCCGTGGAGATGATGCGCGGCGCAGACGGTCGTGCGGTTGTCGCGCTGGTTGTCGCCGCCACGGGAGCGGAAGCGGATGTGGTGGTCGTGGAGATTGCGGCGTGAGCTGCAGGCCGGAACCGTGCAACGCCAGCCGTCGCGGGCGAAGACGGGATCGGGGTGGCGCGGCGTGCTCTCCCAATGGTGGATGACGTGTCGCAATACGCGTTCGAGCGCGGTCCAGCGCGGCTCAGAGGAATCGGCGAAGGCATCGAGGACGTCGCGCAGGAGCGCGACGACCGAGACCGGGCCGATGAACCTGACCTCGGCGTCGCAGACCTCGGAGGCGGTGCGCTCGCCGTCGTGCGCACGGATCTGCAGTCGCGTGTCGAGTGACAAATCGTGGCACTGCGCGGCTTGTGCCGGCGACCCGGCGAAAAATGGCACCGACAGGCGACCGCTGAGGGGAGACGCCAGCCGGCTATCGATCGGAGGGGGTGCGAGGGAGGCGGTCGGGCCAACGGCATCGCGTGACGCGAGGACCCAATCGCCTTCGTCGCCGAGGCGGCGCACGGTCACGGACTCGGCGCGCGCGATCCATGCCGGCGCGTTGTTCCGGTCGAGCACGGGGAGCAGCACGAGGGCGCGGACCCACGAGAGGCCGCCGTCGCGATACGCCCGGGCGAAATCGCTGCTGCGGAGGATCGCCCTCTCGATCTTGAGGAGCGCCCAGGCTTTACGCGCCGAGAGGCCGAGGCGTTCGCGCACGTAAGCTTCGAAGGACGCGAAGCCGAACGAGCGATAGAGGCGGTGGTCGACCACGACGCGGAGCAACCGGCCGATCCGCGGCTCGATCGTGCGAAGGACGCGCATGGTTTCGACCAGGCGCGCGTCGAGGGCAAAGGGATCGGAGGGTGCCGAGGTCGACAGGGACGGGTCGGGCTGCGTCGCCGTGAACACCGCCTTGGCGTCGGACGATGCGGGAGTGTCGGAGGATGTTCCGGCGAATGACGTGTCGGTTGAGGCGCTGGGCGCGGCGGAAGCGTGGTGGGCCGCGACAGGGCGATCGGCGAGCGTGGTCGATCCCGGCGCGGCACTACCATCGACCGCATCGGCGGCGTCCTCATTCTTCTTCTTGCGGCGGGCGCGACGGGCCAGGCGGATGGCGGCGATCAACGCGCGGTCGCCGAGCGACGTGCCGGCGGGACGGCCGGACGAGCCCTCGGCAGCGATGATCTCGGCGGCACGCCATGCGGCCAACGGCTCGCCGGCCGTGCGCGAAGCGAGCTCGAGGGCGTGGCGCCAGAGCGCCCGGACACGAGCCGGGCAAGCGAAGCGCCAGCGCACCGCCGGCTCGCCGTCGATTTCATTCCCGTCGTCGTCCGGATCCGGGGGAAGGCCCTCCGGGTGCCGCGCGCGGGCAACCAGGCGTTCGAGCGCTTCGACGGTCGAGCGACGTGCGAGCTCCAGCCAGCGCTCCTCGTCGCGGGCGCCGGCAACTCTACAAATGGCGCGCGCCTGCGCCCACGAGAGCTCCGAGCGGTCGTAGGCCCGCGAGACAGCCGGGAGCGCGTCGAGCCGCGTCGCCAACCATGCGGCGCACTGTAGCGTTCGCGCCGACACCCCGAGGCGCTCGCGCGCGTAGTCGCTCAACCGCACGAAGCCGAGCCGGTGGTACGAGCGTCGCTGCACCAGATCGCGAACCGCACAACCGACCTCGCGACGCGCCGTCGCTTCGTTGCGACACGCGAGCCGGAGCTCGAGGTCGAGACTCGTGGCGAAGCGCGCGCGCTCGGTCTGCATCGCCCGATCCACTTCGGCCGCCGCCTGCCGTGCCGCTCCCCCCGAATTGCGCATCCTGCGCAGCGGGGGAGCAACCGAATCCTGCACACCCGCGCGCCGCATCCGACGCCCGACTCCATGGAGCCCGAAGAAGTGCCGTGATCGGGTGCTGACGCGGTCGGCGGGATGGAACGACATGGGACGTATCCGAGCTCCGATACGGCAACGTTCGAGATTCGAAAGGCGAAAAATAGGCGAAGGCTGGACGCGGGTCAAGCGTGGCGTGAGGGATGCCAGGCGCTCCAGGAATTCATGTGCGGTAAAAATCAGGTGGTGGGTGCCGTCGTGCCACGGATGCCGCAAGGTGCAGACGACCCGGCCATCGGGGAGTCGTGACACGCCCGCACTTCAATTTGGTCGTGTACCACGGTGTCCTCGCTCCGCGGGCTCGCTGGCGTCCGGCGGGCACGCGCGCTCGCCGTCGTCGCCACGTCGGCACCGCCTGTATCGTCCCTGACATCGCAACCAACGATTCCGGCGCCGACCGTGCCGACGGCACCGTTGTCATCGCAGCCCGTCGCTAATCCACCGGCCCCGCCGCGCGCGGTACCCGCAACCCCCGCACCCCCAGTTTCTTCACGACTATCGCCGGGCTCCGAACGGACCCGCCGCGCCTGGGCGTGGGCTGAATTGATGAGGAGAGTGTTCGCCCTGGACGTTCTCGCGTGCGCCGGCTGCGGCGGTCGCCTCCGCTTCCTCGCCACCATCGAAGATCCGCCCGTTGTCACCAAGATCCTCGCCCATCTGGGATGGTCTACCGAAGGCCCCGCCCTCATGCCGGCCCGTCCGCCGCCACCCGACGGTTTCGACTTCGCCTAACGCCCGCGGCGTGCGGGCTCCCGTAGCCACGCTCCAGGCGTGCGGTCCGCGTGCGTCTGGACGTCGCGTCCGGCACTTGCGATCTCGCCATCGTCCCGCTGACGGCCCGCACCCGCGGGCTTGTTTGCGTGTGGCAGACGGCAGTGCCAGGCCGAACGTCCGACTTTGAACGTAATGTCCCCCGAAAAAGCGGCTAGAAACGCCGATCAACCCCGCACCGTCGCGACCAGCGCGAGGGCGATTCCTGCAATCACGATTCCATGAGCATTTCCTCTGGGCGCCGGCGGCATGTCGGCGTTTGCACCGAAGGCGCTACTTCGGAGGTAGCGGCCCGCGACGTTGTTCGCGAACGCTCTGTAGGGTTCGCGCAGACTCGGGGTTGCTGTTGGCGATCTGCGTTTCGCCGCCGCGCAGTCGCTGCTGGGATCCGCTCGTCGATCATCCGGATCCCTCCGACGCGTTGCGAAAGGCGCTCGGTCCCCGCAGCAGCAGTTGCACCAACTCGGCTTGGCGACGGGTTCCGGTTCGCCCGAACACTTGCTTGATGCGATCGCGAATCGTCGTGATCGAGAGCTGGAGATCGCGTGCGATCTCCTCCAGCGTGCGGCCTTCCGCCAGGCAAACCGCGAGCGTGGCCTGGGCGGCAGTGAGTCCAAAGGTATCCGCAACCCATTCCCGATTGAGTCGGACCGCGCGTCCCGGATCGCTGATGAAGAGAGCCGCCGCCGCGCTGACTCGCGGGGCGTTCGGGGCGGATCCAGTGAGCGGCGCGACCAGAATTTGCAATGGGCGTTGCGCGGGGCGCGAAAGCGTCAGCCCGCTTCCGGAACGGGGCGGGCCGTCATCGGAGACGGCGGCGCGAATCATGCGATGAAGGGTGGCGGTCGACTTTGGGTCGGTCGTGCGGAGCGTACAGTTTTGCACGGTGAGTGGTCGCCGGTCTGCGAGGAGACGCTGCGCATAGGCGTTGATGACGACGACGCGCGCATGCCGGTCGACGAGGATGACCCCGACGGGCAGGCCGTCGAGAACGTCGAGAGTGATGGCGTTCATCGCGTGCGCAGCCCCGAGTCGCCGTCGGATCTCGATGGCACGTTGCAGGTGCGGTACGAGGGCCTGAAGCCATGAAGTGGTCTTCGCATGAAACGGCCGTAAGCCACGCGCGACGAGGAGTCCGGCCCGGCGTGGGGGGTCGCGCCACAAAAGCGTGTGCTGGAGGTGGCATAGTCCGTTGGGACGCAGCCACTCTTGGTACACCAGGGTGCGTTTCAATTCAGCGGGCGTCATGACGGGCCGGACGTCACCCACCGGCTGAGAGCGGAGAGCGTGCGACCAGGCCGCGTCGGTCTGGTGGAAGCGTACGGAGGTCTCGATCGACGCCGTGTCGAGACCCACTGCGAGGGGCGGATGTCCCGCCCAGCCGTCATAGGCCACGAAGCTGAGACCGAGCGCATCGGCACCGACCAGGCGGGCGATCTCTTCTAAGGTTGGAATCCACAACATCGGCTCGAAAGCCGCGTCGTAGAGTCGCGCTACGAGCTCATGCACCGTCGCTTCGGGGTGCGCGCCCATTCCGGGGGTCGTGCCTCAGTCGGTCGCCAACCCACAACCCCTAAATGGGGGGTCAGCGCACCTCGAGTGCCGCGATCGGCCCCGTCAACGCGGCGGGGCTGCGCAACACCAAAGCGACCAGCTCGGCCTGGCGTCGCGTTCCGGTGCGCGCGAAGAGCTGCTTCGCCCGCTCGCGCACCGTGCTGAGCGCGAGACCGGTCTCATGAGCCACGTCGGCCAGGGTGCGACCTTCCGCCAACGCGACCGCCAACGCTGCTTGCGCCGGGGTCAAGCCGAACAGGTTCGGGAGCGCCTCCGCGCACACGCGCTCGTGGCGTGTGGGGTCGAGGACGAAGACCGTCGCAACCGTACCGGGCGTGAGCGGGCTCCGCCGGCTGGTATCGGTGGGAGTCACCAGGATCTGCAGGGACGGAGCGGCCCGCCGCGCGATCGGGATCGTGCCGCCGGTGCGCGGCCGCGGCCGGTGTGGATCGAGGACGACGTCGAGCAGACGATCGAAGGTGGCGCCGGCCGGCGGCACGCCACACAATCGTCGACGCATCACCTGCACTGCGCGACGCGAGCAGTCGCTCCGCGTAGGCATGCGCGAATCTCACCTTGGCGCGCGCGTCGATGAGGATGACACCGCAAGGTAGCGCCTGGAGGGCGTCGAGCGCGCACCGCTCGCCTCCGCCTGCTGCCGCTCGCAGTGCCGCTCGATCGTGAGAGCGCGTCGCAAGTGGGGCACGAGCGCTTCGAGGCATGCGACCTGACGATGGTCGAGGTTGCGCGCAGCTCGCCGCCCGATCAGAAGACCGCCGCAGTACCGCGCATCCTCCTGCCACAGGAGAAGCTGCAACGTCTGGCGCCAGCGCTGTGGACGGATACACTCCTGGTAGACGGTGGTGCCCGCGAGAGCGGGTCGCGGCCGAACCTCACGCAACATCCCGACGGGTGCGGCGCCCATCGCGGTCGCCCAGACGGTGTCTTCCTGGTGGTAGCGGGGATACGCGTCGACCAGGGGAAGCTCGACGCCGAACGTGCGCGGCGCCTTCCCGGTAGTGGCCATTCCCAGCGCATCGGCGTCGGAAATCTTTCCGATTCCCTCGAGCACGTCGTCCCAATCGGACGGCGTGAGCGGCGTCGTAGATGCGCGCGACAAGATCGGTGAAGGCGGAGTCCATCAGTGAGAGTGCGGCCGTCGCCGACTTGCCATTCTAGCGACGCGCGACGCGTGGGATGGATCGGCGAGTGTGCCCCCCATTTGGATGTTGTTTCGCTCGCGGCCGCAGTTCTAGTCAACGGACGCATCCCAATTCCCGATGTCTCGAAGGATGGTCCCATGGGTACCGCTCGCAGGCTGACACTTTCGGCACTCGCTCTCTTGGTCGTCCATGGATGGCCGAATCTCGCAGCGAGCGATCCTGGTACGTGCCGGAATGCGATTCTTCGGCACACCGGCAAGCTCCAGGCGACCACCTTGAAAGCGATGCAGAAATGCGAAGACGGAGTGCTCCAAGGGAAGCGCCCTTCGAGTTTCGATTGCCGTGGTGACGCCAAGACGATGGCGATGATCGCAAAGGCGGAAGGCAAGCTGCGGGCCGGCATCGGCAAGGCGTGCGGCGGGGCCAACAAGACTTGCAACGCCGCCGACAGCGGACCCGACGCCGATGACCCGCTGCTGGCGATCGGATGGGACATCGGGGCCTGCCCAGACCTCGCGCGGAGCGGCTGCGGGGCGGCGATCGCGGACTGCGGCGACGTCACCGATTGCCTCGCATGCGCTGTGGGAGCGGCAACGACCGTACCGCTCGCGTTGGTGTATTCCGGCCGTGCTCTCGTCCCCGATGCCGGTGTCGCGCGGTGCCGGCGAGCGATCGGAAAAGAGTCGGTCAAGGCATTGGTGGCGCGTGCCAAGGCCGTCGAGCGCTGCTGGTCGAACGTCGGCAGCGGTGCGGCGGGTTTCCGGGCCCCATGCCCGAGCGGCGATGCCACGGGGGCGACGGCGGCGGCGATCGCCAAGGCGGCAACGCGGGCGCGGGCGAAAATCTGTGCTGCGTGTGGGGGTGCCGACAAAGCATGTGCCGGTGGTGACGATCTCGATCCTGGCACCACGGCGTTTCCCGCCGATTGCCCGGACGTGACCGCGCCGGGTGGGGCATCGTGTGTGGCGCCTGTCCGCACGTTCGACGGGCTCGTCGCGTGTGTCGACTGCGTGACGGGCTTCGCCACCGAATGCTTGGCGGCACTCGAGACCCCGTGGGGCGGTGCCTATCCGCCGACATGCAACGCTGGCTGCGGAAACGGTCGGCGCGAGGGGGCCGAAGCCTGCGATCGGGGCGACGATGCGGCTTGTCCGGGACGGTGCGCGTCTGATTGCACCTGCATCGAGAGCGCGACGCCGACTCCGGCACCGACGCCGCCCACACCGACGCCCACCGCGACGCCGCAGCCGCCGGCCTGCGGCGACGGCACCATCGACCTCGGTGAGACGTGCGACGCCTCCGCCGATGCCGCGTGCCCGGGCCGCTGCCGCAGCGACTGCACCTGCGATCCTGCGCCCGCGACGCCGACCGCGACCCCGGGCGCGGCGGTCTGCGGCAATGGCTCCATCGATGGCGGCGAGAGCTGCGAGCTTTTTGCCGGCGGTGACGCCGCGTGCCCGCGGCGCTGTCGCACCGACGAGTGCACCTGCTTGCCGGTTTGCGGCGACGGAGTCGTGGCCGCCGACGAGGTGTGCGACGGGGCGGCCTTCCGCGGGCAGACGTGCACGACGGTCGGCCTCGGTGCCGGCATCCTCGAGTGCCGGCCCGATTGCCGAGGTGTCGACGCGCGCGGCTGCGCGCCGGTGACGGGGTTGCCGCCGGACCCGGCCACGATCGCACCGGCGCTCGACCTCGGCGTGGTCAGCGACTTGGGATCGGCCACTCGCTTCCTCTACGAAGGGACGCCGCGCATCCAACTCGGCGTCGCACCGGGAACGATAGACACACGGCGCGCGGCCGTCGTGCGTGGTCGTGTGATCGACAGGGCCGGTGCCGCGCTTCCCGGTGTCCGCGTGGAGGTGCGGAGCCATCCCGAGTACGGGACGACGCTGAGCCGGACCGACGGCATGTTCGACCTGGCGGTGAACGGGGGCCAGCGCCTGCGCATCGGCTACGACAAGCCCGGCCATCTTCCTTCCGAGCGCGGGGTCGACGTTGCGTGGCAGGAGTACGCAGTGGTGTCGGACGTCACGCTGGTAGCAATCGATCCCAACGTCACTTCCATCGACCTGACGTCGCCCGCGCCGTTTCAGGTCGCCCGCGGCAGTGTCTCGTCCGACGCCGACGGTCTGCGGCAAGCGACCGTGCTCTTTCCGGCCGGCACCGCGGCGACCTTGGTGTTCCCCGACGACAGCGAGCAAGCGATCACGACGCTCAGCATCCGCGCGACGGAGTACACGGTCGGCGCGGTAGGACCGAATGCCATGCCCGCCACCCTGCCACCCACCAGTGGCTACACCTACGCCGTCGAACTCACCGCCGACGAGAGCGCGGCCGCCGGCGCGCGCCGCGTGAGCTTCAGTCAACCGCTGCTACTCTATGTCGAGAACTTCGTCGGCGCTCCGATCGGCGTCGACGTGCCGGTAGGATGGTTCGACCGCGAAGGAGGCAGCTGGGTGGCGTCGGAGAACGGACGCGTCGTGCGGATCCTCGCGCTCGTCGCCGGCAGCGCGGTGCTCGATACCGACGGTGACGATCTGGCAGACGACGGCGCAGCGCTCGGCATCACCACAGCGGAGCGACAACAGCTCGCAGCCCTCTACGCTCCGGCGACGAGCCTGTGGCGCTCACAGATCACACACTTCACCCCGTACGATCTCAACTGGATGGCCCAGCCGCCACCCGACGCCCAACCACCGGACCTGCCGAAGCCGACCACGGAAGACGAGGACAAGCCCGACGACACCTGCGAAGCCAAAGGATCGATCATCGAATGTGAGACGCAAGTGCTCGGGGAGCGGCTGAGGGTGCCGGGAACCAATCTGACGCTGAACTATCGCAGTGACCGCGTTCCCGGTCGGCTGCTGCCGGGGCGGCTCCGCATCCCGCTCACGACCGCCAACCCTGCTCCGTCGCTCCGTCGCGTCGAGTTGGCGGTGACGGTGGGCGGGCGGGTCTTCCACTCGACGCACGCCCCGTCGGCGTCGCTGGTGCACGCCTTCGCGTGGGATGGCGTCGATGCGTTTGGGCGCGCCTTGCAGGGATTGCAGCCCGTGAAGGTCGTCATTTCCTACTTCTATGCGCCGACCTATTGGACGAGTCAGGACTTGCGGAGGCAGTTCGGCGAGTACGTCTTCCAGCGGAGCTTTCCCACGCGCTTTTACACCGAGTTCGCGTACACGCAGTCCTACGACACGCGCATGGGGCTTTGGCGGTACGAGCACATGGGGCTCGGGGGTTGGACGCTCTCCGATCACCACGTGTACGACCCGTTCACTCGCGTCCTGCAGACGGGGACGGGTGAACGCCGGAGCGCCTCCAATGCCAATCGGTTCACTATCTCGCCGGTCGGGTGGGCACCTCCGACGGGGAGCGCGCCCGCTCCGTCGGCTGTCGCGGTCGGTGCGGACGGCGGCATCTACGTCGCCGATCACGTCGCGGGGGTCGTGTATCGCGTCGGGGCGGGTGGCGTCACGACCATCATCGCCGGCCACGACGGTTGGGGTTCGGAAGGGGACGGAGGTCCCGCCACTGCCGCGCAGCTCACCGGTCCCCTCGATCTGGCCGTCGGGCCGGACGGAAGCCTCTACGTCCTGGAGAACAATCTCGCGGACGACGATGCCGAGCGGCTCGTCCGCGTGCGCCGCATCCTGCCCGACGGCACCATCGTCATGGTCGCCGGAACCGGTGTGGACGGATTCTCCGGCGACGATGGCCCCGCCACGGCCGCGCAGCTGAGCGACGCGCGGGGCATCACCGTCGCCCCCGACGGCGTGCTCTACATCGCCGACTCGCGCAACCATCGGGTCCGCCGGGTGAGCACCGACGGCACGATCCGCACGCTCGCCGGTACGGGGGTCGCAGGATTCTCCGGTGATGGTCGGCTCCTGCCATCGACCCAACTCGCGTTTCCGCGCGACGTTGCCGCCGCCGCCAACGGCGATCTCTACATCGCCGACACGTTGAATTACCGCATCCGCCGTATCCTGCCCGGGGGAGTGATCGAGACGATCGCAGGCACCGGTCTCGACGTCATCGGTCCCGAGAACGACGACGGGCCGGCGCTCGCCGCCACGCTCGGCGAGATCGCCTCGATCGCCGTCAGCCCGGACGGCAGCGTCTTCATGTCCGACGACAGCCGCTTGTGGCTCCGCCGCGTCGACATTGCCGGCAGGTTGCGAACGGTCGCATCTTCCGTCCCGGACCCGCCGCGGTGTGCCGATCCCCTGGGGGGCGGTGAAGGGCATCCCGGGGAGCGCGGCTGTGACAGCCTCCAGTTGCAGAGTCGTGCGAGCGTGTTCTCGGTCGATCCGGCAGCGTTCGCCGTGGCCTTCGGCCCGGACGGGGACACCTACCTCGTGACGGCGTTTCCATGGTTCCTCGGTATAGAGACCGATCAACGCCTGTTTCGAGTGACCGGCGCTTTCCCCGGCTACTCGGGCCGCGAGATCGTGCTCCCGGGCGACGACGCATCCACCAGCTACATTTTCAGTCTTTCCGGACGCCATCTGCAGACCCGGCATGCGTTGACCGGCGCGCTGCTGCAGCGATTCGGCTACGACGCGGGTGGCCGCCTCGTCCGCATAGAGGACGCGCTCGGCAATGCGGCGGTGGTAGAGCGCGACGTGAATGGTACCGCCACGGCGATCATCGGACCGAACGGAGAGCGGACGGCGCTCGCGATCGCGGCGAGCGGTGAGCTCACCGCGGTGATCGAGCCCGGAGGAGGCCGCTGGGAGCTCGGGTACGAGCCGGGCGGCTTGCTCGCGAGCCTCCGGGATCCGAACGAGAACGAACACCGCTTCTTCTACGATGCCGTCGGGCGCCTGCGGCGTGACGAAGACCCCGCCGGCGGCCATCAAGCGCTGACCCGCCAGGATACGGGTTCTTCGTCGACCGTGCTCCGCTCCACGGCGCTCGGCCGAACGACCCGCTACGTACGGGAGCGATCCGGGGTCTACCCGTGGCCGCGGGTGATTTCCGCCACGCTCCGCACACTTCCGGATGGCGCCCAGTACCAGACCTTCCAGCAATACGACGGAATCCGCCGGACCCGCGACGCCGACGGCACGATCGAAGCGTACCGCGACGGCGGCAGTTGGCATCTCGCCGGGCCGCCGTACGCATCGTCGTATCACCGCACCACGCTCCCGAGCGGGAATAGCCGCATCGTGAACTCGTATGCCTTCCACGTCGAGACGCTGGGGCTGCCGGCCGTTCCGTCGATGGCCATCGAGGGATCCATCATCAACGGGCGCCGCGAGTTCGTGAGCACCTACGACTTCGCGACCCACACGCTCGTGCAGATGACGCCCGAGGGCCGGCGAACCGACGTGACCGTCGACGATCTCGGTCGGCTGGTGCGGAAGCAGAGCCGAGGATTGCATCCGACGTTGCGAGCGTACGACGCGCGCGGTCGCGTTGCCACCATCGTCCGCGGTGCGGGCGCCGAGAGCCGCGTCCAGACGATCGAGTACGATTCGCGCGGGCACGTTGCATCGATCTCGGATGGGCTCGGTCCGATGGCGGACTTCGGGTACGACCTCGTCGACCGCCTCACGACCGTGTTGACGGGCGGGGCGGAGCTCTCGTTCGAGTACGACCCCGCCGGCAACCTGACCCGCCTCACGCCCCCCGGGCGTCCCGCCCACCAGTTCACGCCGACCACTCTCAATACGACTGCTGCGTACATTGCACCCGTGGTCGACGGTGAGCCGAGCACCTCGACGTACGCGCACGATCTCGACCAGCAACCCCTGCGCTCGACGCGTCCCGACGGGCGCACCACCGAGTTCACCTACGACACGGCCGGAAGGCTCGCGCGGATGGTCATGGCGGACGTCGATCTGCGGCTCGCCTACCATCCGGTCACTCGTCAGCTGATGTCGATCGCTACGCCGACGAGCACGCTCGGGTACATTTTCGACGGACGGCTCGTGACGGGCACGACGTGGAGCGGCGAGGTCGCGGGAACCGTCGCGTTCCAATACGACGGCGACTTTTGGACGCGCGCGATCGTCGTCAACGGCCAATCGGTAGATTTCCGCTACGACGCGGACGGACGCACGGTCGGAGCGGGCGATCTGCAGATCACGCTCGATCCCTCCAGTGGGCTCGTCAGCGACACGGTGCTCGACGGCATCGTTGATCGACGCCTCTATAACGGCTTCGGTGAGCTCGTCGGCTACGAGGCCCGCTACGCCGGGGCGATGTTGTATGCCGCCACGTACACCCGCGACGCGCGTGGGCGCATCGTCATGCTCGACGAGACGGTGGAGAGCGACCACGACGTCTTCACTTACGACTACGACACCGCCGGTCGCCTGGCGGGTGTCACGCGGAACGGCGACCTCTCGGCGTCCTACACATACGATGCGAACGGTAACCGCCTCACCCGCACCACCACGGCGGGGATCGAAGCCAGCGTCTATGACGATCAGGACCGACTACGGAGCCGCGGCGACACCACCTACGGCTACACGGCGAACGGCGAGCTCGCGACGCGCACGACCGGCAGCGGCGTGACTACGTTCGCATACGATGGTGCCGGTCAGCTGCGGGGTGTGACGCTCCCCGGCGGGACGACGGTCGCCTATGCCGTCGATGGCATGAGCCACCGGATCGCACGTCGGCGGGACGGCATGCTGACGGGCGCCTATCTCTGGCAGGAAGACCTGAAGCCTGCGGGCGAGCTCGATGGCAACGGTACCCTCCGGCAACGTTACGTCTACGGACAGAATCGCAGCGCGCCCGACTACCTGATCACGCCGTCGGCGCGCTATCGCGTTCTCACCGACCATCACGGGAGCCCCCGCTTGGTCGTCGATGCCTCGACCGGCGAGATCGTCCAGCGGATGGACTACGACGAGTTCGGTCGCGTCGTGCGGGACACCAATCCGGGGTTTCAGCCGTTTGGCTTTGCCGGCGGCCTTTATGATCCGGCGACACGATTGGTGCGCTTCGGGGCGCGCGACTACGACGCTGCGGCCGGTCGGTGGACGGCGAAGGATCCGATTCTCTTCGCCGGTGGCGACAGCAACTTGTACGGCTACGTGGTGGGAGATCCGATCAATCTCGAGGACCAGAACGGTCTCAAGACGTATCAATGTCAGGGAGCGCTGGCAGGTATGGGAGACGGCCTTCGGAGTGGCCCCGAGTGGGGGATCAACCCTTTCTTCCACACATACCTCTGCGTCAACGTCGGCGGCACATCGGTATGCGGCGGCCAAGGGCCCCTCCAGCTCAAGCCCCTTCCCCAGCTCGTGGCCCCAGGCCACGCGACGTCAGACAGCTACAATCCGGCAAATTGTGACGAAATAGATTCCGACCCGTGTTTCGAGCAGTGCTTGAAGCAGAGCTTCAAGCAACCGCGCCCCTGGTATGTCCTCGGGTTCAACGACTGCAAAGATTGGGTCCAGGATCAACTCGACGATTGCCGCCGGGAATGCGACCCGTATCGGGTCTGGATGCCCGCCCTGGTGGGTGCCGACAGCATCTACGATCTGCAGAACATGCGGTGAGGCGGCGCTGTGGGAACCGATCTTCCGGCGTCATCCGCTGAGGCCGGACCTCGAGGGAAGTCTCTGCAGCCGGGGGCGTCTGTCGACCGCGATAGCTATTGAATCTGACGCACTCGCACGAACCGTGGGTGGTCGACGTCGGAATTGAAGTAGTAGGGATCGCCGAAGTGCTGGGTGTTGATGGAACAGCTCAACAACGCCTCGCCTCGCCCGACACGGAGGGCTGCGGATGGTATTCGGTTGCGTACCACCACACACCGCCGTCGTACCAATCAACGTTGTTCTCCGGCTGCGCGTACACGGTCGTCCAGGTGTTGAACGGGCCCACGGATTCGCCGCGTATCCGATCATCAGCTCATGTCGAGGCGACTTGCGCTTACCCCGTTGGCGAGGTGGAGACCGCCCGCCACACCTAGCCGCGACAGGAGTCAGCAACGGCGAATAGTCACCGGCGTCGGCGCCGCGAAGCGCAGTCAGATAGCGATCCCGTGCCGCGCCGGCACGGACGAGATCGCTGTGCCCCCAGGTGAAGGCCGGTAGGCCATGACGCGCGAGCACGACGTCGGTGATCAGCCGCGCATGCCGACCGTTGCCGTTGGCGAAGCAGTGGATCGAGACCAGGCGGTGGTGAAAGCGCGTCGCCGCTTCGTCGAGCGGGTAGGTGCGATGCTCGATCCAGTAGCGCGTGTCGGCGAGGAGATCCCGCAGCCGAGCTGCGATCTGCTCGGGCGCGACGCCGAGATTCCCTTCCGTAGTCCGGAACGTGCCTGCCCAGCGCCAGGTCTGGTCGAACATGCGGCGATGGAGCTCGCGCAGGAACTTCTCGCCGAGGACGTCCCTTTTCCTGGCGGAGACGAGCCAGGTTACGGCGCGCGTCACGTTGGCCTGCTCCCACTCGTTGAGCTCTTCTTGCGTCGCGATGTGCGAGGGCAACAGCCCTTCGATCTCGTTCGGATCGAGGGGCGTTCCCCCCGGAGCCTGCGTGTCGCCTAGTCCCATAGCCGCGAGCGTCGACCGCGCCGCAGCTCGGACTTCATCGCGTCGATCTGCCGCTGCTCGAAGTCGCTGCCCGCACGTTGGGCTTCAAGCGCCATGGTGTGGGCGATGCTGCCGATGCGCTCGCGTGCCTTGCGTTCCGCTTGCGCCTCGACCCGCGCAGCCAGTGGGATGCTGGGGATCAGTACGTAATGCAGCTCGCAATCGAGGGCGGCGGCGAGGCGACGCAGCTGGCCGAGTGTCATCGTCCCCGCGGCTTCGCTGTGCTCGGCTGCGACGACCGTCGGTTGTGCCAGCCCGAGGCGGGAGGCGAACTGCCGGGTCGTGAGGCCGATTGCGGTGCGAATGGCCTTGATCCAGCCGCCACGCGGAACCGGAGGAATGACGTGTGCGCCCAGCGATCCGAGGGCGTCGTCGAGTTGCCTGAGTTTGAGGTCTATCGCGATCATGATAGACTACGGCCTATCGAAATCTTCGAAAACGATAGTCTATGTCAGATCAAGATGCAAGATATTGATCGGCTACAGGCGATCGCCCTGGGGGTCGAATCAGCTGCAGCTGCTTGATGAGGAATACCTGGCAGTAGTCCGGGCTCTTCGACGGGCCCGCGGACGCTACCGGGGGCGCTGCGAGCACGATCCCAGCGAGCGCGATCAGCATGACGACATGTGAACATCTGGCCATGACGTTTCGTTTCTTCAGAGGACTCGTCCCTCTATCCACGAGATCCGTTGTGTCTGCGTCAGCCAAATCGTCTTACATCGACGAGGCGCGACGACAAGTGAAAAGACGTATGCTCCTCTCGTTCCGCATTCCAATGTCAGGGCCGAATCGTCGCCACCACCCGGCAAGATGATCGAAGCGTCCCCAGCGGCTCCCAGTTGCAACCGTTCGCGACAGCCTCAGAGGTGGCCGCGAACCACCGCACTCGCCGTCGACGCCCTTTGAGACCGCGACTACCGCGCTCGAGAAGCTCAGGTCCGAGCCGACCATGAGCTCCTTGCGGGAGCGATCCGGAATTCGATCTTCTCCGGCGCGCTCGTCGCGGACATGGCGGAACGTGATCGTCGAGACTGGGGCCAGTGGGGCAGTCGCTTCGAGCACGGCGCCAACGGCCACGTCGTGGCGGCCCTGTTCGCGAGCTGTCGCCGCATGCGGTGGCGGGCGGGGAAGCCGCACGTGGCGCTCCGGCTGAAGGGCACGGGCCCCGAGATCGCGGCGCCGGTCACGACCTTCGGCATCGCCGCAATGGAGAAAGTCGTGCGGGCGCGCCCCGGCTGTCTGCCCCGCGACGCGCGATCGACACCGGGTACCTGAAAGCAACGACCGGTTGAAGGTCAGCGAGACCGAGCGGCCGCGTTTCGGGCCCGGCGCAGGGCCTCGATGGATCGGGAGGCCGCGGGCGCTGCCCGGCGCCGGGGCCCCGGTTTCTTCCCGAGACGAATCAAATCCTCCGCGGTGCGGTGCTCCTCCAGCGGGTGGCGGAGCGGGTGCCGTCCTTGCACGCGGTAGTGATTGCGGCGTCCCTCGCGGCCCCGCTCGAGGTAGCCGTCGGTCTCGAGGTCGGTGAGGATGCGCTGCACGGCGCGCTCGGTGATCCCGACGAGCTCGGCGACGTCGCGGACGCGCGCCTCCTGGTCGGATGCGAGACAGATCAGCACGTGGGCGTGGTTGGTGAGGAACGTCCAGCCACCGGATGTGGGTTCGCGCATCGGCCATTCTGCCTAGGGGGATTTGGAGCGCTAGTCAATGCCGGAAATGCATATCGGGTATTGCGAGTCTGGCGTACGTTCCGGGACGCGACGCGCAACCACCTTGCTGACGAATGTATGCCGCAGGCTACGAAACGGGTCGCTGCCGTAGTCGGTTGAGAAGGGTCGGCAGCGGGTCCGCGTGGCGCCGTCGAGGAGGCGGCTATGCGAAGAGATCGCGACGCGCGGATTCGGTGATCGCAACGACCGCGGGATGCTTGAGACGGCGCTCGGCCGAGATGGCATAGAAGCGTTCGCGTACCGCCGGCACCCGGCCTACACAGACCACGCCGTATTGGCGGCAGATCTCCTTGTGGATGACTGAGGGGCCGGCAAACAGCCCGATGCCGCCCTGGCCGAGCACCTTGATGAGGGCGCTGTCGTCGATCTCGCCGACGACCACCGGCCGAATATCTTCCGCCTCGAACCAGTGCTCGAGACTGCGCCGCAGTGGGCCGTGCTCGTGCGGCAGGATGAAGGGTGCGTCGCGGAGCGACGCCGGAAATCGGCGGCGAAAGCGTTTCGCGAGCCGAGGGCTCCCGAAAATTTCGACGTCGCACTCCCCGAGGACGTGATTGAAGGCGCGGATCTTCGCGCTGGGGTCGAGCGGGAGATCGCTCAGCACGAGGTCGACGCTGTGAACGGCCAGCTCGGCGAAGAGGCGCTCGCGCTTGTCCTCGACGCACACCAAGTGAACGTTGGGCGTTCCGGTCAGCACCGGTTCGAGGAGGCGATAGGCGACGAGCTTCGGAACGGCATTGGCCAAGCCGACGACGAGACGGAGCGGTCGACCGGTCGGCTGTCCGCGGACGGCGTCGCGGAACTCGCGCCCGAGGGTGAAGATCTCGTCGGCGTAGCGGCGGGCGAGCTGTCCGACGTCGGTGAGCTGCAGCCGTCGACCCTGCCGTCGGAACAGCGGCGCGCCGATTGCCTCCTCCAAGAGCTTGATCTGAGCGCTCACCGTCGGCTGGGCGAGTCGGAGCTCTTCCGCGGCGCGTGTGATGCTTCCCTCGCGGGCCGCGATCCAGAAGTAGAGGAGGTGGTGGTAGTTCAGCCATTCCATGCGGCGTTGCTTGTATCTGAAAATACTATGCGAGGCACCACTATTATCTATTGGGCCTAGAGATGCGTCCTCCGCTAGAGACCGAGAGCAGTCAATCACCCCGGCGAGGGATACTCATAATGAACGTCACTGGGCCACCAGCGGTATTCGCGCGCGTCGAACGACGGATCCACCTCGACGTGTGCGGCGTTGCCGCGATGGCCGCGGCGTACGGCTCGATCAGCGCCGTCAGCTTCGTGGTCGAAGCCGATCTTCTGACCAAGCAGGGCGTGCCCCTCGGCGGATACGAGGATTCGTCGACGGGCACATCGCCGCGCTCCATCGCGATCGTAAGTGGCTCACCGGGATCGCGCTTGAGCAATCGCCGCTCGCCGCGGTTTTCGGCTGTGCCGACTCTCGGGTGCCCCCCGAGATACTGTTCGATCAGAGGTTCGGGGATCTCTTCGTGGCGGGGCTGGCAGTCCCGGACACAGCGGCAGAGGCTTGTCGACGGCTCGCCGGTGATCGCGGATCTCATCGCACGCCAGAAGCTCACGGTGGTCGCGGCGGTCCACGACATCGCGACCGGCGCGCGGGTATTGGTGTGAATGGGGCAGGGCCGCTGGACGGGAGACGCATTCTCGTCACTGGGGTCATGGACGAGGGCTCGCTGGCTTTCACCATTGCGCAGGAGCTGCGGCGTCAGGGTGCCGTGCTCGTGTGCGTCGGCCTCGGCCCGACACCCCACCACCGCGGTATCTCGCCGCGGGCCGGCGAACATCTGGCCGCCGCCTGGGGGTCGTTCGAGCGCACGATCGCCGAACTGGGTGCCGACGTCGTGGGGCTGCCCATCGACGTGTCGCTCGATGCCAGCGTTGACGACGTCGCGCGGCAGCTAGCGCGAAACTCGAGCACCCTCGACGGCGTCGTCCACGCGATCGCCCTCGATCGGACGATTCGCAACGGCACGGTGCCGCCCATGATGGACGTGACGCGCGCGCAGTTCCTCGATTGTCTCGACGTCTCGGCGTATTCCCTCTTGGCGCTGATCCGCGCGTTGCTCGAAGCCGACGTGCTCATGCGGGGCGCATCGGTGGTTGCTCTGAGCTACCTCGGTGCGGCGCGCGTGCCGTCGCATCCCTACCGCAACATCGCGATCGCCAAGGCGGCGCTCGAGCGGCTGGTAATCGAGATGGCGGACGAGCTCGGGCGCTCGCACGCCATGCGGGTGAACGCGGTGCGCTTCTCACCCTGGGCGGCGAGCCGGGCGGGTGGCGCCATCCCCAGGCTCGCCGAGGCAATGCAGGACGCCGAGGAACGAAGTCCTCTGGGAAACGCGCGGCCCGAGGATCTGGCGATCGAGGTTGCGCACTTGCTGCGGTCGGAGCTGCGCATCACCGGCGAGATTCGCCATGTCGACGGAGGGTTTCATGCGCGCGCCTGAGAGCGTCGGCGCACCGACGAGCGCCGCGCCGGAGGTGGTGCCGGCCGAGCCGCTCGTCGCCGTCATCATGGGATCACGCTCGGACTGGGAGACCCTGCGCGGGGCGGCGGAGACGTTGCGGATACTCGCGGTTCCGCATGAGACTCGCGTCGTTTCTGCTCACCGCACTCCGGACGCGCTCTTTGCCTTCGCGGCGACGGCGGAATCGCGCGGCCTCCAGGTGATCATTGCGGGTGCGGGCGGAGCGGCGCACCTTCCAGGCATGGTCGCGAGCAAGACCGTCGTGCCCGTCCTCGGTGTCCCGGTGGAATCGCGCGCGCTGCGTGGGCTCGACTCCCTGCTCTCGATCGTCCAGATGCCGGCGGGCGTGCCGGTGGGCACCCTGGCGATCGGGCCGGCCGGGGCCGTGAACGCGGCCCTGCTCGCCGCGGCGATTCTGGGCGGGCGCTATCCGTCGATCCGCGGCGCACTCCAGCGGTACCGCGAGGCGAGGACCGCCGAGGTGCTCGCCTCGCAGGCCGCGTTCTCATGAGGATCGGGGTCCTCGGTGGTGGGCAGCTGGGCCGCATGCTCGCGCTCGCTGGCGTTCCGCTTGGACTGCGTTTTGTGTTCGAGGATCCGGCCGCAGAGACTCCGGCGCAGCTCATCGCAGAACAGATCGTCGGGGCGTACGAGGACCAAGACGTGCATCACAGTCTGGCTGAGCGCGTCGATCTCGTCACCTACGAATTCGAGAACGTGCCGGTCGCCGCCCTGTACCACTTGGCGGAGCATCGACCGGTGTTCCCGGTGCCGCAGGCGCTAGGGATCATGCAGGATCGGGCAAAGGAGAAGCGACTCTGCGAGCAGCTTGCGATCCCGGTGCCCCCGTTCCGCAAGGTCGAGACGCTGGACCAACTCCGTGCGGCCGCCGCGGACCTCGGGTTTCCGCTCATGCTGAAGACCCGCTACGCTGGTTACGATGGTCGCGGCCAACGGCGGGTCGACGAGCCCGCCGCACTCGAGCCGGCCTTCAGCGCCCTTGGTGGACGGCTCTTGCTGGCGGAGCCGGTCGTGCCGTTCGCTCGCGAGCTGTCGCTGATCGCGGTCCGTGGCCGCGATGGGGTGTGCGCCGCCTATCCACTGACCGAGAACCATCACCAAGATGGGATCCTCCGATGGTCGCGTCCCCTCACCGACGCGGGCGCGGTCGAGCAGCAAACGGTCGCTGAGACCTACGCGCGGCGGGTACTCGAGCACCTCGGGTACGTCGGGGTCGTCACGCTCGAGTTCTTCGAGGTCGGCGGCGTGTTGCTCGTCAACGAGATGGCGCCGCGCGTCCACAATTCCGGGCACTGGACGATCGAAGGGGCGGCCACGAGTCAGTTCGAAAACCATCTCCGCGCCGGCCTCGGATGGCCCCTCGGACCGACGACCCGACGGGGCTTCAGCGTCATGATGAACATCATCGGTACGGAGCCCGATGTGGCACGCATCCTTGCGGTCCCGGGCGCGCACCTCCACCTCTACGGCAAGGACGCTCGCCCACACCGGAAGCTCGGACACGTGACACTCGTCGCCGAAACCGCGGAGCAACTCCGCGCGCAGGAACTGCGCCTGGCCGCCGGGCTCGCTGCCAGCCCGCCGTTGGCAGCCGCCACGGCGTGATGCTGATGACGCTCAGTGACCCTCGAGGTCGTCTGATTTTCAAACCACTGCTCGCTGAACGATCCATGTCCGTCTCCCCAACGAGTCCAACCCGAGAGGTATCCATGATCGATGCTCGACCCGAAGGCGCCGATGGCGGCGCCCGCAAGTTTTTCGAAGGCTATGCGCGCAGCTTCGACCACATCTACGACGACGATGGGAAGAGCCCACTGCGTCGCTTCGTCGACATGCGCCTGCGCAAGGAGATGCGCCTACGATTCTCGAAGGCCTTCGAGGTCCTGGCGCCCATGCGCGGTCACTCTCTCCTCGACGCCGGTTGCGGCGGCGGACGCTACGCCATCCCTGCGGCTGAGGCGGGGGCCTCCCACGTGCTCGGCCTTGATTTCAGCGAGAGCATGCTCGATCTCGCTCGTGACCGGGCGCGTGCGGTTGGGGTGGAGCGCGTCTGCGAGTTCACCGTTGGTGATCTCTTGACGTACCCGCTGCCACCCAAAGGGTTCGACTATGCCCTGGCGATCGGGTTCTTTGACTATCAGCGCGACCCGGCCGCCGCGCTGCGCGCGCTAGCCCGGGCGACTCGCAAGCGCATTTTCGTATCGATCCCCAAACGATGGCACTTGCTCACTCCACAGCGGTACATCCGGTACACGTTCTTCCGCTGCTACATCCGATTTTACTCCCGTGCGGAGGTTGAGAACCTGGCGCGGGCCGTCCAGGCGAAGCGCTTCACGATCTTCGACCACCATCGCGAGCTCAATCTGCTGATCGAGCTGGAATGATCGACATGGCCCGGGCAGAGATGACGTCACCCCCAAAGAGCGCGACACCAACGCGTGTGCGACCGCGGGTCCCTGCTGCGCTCACTATGCGTCACAAGAACGTTCGCCTCATCGCGGGCACCTTCAGCGTGCCTGACGCGCGCGATGTGCTGCTGGGGCTGCTCACCTACAAGATCGAGTTCCACCAGCGGAAGGCCTTCGGTGACCAAGAGCGGTTCGGGAAGGTGGACCGGCATTCCGCAAAGCGGATCGCCGAGCTGAAGGAGTGCCGGCAAATGCTGCGCCGCTTCCTGGATGAAGCCGCCCTTCGGAGTGACACCTTGCGCATGGATTCCGTCGTGAAGATTGGCGTGGTCGGGGGCCGGGGGGCGCCGCGAACGGCGTCGCGGTAGGGCTCGGCGCCGACGTGGACGCAGGTGCGTGAGGCGTTCATCGGCTCTTCATGTGGATCAGCGTGAAGCCCGGAACCCTCGAGAGCCATTTCTCGGCGGCGCCGGCGGCCTCCGCGATGTCGAGCGGCTTCGGTTGATACCACCGGTGCCGTGTGTTTGACGCTCGGCATCGTCAAACCACAACAGTCCTTAGCGCCGTGATGACGACGGCGTAGCCCAACTCGCGCCGCTCGGGGTTCCGGTTCCCTGCTGGTCGAGCCGACTTGCTCCACCCGAAAATGGACCGCCGACAATCTCATCGTCTAGACCGAGAGCGTAGGCCCAGAATTCCGACAGGGTGAGCGCGCCGGCTTGGGAGAGCTCTCCGCGGTTTGCGCCGTCCAGTCGCGCATCGGCCGGTACCGCGCGCGCAGATCAGCGGCACGCGCGAATAGACCGAGAACGATCACGGCGACCGATGAGCTCCGAGGGGCATGTCGTTCTCTGCCTGCTGGTTTCGGTCGATCGTGAACACGTAGATCGGACCATCGTGAACACGCCGATCGGTTGATCGTGAACGCGCGGATCGGTGATCGTGAACGCCTAGATCGGTCATCGTGAACGCCCGTGGTAGCC
>Ga0163151_10003037_pt1 | contig 24747 bp, 18 predicted proteins | sample OliLakLV19MP5IB2_FD_145596 | JGI IMG/M metagenome (GOLD analysis project Ga0163151, IMG submission 145596) | Freshwater microbial mat bacterial communities from Lake Vanda, McMurdo Dry Valleys, Antarctica - Oligotrophic Lake LV.19.MP5.IB-2 | ecosystem: Environmental > Aquatic > Freshwater >...
AAATCCACCCGCTCCAGAAAATGCTGGAAAAAATGGGCGATGTCGTGGGTGTCCAGATTCGGGTCGTCGTCGCTGGCCGCGATGAAAAGAAATTTTGCAAGCGAGGTCTGGCCGGAGCCGATGATTCGGTTGGCGATGGTCAGGATTTCTTCCGGCACCCGCTCACGAAAAGGCATATATCTTTCATGACCAATCGCGAGCAACAAAGGATGCACCCCCGAAGCATCCACCGCATGGATATCTTTCAAGCCGGGGAACTCCTGCGATGCGAGCGGCGCCACCAGTTCGTGTATCAGCCAGCCAAAACTGCTGTCCTCCATGGGAGGACGGCCCACTACACTGAAATGCCAGAGCGGGTCTTTCCGATGCCACACTTTGTGGACTTTCATCACCGGAAAATCGTGCGTGAGTGAGTAGTAGCCAAGGTGGTCGCCAAAAGGGCCTTCGGGCTTTTTTACGTTTTTCAGGATTTCGCCGGTGATGACAAAATCAGCATCGCTGCTCAGAAAATGCCCGTCGCGGTAAGTGTATCGAAACCTGCGTCCGGCCAGCATACCGGCAAACGTCAGTTCGCTTAAGCCCTCCGGCAAAGGCATAATGGCCGAAAAAGCGTGGCTGGGAGGACCGCCCACAAAAATGCTGCTCAAAAAAGGCTTTTCAAGTTGATTGTACTTGGTATGGTGTACCCCGATACCGCGGTGGAGTTGGTAGTGGAGGCCGATCTCATTGTTTTTAATGTATTCGTTTCCAGAGAGTTGTATGCGGTACATCCCCACGTTTGATCCCATGGGGCCGGGCTTGTCGGGGTCTTCGGTGTACACCTGTGGCATGGTGATAAAAGCCCCGCCATCCATCGGCCAGCTCTTGATCTGGGGGAGTTTGTCAATGGTGGTTTCGCCCCAGGTCACGGGAGATCCGAACCAGTTTTTCATTGGCAAGGCTGACAATGCGGTAAACGGCACACCGAGATAACGACCGGGCTTTTTCAAAAAATTGGCAGGGTCTTTTTTTATCTCAATTACGCGCTTCACCCGTTCAAGACTGTGACGAAAAAGAAACGCTGTGCGTTCGAAAGTGCCATAGATATTGCTGACGGCCTGAAATGGGCTTCCTTTTACCCGCTCAAAAAGAATGGCCGACCCCTGACGCTCAAAGACTTGACGATGGATTTCGGCAATCTCCAAATCCGGATCAACTTCTTCCTGAATTCTTAAAAGCATCCCGTGGCGCTCAAGGTCGCGCACGGCATCGCGGAGGGAGGAGTAAGACATAAGTCAGGAAACACTATACTTGAGAAAATGGTTGATTAATGGAACACGGATGACGCGGATGAGACGCGGATATTATCATCTGATGATATTATCCGTGGAAATCCGTGTCTCATCCGCGTCATCCGTGTTCCCCCAATCCTAAAATCCCCCTACCGCATAGGCGGCTGTCGGCGCTTTCCACCCGGCCGGAATCCTTTCCCCCCCATTTGGGCCATCATGCTGGGGCTCATGGCCTGCCCGGCTTGTTTGAGTTGTTTTTCGACTTCTTTGATCTGCTCTTTGAGCATTGCCTCGGTGACATGGAGTTTTTTCAATTCTGAAAAGTGATTCTGCGCGGCTTTGATATTGTTCTTCCCGGCGGCGATCATGACCAGTTGGAGCATGGCGGCGCCACGTTCGTTGTCAGAAGGAAGGCCGGAATCGAGCGATTTCTTGATCCACATTTCGGCGGTGTTGAAGTCGCGCTTTTGCATATAAAGTGCGCCCTTTGTCATATAAAACACGCCTTTGTAGCCCATCAGGAGGATTCTGGGGAAGAAGGTGAGTTTGAGTCTGGCCTCCGCTTCTGGCAGTTGTTGTTTGGACAAAAGTTGGTTGGTAGAAAGGATGGTGCCGAGCATGAGATAGCCCAGAAGCAAAAGAATCCCGACGAGCAAGAACGGGAAACCATACCAAAAACCGAAGGTGCTCCACAGTACGATACCGCCCAGAATACCGATCACAATGAGGGCAAAACGCAAATAGATGTTGATAACAAACATGAATAGGTGGGTTTGAGAAAATCGGGGGCGAAGGTACGTTGTTTAAACAAAGCAGCAGCCCAATTGCCAATTTCCCCCAGTACATTTTATCCATAACTGACCAACCACGCGGGATGAAAATATCACGGCAAAATTCTGCCAATCAGCCTTTCTTTACCAGACTATTCTATCTACACACATGCGCCCATTCCTCTACCTGTTCCTGCTCGCCGCAGCCTGCTCCCCCAAAACCTCGCCAACCCATGCCGTGCCTAAACCAGCGGCCCCGGCAAGCGATTCCATCTCCACCCTAACACGCAACGCCATGGCTTACCCTGGCTACTTCCCATTCTGGTGGGAAGAAAAAACAGGCCGGATTTGGCTCGAAATCAGCCAATTCGATTCGGAATTCCTGTATGTGAACGCTTTACCCGCCGGAGTCGGTTCCAATGACATCGGGCTCGACCGGGGACAAATCGGCAATTCACGAGTGGTGAAATTTGTTCGAAGCGGCAACAAAATCCTGCTCGTACAACCCAACCTCAGTTACCGCGCCAGCAGCCCGAATGCACTGGAGCGCCGCTCCGTGGAAGAAGCCTTTGCACAGTCTGTACTCTGGGGATTCACGATAGTAGCCAAAGAGAACGGTCGTTATCTGGTAGATTTTACGCCGTTTTTGATGCAAGATGCACACGATGTGAGCGGCGTCCTTGCCCGCACCAATCAAGGGGCCTATTCGGCAGACCCTGGCCGTTCGGCGGTATTTTTGGAACGGACTAAAAATTTTTCCAAAAACTCAGAATGGGAAGCCACCCTGACCTTTATCGGTAAGCCCACTGGCGATTTCATCCGTTCGGTTACGCCTACCCCTACCGCCGTAACGGTTCGTCAACACCACTCGTTCATCGAATTGCCCGACAAGGGATACAAACCCCGATTATTCGATCCCCGAAGTGGTTTTTTCGAGATCGGCTGGAATGACTACTCCGTGCCCATTGGCCAACCCATTGCACAGCGATATATCGTGCGACATCGGCTGGAGAAGAAAGACCCTGGCGCTGCTATTAGCGACCCCGTAGAGCCGATTGTATATTACATAGACCCTGGCGCTCCCGAACCTGTCAAATCTGCCTTGTTCGACGGCGCGCGTTGGTGGAATGAAGCATTTGAATATGCCGGGTATCGCAATGCGTTTATTGTCAAGGAATTACCCGCAGATGCCGACCCCATGGATGTGCGGTACAACCTCGTGCAATGGGTCCACCGATCCACCCGAGGATGGAGTTATGGCAACGCCGTCAACGACCCGCGCACGGGCGAGATCATCAAAGGGCATGTTTCACTCGGCTCTCTGCGCGTGCGGCAGGATTATCTCATCGCACAGGGCTTGCGCTCGCCATTCGACGGCGCACAAGCCACTGATCCTGTTTCGGAACAAATGGCTCTGGCCCGCCTCCGCCAACTTTCTGCACACGAAATCGGGCACACCCTTGGACTGGCGCACAACTTCGCAGCCAGTGTCAATGATCGTGCCTCGGTGATGGACTACCCGCATCCGTACATTACGCTGACAGAAACGGGAGAACTTGATTTTTCAAAAGCTTATGACGACAAAATCGGCGCCTGGGACAAACGCGCCATTTTGTATGGCTATCAGGATTTCCCCTCAACCCTTGATGAAAACGCCGAACTTGAAAAAATGCTATTGGAAAACAACCGTCTTGGACTTGCTCACATCTCCGACGAGGGCGCGCGCCCATCGAACAGTGCAAACCCGATCGCTCACCTTTGGGACAATGGCCTCAAGGCTACGGACGAACTGTTGCGGCTGATGAGCGTTCGGTCCATCGCATTAATACGTTTCGGCGAAAAAAGTATCCCTCAAGGCCGGGAAATGGCAGATCTGGAACGGGTGCTGGTACCGCTCTATTTGGCCCATCGTTACCAAACCGAGGCCGTAGCCAAATCCATCGGCGGGGTGCAATATTCATATTCGGTACGCGGCGATGCTCAGCCCACCAATCAGCCTATTGCCGAAGCCGACCAACAAGGGGCTTTCGATGCATTAATGCAAACCCTCCAACCAGATTTTCTGGCCTTGCCAGAGTCTGTTATTCACTTGATTCCGCCACAACCCATTGGTTTTGAACGTGATCGTGAAACTTTTAAAAGTAATACAGGGGGCTTTTTTGACCCCCTGGCCGCAGCAGCAAGCAGTGCGGGTTTGACCCTGGATATGCTGTTGATGCCTGAACGCCTCAACCGGCTATCCGAGCAGCAGGCACGTGGAGTACTCCGCTCGTTCACGCTCGGCACTATGCTGCGCCAATTACGGGAGCACCTGTTGACACAAAAAACTGCCACGCCCATGCAAGCTGAAATCGGTCGTTTGGTTCAACAACTTTACCTCAACCGTTTGCTTTCCCTGGTTGTATCTGAAGCCACAACGGGCACAGTTAAGGGCAATATTTTATTGGAGATCAACACTTTGGAAAAAGAACTCAGCCAAAGATTAGCCGCAACCGCGAACATAGACGAGCAAGCCAATCTGACTTATCTGCTGAATCAAATGCGACAGTTTCGGGAAAAACCGGAGGCATTCAAGCCAATGCCCATCCCTGGGTTACCTCCTGGGCAGCCAATTGGGTGCGGCGAAGAGTAGATATCCAAAGCAGCAGCCCCGACCAGCAAATACTGCCAATCGGGGCTGCAAAAAACGGAATGGACTTGAGCATTGGCTTAGCAAGGTCAAGGGCAAAATTGCCTCAAAATCCGTTCCGGTGCGGCATACTCGCCGTGAGTCATAGTGTTTGCCCTGATTTGTACTACATCCTCAAAACAAAACTGACAATTTGGGCAGGGAAAATCAACGTGTTTGACCTTACTTGTTGTTTATAGTGTCCGCCAATTGTTTTGATTGGCAAGTGTCTGTTGTTCAGAATTGTCCGTGTACCTTATTGGCAAGTGTCTGTTGTTCAGAATTGTCCGTGTACCTTATCGATTATTCCCCGCAATACCCCTTTTCAAAGCATAACTAATCGCTTCTCCTTTTGAATTGACGTGCAACTTGCGGTAGATGCCCTGGATATGGTTCTTTACCGTATCTGTGCTGATAAAATGTTTGGCTGCAATCATCTTATAAGACAACCCGTCCACCAACGCCTCGAGAATTTCTTGCTCTCGAGGCGTCAGTCCGGTGGAAAGGCCATCATCATCGCTTCCTATGGTTCTGTTAGCAACAGTTGCAGCAGCGCTTGGGGCTGATATATTGTTCAAGTGAAAGAACTGCAAGACTTTCCGGGCAATGGCGGGACTCATTGGAGAGCCTCCTTTGTGTACGAGGCGCACACTATCAACCAGTTCGTCAGGGCCAGATTTTTTCAAAAGGTAGCCCGTCGCGCCATTTCGAAGGGCTTGGAAAATCCGATCTTCCTCTTCGCTTACAGTCAACATCACCACTTGAGTACTGGGTGATACCTCTTTAACAACGGCCGTGGCCTCAATTCCGTTCATGCCAGGCATGTCAATATCCATCAAAACAACCTCTGGCTTCAGTTGGGCAATCGCTCGTCGTACCTCGGAGCAATCGGGGTACGCCCCTATCACTTCCACATCGGGCGTAAAACGAAACAGATGCAACAGGCTTTCCCGGAAATCACCGTTGTCCTCGAAAATGACCAAACGCAATGGTGTCATGGTAAAAAATTGGGGCGTGCCTTTAAAAGTTACGGATTAAGCAACAAAGGTATGCCTGTGATGGCGTGCGATAGAATAGGAAGTTCGTACTAATCCCTAAAATCTATAAGGTGTATTAGTTTGAACAAAAGAGCCGGGGTGCGCGCAATTGCGGCACACCCCGGCTCTAATTTTATGTAGTTTTTGCCACTAATTGCACGAATTTACAAAAATCCGTGAAGATTTGTGCAAATAGTGGCTTTCTCAATCTTTATTTCGCGTCAGCGAAGAAATCTTTCACTTTGTCTTTGTGAACGATCATCTGCTTGTAGGAGTATCTGCCCGTAACCGGGTCTTTAACGGCCTTCACCACTTTGACATGGTCTTTGCCGGAGCCAGCGTTGGCGGCACGTTGTGCGACGCGTGCGTTTTTAGAGACTTTCTTTGCCATGGTACCTCAATTATTTGAGTAGTGAGTTAGTGGGTTATTTGATTTCCCGGTGGACGGTATATTTCCGCATAATGGGGTTGTATTTTTTCAACTCCATGCGGTCGGGGGTATTCTTGCGATTCTTCTGGGTGATGTGGCGCGACGTGCCGGGCAAGCCGCTGTTTTTGTGCTCCGTGCATTCCAGAATAACTTGGATGCGGTTGCCTTTACTTTTCTTTGCCATGGTATTTTACATTTTAAATTTTGCATTTTGCGGTTTTCTTTGTTAAAGAAGCCTACAAAATTCAAAAATTCAAATTTTTTATAAATGGATGGTTTAACAGCCTTCTGCGGCGTTGGGGTAGTAGGTGATCTCGCCCTTTTTCTCCAATTTCTTGATATACTGGTAAATGCCCAGTTTGGAGATAGTGCGAATGGCACTGGTACTTACCTTAAGCGTCACCCATTCGTTCGTTTCGGGGATGAAAAACTTTTTGGTTTGAAGGTTCGGGTAGAAGCGTCGCTTCGTCTTGTGGTTGGAGTGAGAGACATAGTTGCCTGTAACAGGCTTCTTTCCCGTCAGATCACAAATTCTTGACATCGTTCGATAATTTTAAGTGTTCTAGTTGATATTACTGCCTTTCAAAAAATGAGTGTGCGAGATAAATCTCACACACTCAAACACTTAACAGTAGTGGGTGACTCCGAGAGGACTCGAACCTCTAACCTCCTGATCCGTAGTCAGGGACTCTATCCATTAAGCTACGGAGCCTTTACCCGCCATAGCCCTACAGGGCGAAGGCGGGTTTTGTTGGTTTTCGGGCGGCAAAGGTAAAACTTGCCAGCCCAAAAAACCAAACCGACCTTTAAATTTTTGGGATTTTTATTGATTTTATCACATTACCCTTCCCAATGGTATAGATATACACCCCACGAGGCAAGTGAGCTGTTTCAAAATCAAAGTCAACATAACTCTCGGAGAACTGCTGGGGGCTCCATTGCTCCTCGAATAATTGTTGGCCCAGCATGTTGAACACCCTGAAATTGTAGGGTTGAAAATTTGGAGTTTGATAATATACCCGCACCCTGTCACCCCCATGAAGAACCTTCACATCCAGCAGTTCGAGCGGGCCTACTGTCGCGCCATCACAGATTTTACGCACCCCGTCGAGCGCGTTTCCAAGATCGAGATGGCCGCCCGTGGTGGTGATGCCCGCCAAGCTTGTATTGGGTTCGGTGTTGTTCAAAATCACGTCTCGAACACGGCGGACGCAGGCGATCGGGTTGCTGATTGCGTCGCTGGTGAACGGCTCGCAACCTAGGCTGTAGAGCAAGGCAATCCCCCCTGTGACATGTGGGGCAGCAGCCGAACAGCCACCGATGATATTGTAACTTGGCTGGTCATTGCCCGGCCCACCACTGTTGTAAGTAGAATAGGTGTCTGTACCCGGTGCACCCAAGTCAATGGAAATACTTCCATAGCCTGCATTCTGCACTTTGATGCCCGCCTTTGTGATATTAGTTACCGCGATAAAATACTCACTTGGGCATGTGGTGGGCATATCGCCTACTTCATCCACATCTACGGGGTCGTTGGCAGTAGCGCCTACGCTTAAGATGCCCACTTTGCCTAAGGAATCATAAAGGGCACACCAAATAGGATGGTCATCTGCCCGTTCCCCATCAAAGCCGAAAGAGGCATTGGTTGCTACTACAAAAGCTCCTTTTGCGCCGTTGGTTTGGTTGTAGATGCGGCGCATTTTCCCTACATATTCGTAGCCTTGAATGATTTCGCTTTCGAAGTCCATGCCGGAAATGTTCATCAATTTTACGTTCCAGTTTACCCCGGTGACACCTTGACTGTTGTTGCCTTTTGCCCCAATAATGCCGCAAACTGCCGTACCATGGTAACCTTTACTTCCGAGGTCGTCAGCCTGTGTTTGTGGGTTCCAGCCACCGAAGTCATCCGGATAGCCGTTTCCATCGTCATCTATATCGTTGTTGGGGATGTCATGCCAGTTCCAAAAACGGTTAGGGGCAAGGTCGGGATGTGTAAGGAGTGCGCCTTTTTCAAGCACGGCCACTACAATGGTGTCGCCATTGGGCGTGAGACCGCCAGTAGAAGTTTCCCACACTTCGGGAGCATTGATGAGGGTCATATTCCCTTGGCGCCACCATTCGGTATCGTTGGGTTCGACAGATCGCTCTTGCACTTTGTGGTTCCATTGGGCAGCATGGATACTTGAAGCCCGTCGGGCGGTGGCAAGCAATTGCGCTGGATTGTCTTGATTTTCCGCTACGTTCAGGAGAAAGATATTCCAATCCTTCGCCAAGGTGTTTTTCAGAGAAAATGCTCCGGCAGCATTGCGGTTGAGTTCTGAAAGTGCGTTTTGAAGGCTTGCGCCCGGTTCCAGCTGGATGATCATTTCTCCGGGACGGCGTTCAGGGGCGTTGCTTTGGGCAAAAATGCCTGCGGCCTGACAGAGGAAGAGGAGAGCCAAACCCGCCTTCGCTAAAGCTATGGCGGGTAAACAGGTAGTGTTTTTCATGTGCGGATATTTGTTTGAATGCTTGGGCATGAATACGAAGGAGCGATTTTGGTTGCCCAAAGAAATGATTATTACCGCAATTGGTTGGGATGAGTGAACAGAATATTTGCCAGTATCGGCTAAAATGCCATTCGTAAACTGCTGCTGCCCGATAGCCTAGTCTTTAGCACTCGAACCGACAATTGCCCGCTCAATCTTGCCGTTTCCGCTTACCAGAACCCTACCAGCTTGAACCGAATCGTGAACATCATCAAAATAAAGTAACTTTATTCGCTTTGACTCCTCCTCCCTTGAATCGCTTCCGAACGCATCAGGTGAAGGGGTATCTAAGCGCCTGACTATTCCTCCATCTATTATCAGGGTTGCATCTTGCTCTACCACAATGGTACTGACATTAGGCAATAAAATTTCGCTCGTGATGCTTAGGGTTGCCCCTGATTTTACTATTACATTGGCGTAGAGCCTTCTGCTTGTATTCCATGTCTCTTCGTTTGTCACGACCCAGTCAGCGGACGGGCTGCCATACGTGAAATCGCCTCTGACAAACTGCCATAACGATGGATAAAGCCCAAAAGTTTGATGGATTCTGGCAATCTCTTTGGTGGTCATATAATCGCGCAGGCCTCCAAAACTGGTGCGCATTAAGGCATGTTTATGGTTGTCAGGAGTGTGACCAAGACCCATAAGGTGTCCAAGTTCGTGGGCAATACTTTTGCCTACCTCATATTCCATCGTCCAGTCAGGCTCGCGCAGCACGTTCCTTTTCCACCATAATTTCAGCCATACATTGCCTATATGGCAACGCATAGAATGATATTTGCCATGTGGATGCGCCCGGGACTGTATCACTGGTATTTCGCTGGCAGCGTGTTGTTTAAAAAATACCAAATTGTCGTAATCCGTGGTGGTGCCTAAGACGACCATCTGTTCATGGAGTTGCCCGTCATTGCTGAAATACAAGTTGATGGCTTTGGGCAAAGAATCATTTCCGTAAATCTCATTGTCCAAATAATCCAAATACCAGCCATTCAGATAAGGCACCCCAGAATGGTTGGTGTCGTTCCGATTGTTCCAACCAAACTCATACTTCCTAAAAATGATATTTGGCACGATCTCAATCTTGGCATTGGACAAAAACGGCAAGTTTTGCCCAGGATAATATTCCTCGTTTCTGTCCACCAAATTTGCGAAAACCTCATTCGTCACACGCGTCATGTTCTGAAGAAAGTTATGATCGGCAGCATTGTCCTGAAAATTGCCAGAACCGTCCTCCCGTTGAAGAATGATTAAGTTGACATTGACTTTCAGCGGGTTATAGCTTGGGGTAGGCACAAAGGGGGAATGCTGGGCCAAAAGGACGCCAGAGAGAAGCAGGAGGAATACCCCTGTCAAGGTGCAGGATTTTTTACAAAATTGGATGGCATTCACGCTTTGTGATTCTTTTTTGTGCGCGGCCCAAATAAAACGAATATTACACACAAGGTCACTAGGGAACGGTGTCAAAATAACAACGCCGCTCGGAAAACCTGAACGTTAACCCGTAAAGCATCAGAAATTAATGCACAACTACCAATTTCAACACATCAGCCAACGCTCTTCCCACATAAACATAGCAAAAGTAAAAGCCTGAGGGTAAGACATGGGCTATGGTTTCACCATTCTGAAACATTAATTCTTTCAACGTTTCACCGTTCGGATGGGTGATTTTCAGCAGCAAATTCGAACCGCTTGGCAAGCCAGACACTTGTAGGGCAAACTGGTTGTAAGATGGGTTGGGCGCCAGCGAAGCTTTGTATTGGGATGCTGCGTTGGTAACGTTTGTGATGTTTCCATTGTTTTGGCACAAAACCCCATCGTCAAAGTAGGTAGTCGCAACCAATCTGGCATACAGCATTCGAGCTTGGAGCACGGCCTCGCCGCCGATTTTGGGGCACTGTGAAGCCAAAGCCAGAAGCGTTTTTTGCTGGTCTGCATTGAGCGTGAAAATGTCTGATGCTGTGCTTTCCAAATAGATTTGGTTGACAATTTTTCGGTTGGCCACCAACGTACCAGAAGCGACCAGGTTTTTGTTCAATGCCAGAATTTCGGAAACAGCCATTCGCACTGGGTTGGCCAAGTCTGTCGTCCACATTTCGGCAATTTGCCGGTCAATTTCGTAAAGTGTGCCAATATCCTCGCCAGTTTCGGCAGTATAAAATCGGTCTATCGCCTCGTTTTTCCCCAGTAGTCCACCATTTTCTTTCAATTTGGCGTACAGGCTGCGGCCACTCTCGAATTGCAGCATTGCTTCATAGGGCGTTGACCCAAAACCGTAGGAAGCCGTCAGTTTTTCACTATTTGTAAAATCTCGTGGAGGGTTTCCGGGGTCAGGGGTCGGCGGCAAGGGGCATTCAATCATATCGGAAATACAATTGCCCGATGCTTGGCCTGTCATGTTGGAGCCAAACCATTGACCCGGGGCAGCGGTGGATGATGGGGACGGCGGCCAAAGTGGGAGCGTTATGGGCAATTCTACTTTAAAGGTTGAGTTTTGGATATCCAATTGCGAGCCTAGATGTTGCGCTGAATAGGCTGAATAGGCGCCGTTCCACTGGTTTCCAGCCAATAGCTGGTCGTCTATGTAGCCATAAGGGATAGACAAGCCTATTCGATGGCTACCAATTTCAGTATGCCTGAGTTTGGTGCCCGCGCAAACACCTGTTGCCGCAAACCCGTAAGCAGTACCATTTGTTCTATTGCAACAGAACACGTTGTTCTGTGCGTAAAACAAGGAAAATCCTTGCAAATTGGCCGCTGGGTTGTCCCCCAAAACCGTGTTTCGGTAAAAGTAATTGTTGTTGGAAAGCAAGGATAAAACACCCTCCAGAATCATCCCGCCGGGTGGCGAACTCGCATTTTGATAGGTGATTTCGTTCTGTTGTACCCTCCAGTTTCCAGCCAGACCAAGGCTGATCCCCACGCCATAGTTCGGGATGTGTATTTTGTTGTTCCAAATCTTAGCATTCAGCAATTTGACCTTTGCCCCTGCACCAACCGCAATCGCCGTTTTGTTTAGCGTGACAATATCAGAAGGTATCAATGCTATTGGGTCGTTGTCGCCCACGTACACTTTTAAGGCTTGTTCGGCCTCTGTGATATTGACCCCCATGCCGCGGAAATAAATTTCGTTGCCCTGAATGACAATACTCTGGTGGGTAGGGGCGTGAATATCTAAGCCAATATCGACCTTATCAACCAAGTTGTTCCAAAAGTTTACGGATGCCCCTATGGCAAATACACCCCTCGAAGCCTCGATGATATGGCTGTTCATCACCTCCATTTTGTCACACTTTCTGGCAAATATTCCAACCCTTCGGGAATTGTCAATGGCAGGTGTTTGGGCCATGCTAAGTTCGCCTTGTAAGTGCTGAATAGTAGCATAATACACAAAAAGGGCGGCTTTGTCTGCAATGATTCCATTGCGCAAGCCATCAAAAAGGTTGTCAGAGTCCCAATCCCCCTTTGCACCCACGAAAAACGGCGTATTTCGAACAAAAAGGCCTGCAAAAGGGTGTTCGGCTTCCCAGTTGAGGAGGCCGTTGCTGAATGGGGGCAACAACCCACTCGTCGCCCTAAACTTGTTTTTTAAAAACCCGAAAGGCTGATTCAGGGAAGCAAAAACATCGTTGTTCACCCTGACGCCCACATGATTGCGGTCGAAGTCGTTCCAATTGCAGAAAAATGTGCTCGTGGCAGCGGCGGTGCTTTTGATGTCCACCGCAAATTCGGCATCTTGAATAACATTGCTGTCTAGCCTCAAACGCCCGCCGGGCTGCACTTCGATGCTTCGCCACATTTGGTCGCAGCCGTGGATGCCCTGCGCTGTACCAACGCCGTTGTTTATAGATCGGAGGGTCAATTGCGCACCAGAAGCCACTATGATTTTCGCACCTGGCTGCATCCGCAGCTCCCCGCCAATGATGGCAAGGTCGTAGTTTTTGTCAATGAGCAAATTGCCTTTGATGGCAAGGCAGGTATTGAACAAGGTATTGGGCGAGTAAACACTGCTCACGGTATGGACAGGGATTTCTGTGGCGAAAATCGGCGTCAAGATGACATTTGGGTCGTTCGGGTCGGTGGAAGGGTCGCCTGCGTCAATGTTGAGTTCTTGAAGGCCAATGCAGGGGCAAGCAAAAGCAGACGACGGGTTTTCGATGGGCGTTATTTCGCTGGTTACACTTGTTTCTTTCCAACAGGCAATGGGCAAGCCCGTAACGTTCAGTGTCACGTTCAAAATCTGACCAATGAGCGCAGCATTATTGTCTATTTGCGCCGTCAGGTACAAGTGCTTGCAGGCACCAGGGAGCAGCCAATCTGCTGGTTCAGCAATGCTCAGTGTTGGAAATTCTGTAGAGGGTACAAACGTCATTCCAAGTGGCAAAGCCGCCTGAAAACCAATCTCATGGGTTTGATCGGCGGTCGTGTTGCATACCGTGTAATCTATCATGACCAACCCATTCAGGTAAGGTGTACCCGGAACAACTGAGGCGGCGATGGTGTACCTGCTGCTGAAGTTTCGAGTGAGCAGCACTTCGATGTTGTCATAGAAAGCACTAAGGCCTGTGCTGAGGTTTGGGAAATAATCAATGTCCGAACTCAGCAAAAGGTAATTCCATGCTGAACCGGAGTTGTTTGTGATTGGCTGCGTCTGATGCGGCACGAACGGTGGATCGTCGGTCACTTTTGAAAGGAATGGCACAAAAAATGGCCCTCCTGTAACCCCGGGGTTCGTATAAACTATTTCAAAAGGCACGGGCGGCTCGCTTGTAAACTCAATCCTTGCCCTTGGGTTGTTGGGAAAACACGTTTTCGTTGATGCTAAAAAACGGACTTCCACCCCGTCGTTGGGAAGTATGCGTTCGCAAAGCGGAAAGGAAACGGCTTCCCGGTTTTGGTTAAATGGGGGTGGGAAATTAGCGGTTCCCAAATACAACATCTTGTTGCCACTGGGGACTGGCACGGTGACAATTGCACCCGTGCAAGCACCAATTATTCCACTATTGATCAACAAATCAGGGGAATTGACCTGATTAGACCCATTGACGTGAAACATACACATATCCTCGTTCGCACTTGCACACTGACAAAGCAATAGCCTCATATCAGCGTCCCCAACAAAGGATTCCATATCGCCCAGGCAGTTGATATTGCAGCCATTTAATTGACTGCAACATATTCCTCCGCTGGGCGCTGTCACCAAAAAAGTTACCGTGGCAGCGTCACATTGGTCATCGCAACCCGTGATCGTGTAGCAAAAGTGATAGATGCCGGGTTGCAATCCTGCGGTTTGGATGGTAATGGCCGGGCCATTGATCTGGTAGGCGGTACTGGGCACATTGCCGCAGGGCATATCGTAGGAGAACATTCCGTCCGATGGGAAAATATCGTTTGCTGTCAGATCAAATTGATTGAACGTCAATACTATGCCCTGTTCCAGGGAGGAAATATCCTCGTTTTCTGCCTGCAAACTGCAAGCGGTAGTTCCGCAGTTCGCCACCGAATAACCCAGCGCACAAAGGATGGCCAGTTCGTCGCTGGTCGGACTGCGTCGTTTTTCGCCGGACAAGAGAAAGGGGTTCATCACATGAAGCCCTCCATTGCAAGCGTCTGGCACATGGCTCAGGGTGTTGGTGGTGTTTTGACCAGCAATCGAGTTTATTTCGGCGATATTCACCCCTGCGGCACGGAAATAAAGGTCGGTCGCGCATAAATGTTCTATGTCACCAGGCAGGGTAAAGTGTTCGTTGTCAAATTCCTTTTGGTCGCAACATTCCGTTTCGCCAGATACATTTCGGAGCAGGAACTTCTCCTTAATCTCTGAATACAAATAGGTGTCCCAGCGAGCATATATGTTGCCAATACTGGAGCCACCACCGATAGGCAATCCACCGGCATCTACCAGGGTGTTGATATTGGAAGCAAAACCCAACAAATGAAAAGCTTCGTGCAACGCCACCGAATACAGGTCGAAAGTACCTGCTGGCACACTGTCTGTACTTGGGTCATTGGGGTCATAAGCGTGCCACTCAAGATTTGAATTGAGCCGAATATATCCTTCTCCAAGCCCTCCTTGGGCTATTCCTTGAAGCGCGCCCAAAATCGCACTATTGGCTATGCCACAATCAACCTTGGAGAACACTGGAGACGCAGTTCCCGCTATTTCATGGTCCATATCACCTGTTTGAGGATCAATAAACACCTCTTTCACAATATAGACACCTACTGAAGCATTGGGAATTTGTGCCTGAACAAGGGTGGAGATGTAGTTAAAAACTGCACAAAGTGTGATTTCTTCTTGTGGTGTAAAAGGCCCTTCCAAGCTGAGGTGGAAGCAACCGCTGTCTGTGCAAGTTGTTTGATCTGTTTGAGCGTGTTGGGCTATGGATTTTCCTTTTTCATAAATTCCGCAGCGAGCGGATTGCGCAAACAAGTTTAAGGTGATGAATGGAATGAGCATTGTCAAGCATACAATCTTGGTGAATACATCTAATTTAATGCTGTACATGATTTTAGATAAATTACGATTCTGCTCTGCTTTGATTAGAACCAGTGTTTGGGAAATATGGCTTTAGCGGCGGCTGCTGCAACAAGCCACACCAATTAGGTCGTGCCCTGGGCATCTGAGCCCAGAACACAACTAAAACACCGCGAACAATACAGGAAAGCAGGAAACGGCTTGAGTCGTCAAGCGCAGCAGCCTTCAAGCAAAATCCTTACACAAGAAAGAATCAGGAAATAGGCGTTTTGGAACGCCAAAAGCAATCGGATTCAGGTTCAAATCTCCCTTAAAAAGGAGCAAATAAAAAAATGAGTAAAAGGAAGCGTAGTGTTTTAATCAGTATGACAAAGGTGTAGCTGATTGGTCTTGAAACCATTACACAATTCTATAAACAAGTTACACCATTCACGCATTCAATCCCTCCACCGCAACAAGTCTACTATTTATCCTCTGAACCGTCCTTCATAAAACTCCACCACCCGCTCATCCGTGATAATATCCTGCGGCCTAATGCGATGTCGCAACACCACGCCTTCCAAAGTGCGGCAGCGGCTCAGCGCGACGTACAATTGACCGTGCTCAAATGCGCCACCTCCCAGGTCAATCAACACGCGGTCAAAGGTCTTTCCCTGACTTTTGTGGATGGTAATGGCCCAAGCCAATCGCAAGGGATATTGTGTAAAAGAACCCACCACCTCAGTTTCAAGTCCACCAGTTGCCCCCCCCTTGTAACGAATGATCTCCCATTCGATTTTTGCCACCTCGATGCGGCGTTTTTTGCCACCATGTTCTTCGGTTTCTACCACGATGGTGTCCTGATTCAGCAGCGTGATTTTGCCGATGGTGCCGTTGACGAACTGCCGCTGCTCATTATCGTTGCGCACAAACATAACCTGTGCCCCTTTGCGCAGCCGGAGTCCAAAATCGGCGGGATAAAGTCCGGGATCAAACTGACCTTTTACGTCGGCGACAAACTCGTGCTCAAGTGTGTTGAGCAAGGATAGTTCGCGCTGATTGATCTTGTCGGCAGTGGCATTGCGGGCGCAGAGCGTGATGTAGCCATCCGTTTCAGCAAATGTCGGCTGGTGCCGCTCGTTCAGGTCTTCGAGGTCGTCGTAATCCACTTCATTGAGACGAACCGCTTCCAAAAGTCGGAGAAAATGCCGGGATTCCTGGCGATAGACTTTTCGAAGTTCGAGGGTTTCTAGTTGAAAATCATCGTCTTGCAAAATCTTTGCCGAAAAAAAATAGGGGCTTTCGTAATACTCGCTGAAATAAGCTGATTCCACAGGATCGCGTGTTACTACGGGTGGGAGCTGAAAAAGATCGCCAAAAAAAACGACCTGCACCCCTCCGAAGGGACGGTAATTCTCCCGATTGACGCGCAGAAATTTGTCCATACCATCCAGCAAATCTGCCCGCACCATCGAGATTTCGTCAATGACCAACACTTCCAGGTTTTTGTAAATCCGCAGCAAATCTTTTCGTGTCACTTTTCGGGCGGCCTCGCTGGGCGTGACGATGCGGGGCGGAAAGCCAAAAAAGGAGTGTATGGTCTGGCCTTGCACATTCAAAGCCGCCACGCCCGTGGGCGCCAACACCGCCACTTTTTTGTGGGAAGTATTGCGGAAAAGTTGGAGCAGGGTGCTCTTGCCCGTGCCGGCTTTCCCGGTAATGAACAGGTGGGTGTCTGTCTTTTCCAGCACATCGAGGGCCTGGCGGAAATCGTCGTTGAGTTGGAGTGGTGGTTGGTCGAGCATGGTAGCGCAAAGATGCGCAGAACCTGCCAATGGCTTCCCAAAAGCGTGGACTCGTCGGCAAAATTGACTGCTGCGAGGCGAGGTTGCTATTTTCGCCGTCAATTATAACAGTCGTTCAAAACGCTGTTGTGTCAAAAGGGTCGGGATCAAAAATGGGGTAAAATTTTATTTCGTTTTCTTTGGCTTGAAACCTCGTAGATTTTTAAAACCTACGAGGTTTTGCATTCAAATAAAATATAAATTTGCTGCTTTCTCAAAGTCAACCCTTTCGACATAACCCCGTTTAAGAGCAAAAATACACCATGCACAAAAATATTTCCCTTTCCATCGCTGTCCTCTTTACCAGTCTCTGGGCCTGCCAGAACTCCTCCCCTACCCCCTCCACCGCACAAAAATCGCAAATGTCCATTGATTCACTTTTCGCCGAGTACCACCGCGAACGGCTGCCACTCTTCCCCATCGAAGCCACTTTTGCGGGCGATGCGCGCTACAATGATTTGTTGCCCAACACCATTTCACAAGCACATCGCAATAAATTACGCGGTTTTTTTACGCAATACAAAACCCGCTTGCAAGATTACGACCGTTTGCAATTGACTGAAAACCAACGCATCAGTTACGACATCCTGCTCTGGGAGTGCGACATCAACCTTGAAGACCTTTCGTTCCCAACCGAGCTCCTGCCCATCAATCAGTTCGACTGTTTGCCACTTACCATGGGACAATTGGCCGGTGGGACTTCCGGGCAGCCTTTCAAGACCGTGAAGGACTACGATAATTGGCTGAGTCGCGTGGACGGTTTTGTGGTATGGTGCGACACGGCCATCGCCAATATGCGAAGAGGTATGGCCACAGGTTATGTTTTACCCAAAGTATTGGCCGAAAAAATGGTGCCGCAAATGGCCGCTTTCGACCACGGCCCGACGGAAAAACATCTGTACTACTCCCCCGTTACCCAGATGCCCAAGGATTTTTCTGCTGCGGATCGTGAACGCCTCACTACGTCCTACCAACAAATGGTGAACGACAAAATCATCCCCGTTTACCAGCGCTTGCACCAGTTTGTAAAGGAGGAATATCTCCCGGTTTGTCGGGCTACTTCGGGCATTTCTGCTGTGCCAGGCGGCGATAAATATTACGCCCACCAAATCCGCAGCTACACCACCACGAACATGACAGCCGATGAAATTTTCAATCTCGGCGAACAAGAAGTGGCGCGACTCTCGCAAGAAATGGAAAAGGTGAAAGCCCAGGTAGGCTACACCGGCGACCTCAAAAGTTTCTTCGACCATGTACGCAAGCGCAAGGAACTCATGCCTTTTACTGAGCCAAATGAGGTGATCGAGAATTTCAACAAGATCCATGAGACCATGAAACCTCAATTGGCCAAACTCTTTGATCTGGTGCCGAAGACTCAATTTGTGGTCAAACGCACGGAGGCATTTCGGGAAAAAACGGCCAGCGCGGAATATGTCCAAGGCTCGCTCGACGGCACTCGACCCGGCACTTTTTACGTCCCAATTCCAAATGTTCTGGAGTACAATCTGTATTCCGATGAGGATTTGTTCCTGCACGAGGCTATTCCCGGACACCATTATCAAATATCCCTGCAACAGGAAAATAAGGCCTTGCCCGATTTCCGGCGTACGCTTTGGTACAGTGCTTATGGAGAGGGCTGGGCTTTGTATTGCGAATCGCTCGGCACAGAACTCGGCCTTTACAAAGACCCCTATCAATACTTTGGAATGCTCAGCGCCGAGATGCACCGCGCTATCCGCCTCGTGGTAGACTCCGGAATGCACACCAAAGGCTGGACGCGTGAACAAGCCATCCAGTATTCGCTCGACCACGAGGCGGAATCCGAGGCCAGTATCGTGTCGGAAATTGAACGGTATATGTCCTGGCCGGGACAGGCGCTTTCCTACAAAGTAGGCCAACTCAAAATCCGCGAACTGCGGGCCAAAGCCGAGCAGGCGCTTGGGCCGAAATTTGACATTCGCGCTTTCCACCGGATCGTGCTGGAGGATGGGTGCTTGCCGCTGACGGTGCTGGAGGGGAAAGTGGAGCGGTGGGTGGTGGGGAAATGAGGGATTTACCTATAATTCACCTGGTGACTGGCAGTCATCCGGTGAATTACAGGTATTTTTTATGGGGCAAAACCCACAGGTTTGACAATCAAAATGGATATTTGCAGTAAAATTAGCCAAGTCACCTATGTCACAAATCGAATTATATCAATCGGTGCTTTCAAAACTGGGTCAGTTGCCAGTACAAGAACTGATCGAGTTGGATGCCTATTTGTCCACGCGCCTAAGGCGAAAAACTTTGAAAAAATCAGCGAAATCTACCCAAAGCAACGTATCCAAAGTTGCTGGCGCATGGAAGGATTGGAACAATGCGGATTTTGAAGATTTTTTGGACGTACTTGGACAGTCGCGTTACCCGGGGTTGTGTCCAAAGGTATTTTGCAAACTTTTGACCGAAATATAATGTTGATTTTCAGGCAATTGAATCCTATAAGGTTTTAAAAACCTTATAGGATTTTATGTGATTTAAAATATTATTCTGTGGAAAATTTTCAACCTACCCTTTTGACTCAACCCCGGGTATTTATTTTCCTTCAACCAAAGGCACTTCTGTAATCAAATGTTCAAAACGCTTGAAATCCGACACATTGTGGGTAAGAATTGAATCCACGTCGCTGGCGAGCATCGTGGTCACAATGTTCGCGTCATAAATCTGTCGGCCAGAAGTGGATGTTTCTTCAATCAGGGTAAGGAGGCGAGCAATCGTGGCATCACTGGTTTCGGCAATGTTGAAATTTGTGGTAAAACGGGTAATATCTCGTTGCAAATGCGCGTAGTCTGTTTTGCCATTTCCTAGCATGATCAGCGACATTACTTTCAGGTATTCTCGGATGACCTGCCAGTTAATCCAAATGCTATCATAAGCTTTGGCTAAGCTGCCAAGTGCGGCAACAGACTCCAAGTTAAATGGCGAATTCGTCCAGTTCGCGTAAACGAGTACGTTTGTATCAATAAAGATTTTTTTCCCAGTCGGCATCTTCGTAGATTTCTTCGCGGCTGAATGTTGCCCCTTCCGGGAACGGGAAATTGTGATTGGAAAACTCCCAGCGAATGGCCTGGGCGGGTTTTTCATGCTGGACGGTGGCACTTGCCAATTCTTCCTTCTGTGACTCCAAAGTGGCTGTTTTACGCTTTCCATTTTGGCCTGGCATACGGAAGTCAATACCTTTTTGCAGCAAAAAAGCCATCAGAATTTCCCATTCGCCAGGGTTTTTGATTTCTAAGATCAATTTCATGGGCTGATTTTTTTACAAAGGTAAAAGTTTTTTTGCTGAAAAAGTGCCTACAGGCACTGCCATAGCAAAGTGAAGCATCTCAATATCCTCGAACGGGCGTACACGTTTACGAAACCTCGAAGGTCTTTCGATTACCCACAGAATAACCTACTCAGTTCTTTGACAGAATAATAAATATGCGTCCACCAAATTCTGGAGTAGTTGGACCGACCTGTTCAGGATTTTCAATCCTGGGATGGGCTGTCGCTTGGAAGGGAGAAACCCGCCGATCTGTCCGAGAATTACGCAAAAATCGGACATGGTTGGCTGCTTGTTTGGATCGTAGACAATGGAGGCACTGATTTTCTTGTTTGCAAATTCGTAAAGCACCTTGTGTTCGATCTGGGATATCCCGGCCTCATAAATGGGTAAATCTGGGGTTTTTTCGGCCAAATAGCGGAATTTGAACACTTTGAAAGCGGCCACGCTGTAGGTTGCCAAAGCATTTTTTATCCGGTGCGCTGTTTGCAGTTGCAATTCTTCCACCTGTGCGCCACCACTTTTGAGCAGGAAGTGGAACCGTTCGATGACCCAACGGGTCGTGTAGTATTGGATGGCCAACAAAGCGTCCTCAATAGTTGTCACAGGCAAGGTCGTCAGCAGCACCCAACGGATCGGCTCTTCGATGTCGGCGGGCGGGTCGATTTCTTTGGCTTCTATGGCATAAAGCTCAATGCCGGGCAGTGTTTTTTTGCGCGGCAGTGTTTTGTACAGTTTTAGGGCCACTTTGGAAAACCGCACTTCCATGCTCGCCCTCCTTTTCTTGAGGGTCGCCGGATCGTACACATCCACCTCGTAGGTGCCTTGGGCTGCTTGAGCGGAGAGAAAACCGTACAGGCTGTCAGACTTGTCTGCCAGTTTTCGGTTGTGCTTAGATCGAATCAAAAAGTGCGTCCGATCACAGGTGCGGGCCAGGTACAGTTCCATGATGTCCGCCTCGCGGCCTGCCACATAGACCAACTCCATGCCCGGGTCTTGCTCGCAAAGGGATTGGCCCGTCATGAAATGCTCGTGCCAGCGATAGCTTTCCTTTTCTTCAAAAGGGGCGGACTGGCGCTCGGCGGCTTTCCCATAATCATCGTCGCTCCGTATATGGTGGCTTTGACTTAGCAGACCCAGCGGGATGCCGTCTCCATTCGCTATCAAAGAGTTGTGTACCCTTATCCCACGGCGAAAGGGATAGTTGAGCGGCCCAAGGTCTGTGCGGGAGCGTTTCCTGGAAAAATCAAATTCCACAGTGTCGACAAGTTGGAGCAGCCGTTTTTTGCCGGCAACTTGCAGGGTGGGCAAAACAGCGTCCCAGTGTGATTTTATCATCATCTGTGGAAAAACATGTTTGTTCTCAAAAAAAACGATAAACGGCTTTTGTCGCACTGCGGGTTCTACATGACTGTGGAATAGTACTTGAAAGGTTGACTTCAAGTTGCCCGCAAATCGTTTGAAAACGATGGCTTAGCCGCAAATCTCCAAAAGTGTTGGTCAGATTGCGCTCTGAGTAAGATGTCCGCACCTATTTCTGCATATTTTTATTTGTCAAAGAACGTAGTTATTCTGTGGGTAATCGAAAGACCTTGGAGGTTTAGTAACCCTGACGATCAATGCCCCTTTCCCAAAAATTCACAACCTTTGCATTAAACCTCTCCCCCGCTTCCCCATCCAAGCCCGTACATTGTTCACAATCAAATCATTTCTACAGCATGAAAACACTGAGATTTTCTCCCCTGTTGGGCATCCTTGCCCTTTTGTTATGCTCCTCCCCTTTATTCGCGCAACAAGACATGGAAGCCGACAGCACCGGGCTTCCGGGCGACAACTTCAGCCTCGAAGCAGCCATCGAACTGTTCAAAAAATCCGACTCTCCCGAAGATTTTGAAAAACGCCTGAACTCCGAAAACAACGACGCCAACAACCTTGACCTGAACGACGACGGCGAGATTGACTACATCCGTGTTGTGGACAACATGGACGGCGATGTACACGCGCTTGTGCTACAAGTGGCCGTCAGCGAAAAAGAATCGCAGGATGTAGCCGTCATCGAGATCGAAAAGCAAGGTGCGGATAACGCCATCCTCCAAATCATTGGAGATGAGGCCTTGTATGGAGAGCAGACCATCGCTGAGCCTTTCGAAGAAGAAAAAGTGAAAAGCGGGAAAAACAAAGGTCCTGCCGCAGAACGAGCACCCGTTCGTATCGTAGTGAACGTGTGGATGTGGCCCAGCGTCCGGTTCATGTACGCACCTGCCTATCGCGTGTGGGTTTCACCGTGGCGCTGGCGGGTATACCCGGCTTATTGGAGGCCCTGGAGGCCGCACCCTTGGCGCGCATTTCACGTCCGCGCAGTACCATACCGCGTGCACAGCCATGTTGTTCGCACACACCGAGTCCACCGTGCCCATGCGGTATATGCTCCGCATCGCGCACATTCAAAAGTAGTACATACACGCACCACCACAGTGGTAGCAGCAAGGGGCAAAAACGGGGCTGTGGTTGGCAAAAAAACGACCACCACTACCAAGAGAAATGGCCATGTCAAACAGTCAAAAACCACCACAACAACCGCTAAAAAGGGTAAAAACGGCAATGTGGGCGTAAAAAAGACGACCACAAAAACAACCCGAAAAAGAGGGCATTAACGCTCCTATTCAATTGGCTTCCAAGTTGTTCGGTGTTTCGGCCAGCCTTTTTGTTTGAAAATGTAGGCAGGAATTTTTTTCAAAAATGCGTCTATGGTTTGGAAGTTGGCATAAAAGCATACTTTTACGGTCTTATTTGCTAACTTTTTACCAATCAAAATCATGAGCAAAATTTTTAACGACATCAAATCAAAGGTCGCCGAAATCGAAGGAGACGTGAACAAATTCTACGGTGGCAACAACGCTGCTGGTGCTCGCGTACGGAAAGCAATGCAAGAACTGAAGGCATTGGCTACCGATCTCCGCAAGGACGTTCTGGATACCAAAACTAGTCGCACAGCGAAGTAATTTCCCTGTGGAAAAAATCAAACACCTGCAATGCCAGTCGGCGTTGCAGGTGTTTTTTTTTGTGGATTTGGGGATTTGGTTATTCGAGTGGCCAAGCTTTGGCGCTCGAATAACCAAATCCCCAAATAAACAAATCCCCTATCTCCATTTATTCTGCGCTCCAATCGTACGAACGGTTCTTCAGGCTCTCCAGCGTGTCCTTGAGTTTTTGGTCAATGATGGCCTTTTCTTTTTCCACCGTGGCGTTGGCGCGATGGATACCTATTTCAGTATCAACCTTGAGATTATTTTTTACGCTGTTACTCAACTGCGTGGTTTGTTCCAGATTTGCCATTTCGAAAACGTGCTCTTGCTGGTGCAGCACAAAATCATAAGGACTTCTGTATGAGATCAGCTTGACTAAAATGGGGGCGGTTTCTACCGCGACAAAAAGCAGCGTGATAAAAATACTGGCCCAAAAAATGGCAAGACTTCTGCCCGCGAGCCTCGAAAGCGCATCCAAACGGGCAGCGAGACCATCGTAGCGACTGCGGTCAAGTTGGGCTATATCCATCTGAGCAGCGGCTTCAAATTGTTGTGCAGCCAATTCTTTTTCGCGTACAAGTGGTTGGTTCTCAAGTAAAAAAGCATTGAGTTCTGCTTGGGCTTGGTCGGCTGCGTCCTTTTTGGCGCGGTAGATGGGGCCGAGATTTTTTTTGCGCGAACCCCCTGTACCATCTGCTTCTTGCACGGCAGTTTTGGCAAGCGAATCGCGATAGGCTGTTTTGGCAGAGAGCTCTGATTTGAGGGCTGTTGCTTGTCCGCGCAATTCAGCAATCTGGCTTAAGTAGCGCAATTGCACACGGTCTTCCTGTTGTTTGAACACTTCTTGCTCCATTTGCACCATCTCGGCACGGATTTCCTTCTCAAAAATTTTCAGTTCCAAGGGTTTTGAAATGACCAGAGCCAACAATACGGCCATGACCAAGCGCGGAAAGGCTACAAAAAAATCTCGCCACCATTTGCCATTGCTCTTCATGCTCATTACGATATAACGGTCAAGATTGAAAATCATCAATCCCCACACCAGTCCAAACCCTCCAGCCAGCCAGTAGGAGTCAAAAACGGTGAAAAGCGCGTATCCGGAAGAGAAGAAAGCAAGCACACCCGTAAAAAATACGGTGGCGCCGATGCCGGCGTATTTGTTTCGGTCAATGGGGCATTTTTCCAGCACGCTGGATTCCACACCGGAGCAGAAGAGAAAAAAGTCTTGAATGTTTTTCATAGCAGCATGTAAAGCGAAATTCATTTCGCAGAAAGATTGACAAGAGGCTGTCTAAGGAACGGTGTCAAAATAACTTTCCAATTTCAGGCCAATTATTTTGGCGTTAGCCAACTATCTTTTGAGGCGAATAGTGGGGCTATTTAACGAAAAAGATAGGATGGATGGCGGCAAAAGAATG
>Ga0163151_10003038_pt1 | contig 24745 bp, 22 predicted proteins | sample OliLakLV19MP5IB2_FD_145596 | JGI IMG/M metagenome (GOLD analysis project Ga0163151, IMG submission 145596) | Freshwater microbial mat bacterial communities from Lake Vanda, McMurdo Dry Valleys, Antarctica - Oligotrophic Lake LV.19.MP5.IB-2 | ecosystem: Environmental > Aquatic > Freshwater >...
GATCGCCGAACTCCTCGACGTCACGGCGGACGCCGTCAACGTGAAGGGCAAGACACTCGAAGGTCTAGGCGCACTCGCCGCCGGCGCGGGCGTCGCCGTGCAGGCCGTGTGTCTCTTGGAACGAGTCGGCTGACGAGCATCGCCGCGGAGAGCGCGTGAAAAAGTCACGGGCTCTTACGTCACCGAGCGACGCGACCAACTCCCGAGAGGCTAGTGGGGTGAGCCGGAAGTACGCAGCCAAAGTCGGGCTGACGGCGACTTCCTGGCTAGGCGCGCTGACGACGCGGGTTCGCTGCATCCCTCGGAGGAGCTCCAAAGTAGTTCAGGGAGTCGCAGGCGGCCCGAGTCATGCCGCGAAATTCGGGATGACCGCACTGGGGACCGATCTCTACACGGTCTCTCAGGGTGTCGCGGCCAGCACCTCGTCCCCCGAATCGGGCGCGCCGCCGAGCGCCTTGTAGAGAGCCACGGTCTCGCGCGCAACCGATGCGCGACTCGCGACGAGGTCGGATTCGGAAGTCAGCACAGCGCGCTGCGAATCGAGCACGTCGAAAAAGTCCACGATTCCCTGCGCGTTCAAGTCGCGCGCGAGCTCGAGCGCGCGGCGGCTCGAAGTCGTGGCCGCCTGGAGTCGCGCCTCGCGCTCGCGCTCGCGCACGACGCTCACGAGTCCGTCTTCGACCTCCCGCAGTGCGCTGAGCACGGTGCCCTTCCACGCGAGCGCGGCCTGCGCGCGACGTGATTCCTGCGCGCGCAAGTTCGCGCGCAGCTCACCTCCACGGAACAGCGGCGCGAGAAGACCGCCGCCGATCGACCAGGCGTTGCTCGCGGCATCGAAGAGGTCGCTGGCGGTGCGCGCTTCCTGTCCGAACGAAGCGGAGAGCGACAATCGCGGATACAGATCGGCCGTGGCTTCGGCGGTCAGGGCCGTCTCGCGCGCCAAATCCCGCTCGGCGCGTCGCACATCGGGGCGCCGACGCACTACGTCCATCGGAAGTCCCGCTGCGACGAGCGCAGGAGCACTGGGGATCGCCAGCGGAGTCTCGAGCAGGTCGACGAGATCGCCGGGCAAGCCTCCGACCAGCACCCCGAGGCGATGGATCGAGGCACGCGCGCGGCTCTCGAAGGACGGAATCGAAGCCGAGGTCGTCTCGACCAAGACTTCGGAACGAGCCACGTCGAGTTCGGGCGAGAAACCGGCCGTTGCGCGCGCGCGGGTGAGCTGCAGCGTGTCCACCTGCGTGGCCAAGTTCGTCCGCCTGATGGCGAGCTGCTCCTGCGTCTCGCGGAGCACGACGTACTCGCGCGCGACTTCGGCGCACAGCGAGACGAGCGCATCCTGGCGCGCTTCCGTCGCGGAACCGACCGCCGCTTCGGCCGCGTCCACGCGCGCGGCCAGACGGCCGAACACGTCGATCTCCCAGGATGCGTCGAATCCCGCCTCGAAGAGCGAATAGTCGCCGCCGCGTTGGAACGCGCCGCTGTCGCTCGGTCCGTTGCGCGAAATCCCAGCGCGCGCATCCAACGAAGGCCGTGTCGGGCCGACCGAGGCATCGCGCACGGCTCGTGCTTCGAGCACACGTTCGCGCGCGATCGTGAGGTCGACGTTCCCCTGGATCGCGCGCTCCACCAAGCCGTCCAACGTGGCGTCACCGAAGCTGCGCCACCAACGAGCGTCGGACGCGACTTCCGTGGTCGCCGTCGACTCGACGAAGCGACTCGGGAGTTCGAGCTCGGGCGCTTCGTGTCGCGGACCGACCCGACAGCCCGAGACGCCGGCCGTGACGAGGAGGACGAACGCGGCGTCAGCGCGGATCAACGCACACCTCCGCTCGCATCGCTCGGAACTTCGATGAAGACGTCCATCTGCTGACCGACGTAGACCGGCAGTCGAGCCGGATCGAAGCGGAAGAGAACCTGCAAGACCCGTGTGTCGACGCGTTCGGTGCTCTCGCCGGTGAGTGACCGTTTCGGGACGACGAAGGGGTCGATGCGCACGAACTCGAGTCGTGTCGAAAGGTCACGATTCCCGCGCACACAACCTTCCGCCTGCGCGCCGGAACGGAGGCGCCACACGTCGTTCTCGTCCACGTCCACGCGCACGTGCAGGACGGAGATGTCGCCGAGCAGCATGAGCGGAGTCGCGAGCGCCCCAGCGGGCGCGAACTCGCCCTTGCGCACATTCACTTGCAGGACGGTCCCGGCGACGGGCGCGCGCACGGTCAGGCGCTCGACCTCGATCTGCGCGGCGTCCACTTCGGCACGCGCTGCGGCGACACGCGCCTTCGACGCGGCGAGTTCCGGTCCCCACGCTCCCGCACGGAGTTTCGCGAGCTCGGAGCGAGCGGCGGCGGCACGCGCTCCCGCGGTGGCGACTGCGAAGCGGCGACGATCCCACTCCTGGATCGAGAGCGCGCGTTTGTCCGCCAGCGAGTCGGCGAGTTCGAGCTGCTTCTCCACGTCGGCCAGCAGAGATTCGGCTTCCGTGACGCGCGCTTCGGCGACCGGGACGTCCTCGGCGCGGGGAAGTGCCGCGAGGCGAGCAACATCCGAGTCCGCCTGGGCGAGCAACGCTGCCTTCACCGCGAGCTGAGCGGCGCGCTCGCGGTCGTCGATGCGAAAAAGCGGTGCGCCCGCGTCGACCAAATCGCCGACCACGACTTCGACCGAACTGACGACTCCCGGCACGGGAGTCCCGACGGAGATGTTCTGCGATCGCGCTTCGACGATGCCCGCGCCCGCGATCACGTTCGCGAATGGCGAGCGGGCCGGCTCGGCGACGGGCTTCGCGGGGACGACGGCCTTCGAGCCCTGCGCGACAGTGCGCACGGCGAAGGCGAATCCGAGGACAGCGAGGAGCGGGAGTGCGTACTTCAGGATCATGTGCGGCCTTCCGCGGTGGTGGTCTCCGCGACGTTCTCTTGGATGCTCTCGATGCGACCATCGTTCATGCGCGCAATGCGGTCGGCGAAATGAAAGGTGCGCGAGTCGTGCGTGACGATGATGAGCGCGCGCCCGGGGGCAATGGCGACATCACGCAAGAGCGACATCACGCGCTGGCCGGTGTCGGCGTCGAGAGCGCTCGTCGGCTCGTCGCAGACGACGAGCCTCGGGTCGTGTACGAGAGCGCGCGCGATCGCAACGCGCTGCTGCTGTCCACCGGAGAGTTGCGCCGGCCGCGCGGACGAGCGGTCGGACAAGCTGACGCGTTCGAGCGCCGCGTGAGCGCGCTCCAGCGCGTGGGATCGCTTCTCGCCCAGGATGAGGAGCGGTACCGCGACGTTCTCCGCCGCCGTCAGCGCTGGCAGGAGGTTGTAGGCCTGGAAGACGAAACCGATCGATTTCCCGCGGAAAGCCGTCCGTTTGCGCTGCGGCAGCGCGGCCAGATCCTCGCCGAACACGAGGCACTGACCACCACTCGGATCGAGGATTCCGGCCACGACCGAGATCAGCGTGGTCTTGCCGCATCCGGACGGTCCGACGAGCATCAAGAGCTCTCCGGCGCGAACGTCGAGATCGACGCCACGCAAGGCCTGGACCACGGATCCACCTTCGCCGTAGACCTTGGTCACCCCGCGACAGACGACGGCGGCATTCTCGGGTTGGTACATGGTCAGCCCTTGAACACCATCGCGGGTTCGAGCTTGACGACTTTGCGGATGCTGATCACCGCCGCGAGCATGCAGATCAGCGTCACCGAACCCGCGGTCACTGCCAGGATCTGCCAGGGCAAGCGGAAGGCGAGTTCCGAGTTCCTCGACAAGATGCCGAACATCGCGGCGGCTCCGACCCCGAGGCCGTAACCGATGAGTCCGACGAGCAACGCTTGCAGCAGGATCATGCGCAGAAGCGTCCCGTTCCCCGCGCCCATCGCCTTGAGCGCCCCGAACTGCTTCAAGTTGTCGAGCGTGAAGTTGTAGAAGGTCTGCCCTGCGATCGCGGTGCCCACGAGGAAGCCGAGCAACACGGCGATGCCGAAATTGATCGGGATTCCCGTGTACTTCATGAAGTAGAGGACGGTCTTCCACTTGAAGTCGTCCCGCGTTTCCGCCGCTAGACCGGTCGCGGCCTGGATGCGCGCGCAGAGTTCGCGCGGGTCGACACCGGCCTTCGCGGCGACGAGCACGAACGACAGGAGCTTGCGCTCACGCGGAGCGAACCGGGTCGCCCGCGAATAAGTCGTGTAGACGACGGGCTGGGATTGGAACGTACGCTGGACGCGACAGATGCCGACGACGATGGCGCGGTGGTCGTTCAACTCGAGGACGTCACCGACTTGGAGCGGCGTGCTCGGCGCGCCCTCGAAGGCGGGCGGATTCGCGAGCTTCCCCACCGCCGCGTACTCGTCGACGATGACGCCATCGGCGCGCCGAAGATCCTCGATGCGGCCATCGATCATCTCCGGCGGTCCGCCGATCAACGTCGCGTCGTCGAGCCCGAACACGTTGCACGTCTGGAAATTCCCGTTGGAAAGTCGTGCTTTCAGCAATCCCTTGTAGAGCGGCACGGCCCACTCGACCCCGTCTACGCCGCGCACGCGGTAGAGCTCGGTGTCCTGCAACGGTTTGATGTCGTCGATGAACTGCACCTTCGGATCCATGACCCACACGTCGGGCTGGCCGAGATCGGAGATCGAACCGTAGGTCCGCGTCATGATCCCCGTGAAGATCGCGAGCTGCTGCGTGATGAGCAGGGACGCGAAGGTGATCCCGACGATGATGCCGATGTACTTGGCTCGGTCGCCGACGAGCATCTTGAGCGCGACGAAGTTCATCTAACTTCCTCCAAGTTCGAGGCGGAGGCGTGGATACCGGCGATCGAGAAGCGCGTCACGTGGCCGGCGAGAGCTTCGATCTCGGCCTGTGTCGCGGGCTGGGCGTGCCCCATCAGACGCAGCACGGCTTGCGCATGTTTGTAGAAGACGCACTGCGCGATGATCGACTGTGTGCAGCGCACGGCGTCGCCTTCGCCCATTCGCCCGCGCCCGATGCGCATCACGATGCCGCGCAAGTGCTCGGTCGTCGGCCGGTGGACGGCTCGGACCAGCTGTTCGAGCGCGCCTGTCGGTTCGAACATCTCCCGCGACAGGATCTTCATCAACCACGCCGGCACGCCGCCTCCGTAGAGGCGCCCGAGGAACACGCGGAGGAAGGCGGCGAGTTCGTCCTCGGGGCTCGCGAACTGCTCGGGCGCCGCGTGCGGGCGCGCGACCTCGGCCGCGTCGATCGCGCTCTCGAGGAGCGCGTGGTAGAGCCCCTCCTTGTCGCCGAAGTGGTAGTGGATCGAGGCGACGTTCGTGTTGGCGCGCTGGCAGATGTCGCGGATGGTCGCGCCGCGAAAGCCCAGTTCGGCGAAGACGGCGCCGGCGACCTCGAGGAGCCGCTGCCGCGTGTCGAGGTCGTCCGGCGTCGGGCTGTGAGCTGTTTCCAACATATGTTTGAAACATCAGTTTGACCGCCCGGCAGCAGCGCCGCAAGCGTCGAGTCGGCAGAAACTTGCGGCGACCCAGCGGGTCTCAGCACCGGCGCGGACCGCCCCGGTCGGCCTTCGAAGCGCACGAGCGGCACGCTGTCCGAACGCCGACTCCAGGACATCCTCACGGGCCGAGCCCGGCAGCGTTCGATCAGGCGGCGTGGAGTCGCGCGTACGCGCCCTGGCGCGCGAGCAACTCCTGGTGCGTGCCGACCTCGACCAGCCGCCCGCCATCGAGCACCGCGATCCGGTCCGCATTGCGAATCGTCGTCAAACGGTGCGCGATGACCACGACCGTCTTGCCCTTCATCAGGCGCTCGAGCGATTCCTGCACGACGGCTTCGCTCTCCGTGTCCAGCGCACTCGTGGCCTCGTCGAGCAGGAGGATCGGCGCATCCTTCAGGAACGCGCGTGCGATCGTGATCCGCTGACGCTGCCCACCGGAGAGACGCGAGCCCGCGTCGGCGACGTTCGTCGCGTAACCCTCGGGCAGGCTCGCGATGAAATCGTGGATGCCGGCGGCTCGCGCGGCGGCCTCGATCTCCGCCTGCGTCGCCGCGGGACGGCCGTAGCGGATGTTCTCGCCCACGGTCGTGTGGAACAGGAACGGCGTCTGCCCCACCATCGCGTACTGACTCGTCCACGAATCGAGCGTGAGCTCGCGCAGGTCGACACCGTCGACACGTATCGCGCCCTCGCTGGGGTCGAGGAAACGCGCGAGGAGATCGACGAGCGTGCTCTTGCCCGAGCCCGATGCTCCGACGAGAGCTAGTGTTTCGCCGCGACGGATCTCCAGGTCGAAGTTCGCGAGCGCCAAGCCCGATCCGCTCGGATAACGGAAGGACACGTGCTCGATGCGGAGCGCGCGCGTCAAGCCCACGCACGCCTTCGCGCCGTCGCGATCCTGCACCTCGGCCCGCTCGGCCAGGATCTGCTCGATGCGTGCGGAAGCGCCCACGGATTCCTGCGCGTTCGTGATCGCGCGAGTGACGTCCTTGACGCCGCCGTACATCTTCGAGGTGGAGAGCAGGAAGACCGAGATGCTCTCGGCCGTCGTGAACATGCCCGCGACCTGGATCCAGCCGATGACGAGGATGATCGCGGCGAGCCCGGCGTGCGATAGGAACAACGTCGACGCGTTCGCGAGCGCCTGCGCGCGGACCATCTTCATCGTCGAACGCACGTACGACGCGTTCACGGCGCGGTAGTCGTCGAGCTCGCGCGTCTCGGCGCGGAACGCCTTGACGGTGCGGATGCCCTGGAACATCTGGCTCAGGGCCTGCACCGAGGATCCGAGTTCGGTCAAAGACTTCGTCGAGCCACGGTTGACGCGTTTCGCTTGGCGGAAGACGGGCGCTGCGATGAAACCGAGTCCGATGAAGGCGATCAGCGCCGGAACCGGTGCGATGGCCGCCGCGATCACGAATGCCGACAGGATCATCATCGGCTCGAGGATCAGGTCCTTGAGCGACTGATTCGCGACACCGAGGACCGTTTGGGTGTCGCTCGAGAGGCGCGAAATCAGATCGCCGAACTGACGTCGGACGTGGAACGACAACGAGAGGTGCAGGAGGTGGCCCGCGATCCGCTCACGCAGGGCGACGACGAGGCTGACCGCGAGGCGCCGGGAGACGATGTTGAAGAGGTACTGCGCCAGAGCCGCGACGAGCGCGAGGACGGCGAGCATCGCGGCGATCTTCGCGAGCGCACCGAATGTGCTCTCGGGGATGCCGGTCGGTCCGACGACCCAACCGTTGAGGCTGCCGACCACCTCGCTCAACGGCCACGCCAGGCCCTGGCCATCCTCCGAATCCATGTTCGGGAAGAGGACCTTCACCGCCGGGAAGATGAGGACCGCGATGAAGTTCTGCGCGAAGGTCGTGACGGCGCCGAGCGCGAGGAGCAGCAGGAACGTCGGCAGACGCGGCTTCAGATGCGGCTCGAGCAGCCGCCACATCGTGCGCAGGTTCGCTTCCACGGGCCGGCATCCTACGGTGCCAGGAACGACCTCGACACATTCACACCGCGGGCCTGCGCGCTCTCTGCGCAGCACACCGGCGGTGCAAATGTGTCGAGGTCGTTCCTGGCTCCGTACCGTCCGGCGCAGCAGGCCCGCGGTGCGAATGTGTCGAGGTCGTTCCCGGCACCGTGCCGTCCTGCGCAGCACACCCGCGGTGCGAATGTGTCGAGGTCTTGCCCGGCACCGTGCCGTCCTGCGCAGCAGGCCCGCGGTGCGAATGTGTCGAGGTCTTGCCTGGCACCGTACCGTCAGTACCCGAAGTCGAAGCCCTTCACGTCCGCTGCCTTCCGCGCCTCTTCGGAGTAGTTCACGAACGACGCGCGCACGTAGTCGTCGCGCAAGAGATCCACGTGCTTTGGGTCGCCGAGGTTCAGCGGGCGCGTCGGCGGCGTGCGGCGCTGGACACGCGTGATGTAGTAACCCTGCGGTCCGCGGAACGGCCCGGAGACCGAGTTCTCGGCCTGATCGGCGAAGACGTAGTCCGTGATCGAGGCACCCGTGACCCAGTGGCTGTACGGCGTCTCACCGACGAAACCTTGCAGGTCGTTGCGATACTTCAGCCCGAAACGACCGCGGTTCTTCATCGAGACATCGGAGCCGCGCTTGTCCTGACCGTCCGGTGCCGGCGGGTCCCAGTACTCGCTGTGTTCGTTGACCATGTCGGTCCAGAATCGATACGGCTCCGGCACTTCCTTCTCGGCCGTGTACTCCTTGCCCTCGGCCTGCGCCTGTGCCCGCTTCGCACGCTCGGCGTTGTAGTCCGCGAGGTTCGCGTCGAGCTCCACCTTGATGCCGTCGGCCTTCTTCTTCGCCGTCATCCAGCCGTCGTCCTTCCAACGGAAGTTCGGGATGTCGAAGGCGGAGACGAGGAGGATCTCCACGTCGACCTGTCCGAGACCCATGATCTTGTTCGCGCCGTCGAGGTGCGAGCGGAGCGGCGGCGCGATGTCGCCATTCTCCTGGTTCACGAGGCTCTGGCTGACCTTCTTGCGGTAGCCCTCGAGCATGATGTGGTACTCGAGGAACGCCTCGGTCGAGGGGAAGAAGTACGTCTGCATCGCCATGATGTCGACGTTGAAGTACGTGCCCTCGAACTGCTTCTTGAGGTCCGTGAGCGCCTGAGCGCGCGCCGCCGGATCCAGCATCGCGCCTTCTTTCGCGAGGCGGTCTCGCGTTGCCCGCGCCGTCACGAACCAGCGCTTCGCGTCGTCGACCTCGGTCTGCGAGACCGTGGCCTTGACATTCTCCCACACGTCCGCCGTGCGCACGACGAGCTCCGGCTTGCCGTCGAAATCACGGTCACCGGTCAGAACGATGTCGTCGGAAAGGCCGTCGAACGCCGTCTTCCAGTCGATCGTCGCGAACATCGCGTCGCGCACGATCTGCCGCATCATCGTCGTGTAGATGCCGTCTTCCTTCGGCAGCGGCTCGCCGGTCTTCTCGGCGTGCTCCTTCCGCATCTGGTAGCTCTGGTGCGCGTCGGTGAGCAGCGTGTCGCCCGAGTCGGCGCGTACGGCTTCGATCGTCGTGATCGGCCACTCGTCCGGGTTCTCCGGATAGAACACGCGGTCGAAGTAGAGGGTCTGCCGCAAGTTGTCGCGGTACCAAGGCACCGAGCGGAACGCGCGACTCACTTCGGCGTCGATGTTCAGGACGGGGTACGTCTTCTTGAACTCCTCGAGCGTGCGCTGGAACTCGGCTTCGAACTCTTCCTCCGTCGGCACGAGTTGCTCTTCGAGGAGCTTGCGCTCGGCCCCGTGCTTCTTGGACCACTCGGCCTGCACGGCGGCGTCCTTCATCCGCGCGGCGCGTTGGCGCGACGTCTCCTGCTCGAGTGCCTTGGCGCGCGCTTCGGGCGACTCGAACGGCTTGGCCGCCTCTTGTGCAGCGATGGCCGACTCGGCCGCGGCCTTGGCGGCCGGCCCGACCAAGGGCTCGATGGCGAGGTTCGCCTCGTCGCGCGCACGGCGGTCGAGTTCGTCGTCGACGATCAGGCCGACGCGGAAGATCTCGAGCTGCAGGCGGCAAGGCCCGTAGATGAGGTAGCGCTGGATCTCAGCGTCCGGGATCCGCGTCCCGTTGATCACGAGCGGCGCCCCGAACATCGATGTCTCGGCGGTCGAGGGCAGCGAGCGTGCGGAGAGGAAGGGCACCGCGAGGGCGACGGCGGCGAGTCCGAGAGAGAGGGTACGCGTGACCATGGCTTCGAAGAGAGGGGGCTCGGTGTCGTGTCGCGCCCGCTCCGAGGGAGGGGCGGCCAAAACGGCGTGCGAGGCTACGGGCGAATCCCGGGACCGGCGAGAGGAATCTCGATCCGCGAGCGCACGGGTTCGTCCGATGGACCCGCTCGCGCGCCGGTTCCGGGTAGTCTAGGAACTGCCTCGAAAACCCCGTCCTGCGCCGCGGCGTAGGCAGGCCTCTGAGGACCCCATGCCCAGGACGACCGTCTACGCGCCCCGCACGATCTCGCTCGTCACCGAGCTGATGCACCCGCCAGTTCCGCCCGACGCATCCGCGATCCAGCGTGTCCACGACCAACTCTTCCGCCAGGGATCGCCGCCCTACTCGAGCTTTCTCGTCTCCCCTGCCGGGCCGGTCCTGTCGAACCCGACGGCGAGTCCCGGCTCGAACTCCTTCGCGGCTTTCCGCCCCGACCGATTCCAGTTCTGCGAAGAGCTCTCGAGCGTCACCTACGACGAGTTCGCGGCCCGCGTCCGCTCCGTGTCCGAGAAGGTCGCCACGCAGCGGAACTTGCGCTTCTTCACGGCTCAGCAGGTGACCCTGCGGACCTTGGTCAACCCGCGCGCGTTCACGGACAGCCGCGCCTACCTGAAGCACGCGATGTTCGGCTTCGACGACGAGACCGAGGTCTTCGGCAGCGATCCGGCGCTGCTCGGCATCCGCTTCGTGTTCCCCGTGACTCCGGAACGCGCTGGCACCCACTCCTTGCGCATCGAGTCGTGGGCCAACGACCCGCGATCGCTCTTCCTGGAGATCATCTCGACGTACGCCGGCGTCCCTGCCGACGGTGCGCTCGTCCAGATCGAGGAGAACATCCACTCGTCGTACCGCTTCCTGACCGAGCCGGCGATGCGTTTCGTCGCGGGGTTCGACACGAACGGCGGGCCCATCGCGGGTGACGACGGCGACGGCGAGGACGGGAAAGCTCCGGATGGGGACGAGGACGCCGGGGAGGACGACGGTCGCCCGTGAAACTCGCTCCGGGAGCGGTGAGGGCTGGGCAACCGCGAGGACCAGAGCAGCTATCTTGCGCGACGCGGATGACCCCGAGCCCTCAAAAGATCGAGCGATTGGTCGCCTGGGTGTCGTGCACGGTCGTGCTCGTCTTCGTCAGCGCGTGCGAGCGCTCGGCCGCCGTCGGAACGCCTGCGCCGGAGAGTCCTGCCTCGACGGTTTCCCGCGCGAATTGGCCAGCGGACACGGTCCTCGCCCTGAACGGGGCTCCGATCCGCGCCGCGGAAGTCGACGCCATCGCATCGATCATCACGCGCGCCGAGGAGGAGCACACGTTGCCCCACCTGCGCCGCATCGCGCTCACCAACGTCGTCCTCATGCTCCACGCCACGCGCCAATTCGCGGGCGAGTCGAAGCGCGCGGCTGCGTTGGACCGCGCTCGAGCGTGGCGTGACGCGCTCGCTGGCGGAGAAGCTCCGCCTTCGTCCATCGCCGCCCCGATCGAGGATGAGGTGCGCGGTGGATTCGGAATGACCGGCCTCGAGGTCTGGGATTGGGCGCTCGATTGCACGCTGAACGAGTGGTCGCAGCCCATCGAGACGCCCGGCGCTTGGCGCGTCGCGCGCGTCCTCGAACGCAGCGCGGGCCTGCGCCCGTGCGACGTCGTCCTGCGCGTGGAGCTGCACACGTTCGTGTGGGACACCTCCGCGTCCTTCGACAAGGACGTCGAGGCGTTCGTCGATCGCTCGAAGCTCGAATACGTCGACGAGGCCTGGCGCGACCTCGTCCCGACCCTGTGGCAGCGCCGCTTGCGAGGAACTCCATGAAGTGCTCCGCCCTCCCGTTCGGTATCGCGGCTCTGCTGGCACTCGGCGGACTCGCGACGAGTGCGCGCGCCGAAGATCCGCCCAAGCCGGCTCCCGAAGCGCCGGCTGCGAAAGCCGCTGAAAAACAGGCCGAAAAGCTGACGGCGTGGCCGAAGCCCTCGGACAAGGACGTCATCGCCACGGACATCGAACGCGTGATCAAGGCGCACATCCCCGAGATGGCCTCGGCGGGTCGCGATGCGCTCGTCGCGGCGGGAGCCTCCGCCGTGCCCTACGTCCTCGACCGCTACGGCCGCGAGCGCGACGAAGCGGCGCAGGATCGACTGCACGAGGTGTTGATGCAGATCACGGCTGCGGATCAATCGCGCCTCCTCGCCAAGGAATTCGAGAGCAAGCTCGCGCCGGTGCGCACGTTCACGCTGCATCGCGCCGCGGCATTCCCCGACCCGGGCAACGTCGCGGCGGCCGAAAAAGCCTGGGCGCGGATCGTCAAGGCCGGTGACAAGGCCGATCCCGACGAGCGCTACGCGGCCGCCTTGTGCGCAGCGTCCGCGGGTTCGATCGTGGGCCTCGACTCGCTCTTCGAATCGTGCCAAGGCAAGCGCTGGGACCGCGAGAAACGCGAGATCCGGACAGCGCTCGAAGGCGCGCGCGGCAAACCGGCAACGGACCTCCTCCTGCCGAAGCTCGAGAAGGCCGATCGCAAGGGCAAGGTGGCCGTGCTGCGGATGCTGGCCGGTTGCGGCGAAAAGGAGCAGGCCGGGCGATTGCGCGGGTTCCTGGACGACGAGGACAACACGATTCGCGTGACGGCGATCAATGCGCTGCGCGGCATGGTGGACGGTGAGCTCCCGATCGAGGATCTGGCCGCGTTCGAGGCGATCGAGATGGCGAGCGTGTGGAAGGGACGCAAACTGTGACGTCGATGGGAACGAGCTCTGGACTCCGGCGCGGACGGCGATTCGTGATTGGATTCGCCGCGCTGGCGCTGGTTTTCACCGCGCTGACGCCGCGCGCCGGCGCGGCGCAGAAGTCGGACAAGAAGCGTCCGAACGACGCGTCGCTGTGCACGGTGTGCCAGGACGATGCGCTGCAGCTCGAGGCCGGCGGCATCGCTGCGCACGGAGGCTTCGTCTTCGGCAAGAAGGATGGCAACACGGAGAAGACGGATCGCCACCTCTTGACGCTCGACATCAAGTGGATCGAGACGGCGCACTTTCGACTCGGATTCGCTCTCGGGCCGTACAAGGTGAAGCTCGAGGAGAAGAAGAAGTTCCTGGCCGAGCTGACGAAACTCCAGAAGGCGTTCCAAAAGATCAACCCTGAGACGACCATCCTCGATCCGTGGTTGCGCACGCATCTCTTTGCGCAACGCTGCGAGGAGATCTACACGCGTTTCCTGGAGATCATCGACGGCAAGGGCGCGACCTTCGCCGACGGATCCGGCGTGTACCGCGGTGCGTATCAAGGCGAAGGTCCGTACCTCGGGATGAAGGAGAAGTACGAGATCCTGATCGTCCCCAACGAAGCTGCCCACGTCGATTTCCTGTTGGAGAATGCCGGATTGCGCATCCGCAACACGCAACGCTGGCACTTCGTCGATCGCGGCTCGATCACGATCTCGATGCACGCGCAGCAGGGGAACTTGCGCAGCGACGCCGGCCTGCACGGGCATGTCGCCTTCAATTTGGCGCACAACCTCCTCGACGGGCTGAACCACTACAGCTACGACACGCCGGTTTGGCTGCACGAGGGACTCGCGCACTTCATGGAGCGCGAGATCGACCCGAAGAACAACAGCTTCGACGGTGGCGAAGGCGCAGTGGCCAACATGACCAGCAAGAGCAACTGGAAGCCGGAGGTGCTGAAGCTCATCGCCGGCGACGAAGCGCCGCGCATGGCCGAGCTCATGGCGCTCAAGAACTTCGGCGAGCTCAAACTCCCGCACCACTTCACGACGTGGTCGATGATCGATTTCCTCATCGCGACGAAGCCCAAGGAGTTCGGCAGCTTCCTGTGGGCGATCAAGCGCAACTACGACGCCCAAGGGGTCCCGACCGGGTCGAACTTGCCCGACTGGCATCGCAAGCAGTTCAAGGAAGTCCTCGGTTGGAGCTACGCCGAGTTCGATTCGGCCTGGCGCGAGTGGGCGCCGGTCGCCTACCGGCCCGGCGTGCCCAAGGGCGGTGAATCGATGCCGCAGCTCCCGGGCGGCATCCCCCCGCCGGGCGGCGGCGGTTGACGGGCGGGCCGGCGTCGGCGTCGGCGTCTACGACTTCGCCGAGCCGGAACCCTTTTCCAGCGCCTGACCCGGTCCTGTGCGCGCCTTCACGCGCGGATCGGGCGATGGCGGATAGACTTCTCCCGCGCGGAAGCGGTTCCTCTCACCCGCTGGATGGGTCACGTGTCGATAGAGATGCGACCGGGCCGTCGCGCGTTCCGACTCTTCCGCCCATACTGACTGCGCCGACCTACCTCACGTTCACGTTCGAGTTGGTTTCGCGTTCCGCACCCCCGGCGGCGCTCGAACCGCCGAGCCCGCCCTACGCACCTCGACCCGCACCGGATGATCCAACGCAAGAAACGCATCGTCCTGTTCCTGCCGCACCGCGCGGATCCGGAGCAGGGAGTGCGGGTCAGTGCCGACCTGACCCCGCTCGAGCTCTTGCAGATCGCCGCGATCCCGGCGAGCGAGGGCTACGAGTGCGTCCTCATCGACGCCATGGTCGAGCCCGACTACTTGGCGCGAGTGCTCGAGGCGTGTGACGGCGCGCTGCTCTTCGCGAGTTCGTGCATCCTCGGCTTCCAGGTCGCGCACGGCGCGCGGGTCGCCAAAGCCGTGCGCGAACGTTTCCCGCAGCTCCCGATCATCTGGGGCGGTTGGTTCCCGAGCGTCGCGCCCGAGCAGTACTTCAAAGAGGGCATCGCGGACGCGGTCGGCCTCGGTCAGGGCGAGATCACGTTCGCCGAAGTCGTGCGCGCGCTCGACGCCGGCACGACGCTCGAGGACGTTGCGGGACTCGCGTTGTGGCGCGACGGTCGCGTTCACTACACGGCCCACCGCGCGGTCATCGGGTTCGATCAATTCCCCGACGTGCCGTGGCACCTGCTCGACTTCGAGAAGTACGTCGCGCTCCAGAACGACAAGGCGGAGAACTGGAAGGTCCGCCACAAGTACGCGGATCCGTGGGACATGCCGGCCGGGACGCCGATGCGCGGGTTCAGCTACTTCTCGAGCTTCGGTTGCCCCGAGCCGTGCACGTTCTGCTGCTCGCCGGTCGTGACCGGTCGACGTTGGAAGGCTCTCCCTGGGAAGCTGCTCGCCGAGCGTCTGCTCGAGTGCCACGACCGGTTCAAGATCAACGTCGTGCGCTTCCAGGACGCGAACTTCGGCGTGCACGAGAAGCGCAGCAACGAGTTCTGCAAGGCGCTGATCGACGCGGGTTCGCCGTTCTGGTGGAACGGCACGTACGAGATCGAGACGATCGCGCGCTACAAGGACCCGTCGCTCGATCTGATGCGCGATTCGCGTTTCCACATGGCGGCCTTGGGCGCCGAAGCGGGATCCAAGGAGCAGCAGGAGAAGATCAAGAAGAAGATCGACATCCAGGGCGACTTGGAGAGCTCGCTGCGCCGCCTGAACGAGCGCGGGATCCAGACCGGCGTCTCGTGGATCATCGGGTACCCGAACGAGTCGCGCGATTCGATGCTCGCGACGCTCGAGTGGGCCGCGCGCATCAAGTACCTGTTCCCGAATTCGCCGAGCGACATCTTCCCGTTCCGTCCGATCCCGGGCACCGAGGACTTCGATGCGTCGGTGAAGAACGGCTATCAGCCGCCGCGCACGCTGGAAGAGTGGGGCGCGTGTCTCGAGTACAAGTACTCGTTCGACGACATCGGATTGCCGCTCGACGTGCTGCGCGAATGGAAGCGCTACGGCGTCGCGGCGACGTTCTACGACCAGCTCGCGCGCGAGGGATCCGGTTCCATGCGGCGCGCGATGAAGTCGATCTCGGGCTGGCGCCTGAAGAACCAGAACTACCGTTTCCCGGTCGAGCAGAAGCTCTTCCACGTCTACGTCAAACTGACCGGTCAGAAGACGCAGGCCGACGTGATCCGTCGCGACACCACCTCCGGTGTGACCCCGAACGCCCCCGTAGCGTGACCACGTGATCGCCCACAAGAAAAAGCTCGTCCTGTTCCTCCCCCACCGCGCCGATCCGACGCGGGGCGAGATGTTCAGCGCCGACCTGCTGCCGCTCGAACTGCTGCAGATCGCCTCCGGGCCGATCGCGGACGGCTACGAGGTCGTGATGATCGACGCGATGGTCGAGCCCGACTATCTCGCGAAGGTCCTCGAAGCGTGCCAGGGCGCGTTGCTCTTCGCGAGCTCGTGCATCCTCGGCTACCAGGTCTACGACGGCTACGTCGTCGCGAAGGCCGTGCGCGAGCGCTTCCCGAAGCTCCCGATCATCTGGGGCGGTTGGTTCCCGAGCGTCACGCCGCAGATGTGGCTCGAAGCCGGCATCGCCGACGCGGTCGGAATCGGACAGGGCGAGATCACCTTCCGCGAGGTCGTGAAGGCGATCGATCACGGGACGAATCTCGAGGACGTCGCCGGCCTCGCGCTGTGGCGCGACGGACGCGTCCACTACACGAATCACCGCGTCGTCGTGGGCTTCGACCAGTTCGCGCCCGTGCCGTGGCACCTGCTCGAGTACGAGAAGTACGCCGAGCTGCAAGTGCTGCCGACGCGCATGAAAGTGCGCCACCGCTTCCCGCTGCCGGGCAAGTGGACCCCTGAGAATCCGCCGCGCGGATTCAGTCACTTCTCGAGCTTCGGTTGCCCCGAGCCGTGCACGTTCTGCTGCTCGCCGCTCGTGACCGGCCGTCGTTGGAAGGCGATCCCCGGCCGTCAACTCGCCGAGGAGATCGCCGAGCTGCAACAGCGCTTCAAGTTCGACGTGTTGCGCTTCCAAGACGCGAACTTCGGCGTGCACGAAAAGCGCACGAAGGAGTTCTGCGAAGGCCTGATCGACTTGAAGGTGCCGATCCACTGGAACGGCACGATCGAGATCGAAACGATCATGCGGTACAAGGAGCCGACTCTCGATTTGCTCCAGGAATCGCAGTGCCACCTGCTCTGGCTCGGCGCGGAAGCCGGCACGAAGGAGATGCAGGAGCGCATCAAGAAGCACATCGAGATCCCGAACATTCCGCTCGCGATCGGCAAGCTCGCGAGCCGCGGCATCGTGCCCGGCACGTTCTGGATCATCGGCTACCCGGGCGAGACGCCGGAGTCGATGCGCGCCACGCTCAAGCAGGCCGCGATGATCAAGCACATGTTCCCGATCGCCGGCAGCGAGGTGTACCCGTTCCGTCCGATCCCGGGGACCGAGGACTACGACGCTTCGATCAAGCTCGGCTACGTGCCGCCGAAGGACTTCTACGACTGGGGCAAGTGCTTCGAATACAAGTACAACTCGCACAACACGCCGCTCCCTGAGGACGTGCGCGAGACGTGGCGCCTCTACAACAACACGGCCGCGATCTTCGACAAGCACGTGCAAGAGGGCCCGGTCTGGATGCGCAACGCGCTGTCCAAGGCGGCGGGTTGGCGCCTGAAGAAGGGTCGCTACGGTTTCCCGGTCGAGCAGAAGCTGTTCCACCTCTACGTGCGCGCAACGGGCCAGACGCAGCCGGGCGCGGCCGACTATCAGGCGACGATCGACGCGTGACGCGCCGCGCGCGTCGAAGGACGGGCGCACTTCACGATCGATCGCCGCCGAACTCGGTGGACGTGCGCGCGCTCGACGGCGACTGCCCGTCGAGCGATTGCTGGTAGCGCAGGCATCCACGCTGGAATCGGGGCCATTCCGGCACGACCGGCTGCGGATCGGTCCGCTCGGGGAGCAGACCCCTGAGCCGCGGATGGTGTCAGCACAGCTCGTGCTCCGTCGCATCGCGATGTGCGCGGATCCCGGCGCGCAAGCGCTGCACTCGAGCGATCAGGCGGGCTCGATCGAACGAGTCGAGGTCGTCGTCCAGACCGACGGTCTCCGCCACGCGCGGTGGAGGACAGTCCTTTCCGCAGACACGCATCAGGGCAGGAAGTCGACCTGCGCCGGGATCACGACCTGCGGCGTTGCTTCAATCGGCCCATCGGCACGACTTGACCCTTCACGTCGTTGGCGACGAGCTTCAGCTGCTCGATCGGGCGCGTGCCGCCGGCCTTCTCGCCGCTCAACACCAGCATCGGCATCACGCGGGCCACGGTTAGGATGCGGCGCCCATGACGCTCGCCCCCGTTCCCGTCTCGTCGAGCGCACCGCAGCGCCGACCCTGGCGGGCCCTCGTCGCGCTGATCTTCGCGCTCCTCCTCGGCGTCGGCGCGATCATCGTGCTGCGCCACGTCCGCGATCTGCGCGAACGAGCGCGCGCGGCACGTGCAGCGGCGCTCGTGCTCGACGGCGATCTCCAGCGCCTCCAGGAGGCGTGGATCGTCGAGCAGCTCGATGGCGACGAGCCCGAAGCCCTCGCGCTCGCGGCCGGTCTGGCTGAAGCACAAGTCGCGCGCGGCGATTACGCCGACGCGCCCACGGAGGAGATCGCGGTCTCGATCCGCGTCGGCGCGGCGCTGCGCGACGCGGGCGAGCTGGACGCGGCGACGTCGCGTCTCCAGTGGGCGTTGCGATCCGCGCTGGCCGCCCGATCGGGCCTGTGGGACGAACTCCTCGGGCGCACGGTCCCCGACGCGGACCAAGCGCCGAATGCACGGGCCGAGCTCGCGCGCCTGCAGCTCGCGCGCGGCGACATCGGGACGGCGCTGAACTTCGCGCTCGAGGCCTGGAACGCGCCGCGCACTCCGGCTGCGCTGGAAAAGCGCACGACCGCGATCGCCGACCGCGCGTTCCTCGTGGCCGAGATCCTCGCCCAAGAGGAAGAGCACGCACGCGCCGCCGAATTCGCGCGAATCGCCGTCGACGAGGCGCCGCCGCGCGACCGCTCGCACGCGCACGTGCGCTGGAGCGCGCTGCGTTTCCTCGCACTCGCCGAACAGCGCGCCGGCGGGTTCGACGAGGCGATCGAATTGCACCGCACCGCGCTCGCCGCCGCCCGCGGGGCATTCGTGGACGACGATCCGCGCACGGCGAACTCGCGCTACGAGCTGGCCTTCATGCTGCACGACGCGGGCCCGCGCTTCGCCGACGAGGCGCTGCGCTAGTACGCGACGTCGCTCGATGTGCGCCTGGCGCGCGCGCACGGGGATCGCGATCAGCTCGCGACGCACCAGTCGAACTACGCGCTGCTGCTGAAGCAGACGGGACGCCTCGCCCAGGCGGAGCCGATCTCGACGAACGCGCTCGCGATGCGACGCCGTCTCGTGCCGGAGGATTCGGCCGGCACCGCGACGATGATGAACAACGTCGGCACGCTGCGAGACGCGCTGGGCGACCGCGCCGGCGCCAGCGCAATGCTCACCGACGCGCTGGCGATGCGCCGCCGGCTCTTCCCCGACGGCCATACGGACGTGGCGCAAACGCTGCAGAACCTGGCCTGGCTGCGGCAGAAGCAGGGCGAGTTCGGTCAGGCCGTCGTCTATTCGCGCGAAGCGGTCGAGATCCACGAGCGCACGTTGGTGACCGAGGACATCGCCTTCGCGATCGCGCTCGACAACCTGGGCGGCGCGCTGACCGACGCCAAGGACTACGCGGCGGCGGAGACCGTCACGCGCCGCGCGCTGGCGATCGAGGAGCGTCTGCTCGCGGGCTACCACGAGACGCTCGCGCAGACCCTCGACAACCTGGGCGTGATCCTCTATCGCCGAGAGCAGTTCGAGGAATTCGAGACACGTCTCGAGACGGCGCTCGCGATGCGCCGCGCGTTGTTCGGCATGGACCACCCCGACGTGGGCGCGACGCGCCGGCACTTGGCCTGGGTCGCCGAGCAACAGGGGCAGCACGAACTCGCGGTCGAGCACTACCGCGCGGCACTCGCGGCACTCGATGGCCGCACAGAGGACCCGGAGCTCAGGACGGAGGTCGGGAACGAACTGGCCGAGTGCCTGCGCGAGCTGGGTGACCCCGCGGGCGCGCTCGAGGCGTTTCGTGCGACGTTGACGACCGCACTGCGCGCCCCGTCGCGCTGCTGTTGGCCGATCGCCGACGCTGCGGAGGGAATCGCAGCCTGCGCGGCGCAGGCGCAGCGTCACGCGGAGGTCGAATCCGAACTCGTGCGCGCCGCCGAGGTCGCGCTGTCGACGCCGGGCTTCTTCCTCCACGCGCGAGCGCGGACGGTCGAGGCCGTGTGCGCGCTCTACGAGTCGTGGCCCGAGAAGAAGAGCGCCCGTGAGTCGGCACGCACGTGGCGCGCGCGCCTCGAGGCGGCGGACCAAGCCGAAGGTTTTTGAAAGCCGGCGAGGAAATCGAGTCCGGCGCCGCTCCAACACGAGTGGCGGCGCGACGCGAGATCGTGTGAATCCTTCGCACGCCCAGCGACCGCTCGCGCAGTCAGTGGCTGATCTGCGACCAATCGACGCGCTTCACGCCGTGCTCGCTCGAGATCTTCTCGAGCATCTCCGGCGCCTGCTGCAGGTTCCGCAAGCGGACGTGGAAGACGAGCTCGAAGGGTTCACTCGGCTCGCCACGACTTCCCGACAGGTCTTGCACGCGGATCTCGTGCTGCTTCAGGATCGCCGCGATGCGCGCGGAGAGGGACGACATCTCCGAACCGATCCCGGTGACGGTCAACCGTCGATAGATCACCGGCGCGATGCGACGCGTCAGCGGATCCAGCCCCGCGAGAACGATGATGACCGCGATCGCGCCGACGATCGCGATCGAATATTCGCCTTGACCGATGACGATTCCGAGACCGGCGACCGTCCACACCGTCGCTCCCGTCGTGATGCCGCGCACGATGTCGCCGGCGCGAATGACCGTCGCCGCGCCGAGGAATCCGATGCCTGTCACGATCCCCGCCGCGAGCCGGTTCGGGTCCATGACGATGCGTGCGACCGAGTCCTCGTCCATCATGCCGACCGGCAAGACGCGCGAGGCGAAAATGAGCAGCGTGGACGCGAGGCACACCAGGATGTGCGTGCGCAGTCCCGCTGGCCGGCCGTGCATCTCGCGCTCGAAGCCGATTGCGCCTCCGACGAGGATCGCCATGGCGATCGGCTGCCATTCGAAGCCGATAGGCAGGATGGAATCGGCGCCGGGGATGGGGATGGGGATGTTCATGGCGCGCGAGGGCAGGGGGTTGGTGATCGGACGATCCGGGGATCGGCTGGAACGAATTTCTCCCGTCGCCGACCGGGGCGATCGTCGAAGCGGCCGCGGGAGCCACGGGAAAGGGCACAGTGCGTGGCATTTCGCGGGCCGCGAACACTTCGCTCTCTCGGCCTGCGGGTCGATCCGACGCGGTGCTCGCGCGGTTCGACGTGCTCCGCCGCGCGAAACTGGGGAACTGGAACGACCCCGTCGAGTTCGAGACTCCCCTGGCGAAGACCATGGCCATTCCGGACGGCTACACGTTCGTCATCCCGCACATCGTCATTCCGCACATCGTCGTCCGCGGCGTCGCCGCCGCGATCGCGTTCTACGGGCGCGCGTTCGAGGCCGAACCGCGTCGGACGTTGCCCGGCCCCGACGGCCAGGCGATGCACGGCGAAGCCCGGATCGGCGGCGGTGCAGTCATGCTCGCGGCCGAGAATGAATTGTGGGGCTCGAAGTCGCCGCTCGTGCTGCGCGGGACGCCGGTCACGCGCTCGAAGTCGTTGCTCGCGCCGGGCGGGACGCCGGTCACGCTGAGCATCTACGTCGAGAAGTGCGACGCCGCGTACGACCGCGCGCTCGAGGCCGGAGCCTAGTCCGTCATGGCGCCGGTCGACATGTTCTGGGGCGACCGGTTTGCGCAGGTCAGCGATCCGTTCGGCCACCTGTGGTCGTCATGACGCACCTCGAGGACCTGACGCCCGATGCAGACGCCGACGAACATGAAGAAGGAGTTCGGCGACAAGCCGTGCGGTTGAGAGCGATCGCGACCGCGCTGGGCGTCGCCGCGCGCTCGACCACGGGATCGCGCGATTCGGGACTCGCGTCGACGGGCCGCACGCCGCGCTGTCGGATTGGACATACCGCTCCCGCGGCGGGTCCGATCCCACGGCGCGCTTCGCGTGGGCGCGCTGAACGCAGCGAAGCGGCCGGATCGAGGCGCGCTGCGGGTAGGATCCGTCGCGCGCCATGCCGAAGAAGGTCACTTTCACGCTGTCCGGGCTGATCCTGCTCGCGCTCGGGTTCCTGTTCGGGCCCGAGGCTGTGCAGGGCATCGGCGGCACGGGATCGAGCACGTCCGCGACCTCGACGCGCTCCGAATCACCGGCGTCCGCAGGGGATTCGACTGCGTCCGTAGGGGATTCGACTGCGTCCGCAGGGTATTCGGCTGCGCCCGCGCGAGATTCGACTGCGCCCGCAGGGTATTCGGCTGCGCCCGCAGGGTATTCGGCTGCGTCCGCAGGGGATTCGACTGCGTCCGCGCGAGATTCGAAGGCGCCCGCCTCCTCGACCGCTACCGTCGACACGCGCGTCGGGTTCACGTCGCAGCGCGCGCTCGACGAGCACTACGCGAAGCACGGACACGAGTTCGGCTCGATCACAGAAGTGCAGTACCTGCGTCGGGCGCAAGAGCTGCGGGACGCGCGTGCCGGCGGCGACGTGCGCGAAGCCGTGCGCTCCGACGGGGTGATCACGCGCTTCGACACGCGCTCGGGCGCGTTCATCGCCTTCCACCAGGATAAATCCATCCGCACGTTCTTCCAACCGAACGACGGCCTCCGCTACTTCGAGCGACAGCTCGACAAGGAACACTGAATGATCACGCACGACGCCGTCCGAGAACTCCTGAAAGAACGCAAGGCCGCCGATCACATCGTCAAGGGCGGCCTCGAGGGTCTCGTCGACGGTTGGGAGACGACCGTGAAGACTGCGCAGAAGGGCTACACGCACGGCCTCGACGAATGGCGCAACGAAGTCGACGCGCGCAACATCCTCGCGGCCGCGATGGAGGTCGCGCATCCGGCGCAGAAGAAGTCGATGAAGCTGCGCCTCGACGCGGCCGACGCTAAGTTCTGGAAGGCCTGCGAATCGTGCGACGGCAGCGTGTGGGGCGCCGCGCAAGCCGAGCGTGAGAAATGGACCGCCACGAAGGAGTGGTGGTACTTCCTCGCGCCGAAGAAGGCCGGCGACGAGCTGACGTCGGACCTCGCGAAGCTCGCGCCGAGATCGGGCGCGAAGTCCGCGCCGGCGAACGCGTCGAAAGCCGCGCCCGCCGCGTCGAAAGCTGCGCTCGCCGCGTCGAAGGCTGCGCTCGCCGCGTCGAAGGCTGCGCCGAGCTCGTCGAAAGATGCGCCCGCCGTGTCGAAGGCTGCGCAGAGCTCGTCGAAGGCTGCGCAGAGCTCGTCGAAGGCTGCGCCGAGTTCGTCGAAGGCTGCACCGAGTTCGTCGAAGGCTGCGCCAGCCGCAGCGAAGGCTGCGCCGAGCACATCGAAGGCCGCGCCGGTAGCCTCGCAGCCGGCGGCCGCTCCGAATGCCGCGAAGAAGCCGGCCACGAAGTCCGGAGGCCAGCCGTGATCTCGCTGCGCGCCGTGCTCGCACCGGCACTGTTCGCGGCCGCGCTGCTCGGCGCGTGCTCACAGGAAGTGTCGCTCGTGACCAACGCGACGCGCACCGCCGAACTGCAGGTCGAGGGCATGACGTGCACCGGTTGCGAGGGCACGATCAGCTCGACGGTGCTGGCGTTGGACGGCATCGAGGCCTGCCAGGCGAGCTTCGATCAGCACCGCGTCGTCGTGACGTACAAGCCCGCGTTGACGAACGAGACGAAGATCGCCGAGGCCATCCAGTCGGTCGGCTACGAAGTGAAGCAGAAGCCCTGACGTCCATGAAGAACGTGAAGCCCAAGGACTGCCCGGCGCTGCTCGCCGCGGGTCACACCTACCTCGATGTGCGGACGACCGAAGAGTTCGAGGCCGCGCACCCGACCGGCGCCTTCAACGTGCCCGTGATGACGCGCGGACCGGCCGGCATGCAGCCCAATCCCGACTTCACGAAGGTCGTCGTGGCGCATTTCGCGAAGACGACGAAGCTCGTCGTCGGTTGCCAATCGGGGATACGTTCGTTGCGCGCGTGCGAGGAGCTCGCGCAGGTCGGCTTCACCGAGTTCGTGAACATGGAAGGCGGGTTCGGCGGCTCGCGAGACGGCGAAGCGGGCTGGAGCGAGTGCGGCCTGCCGACCGCGTCGGGCAATCCCGAGGGTCGCACGTACGCCGCGATCCTGGCCTTGACGAAGGCGCGCTGAGACGCCGCTCTTTCAATGTTCTTCGGGAACCCGTGCGGATCGATCTCGGCAGCGCGGGGCGCTCGTAATCGAAGCTTGGCCCCCGCGGGTACGCGTCCGCACTCGCTCGATCTCACGTCGCCTACAGCACCTGCGATCTCGGCAGTCCCGCCAGCCTCGTCGTCTGCGCTGCGAACCGACGCTCGAGTCGAGTCCCGGGATCGACGGAGGCGGGACCGGCATGGGGACGCCTACCGCAACGAGCGCTCGAAGCGTCAGCGAAGCCCGGGTGAGCGGCCTGGAGTTTCCGTGAGCGGATCGAAGTCTCCGTGAACAGGGATCCGGGTGTTCCGCACACCCGCCCTGCCCGTGTTCGGCCGCGAGGCAACACGTGGAAAGGATGTGCGCGGAATCATCGGCGCGACTGAACTGCGCGGCGCGCACCGGACCGCTCGAGCTCGGTTGCGAAGTCCTCGGTCGCTCGCTCGAGACGAATTGGTGTCGACAGGTTGCCGACGGTCCGACGGTCGAGTGAGAGGGCGACGGGCGAGGCGGAGGGTGCTGCACCCGACCCAGCTCGTTCTCGCGTACAGTCTTGATCTACGTCCGATCGACGCAGGCAGCAATCGAACGAACGTTGCTCGTCGGATGAACCGACGCCGACCTCGCCGACCTCGCCGACCTCGCCGAATGTCCGCGGAATCATCGCGAGGTCTCGCGGGTGCTCGAGCCGAGCGGTCGAACCTCGACGGCTTGGACTCGAGCACCCAGGTCGGGCCGCGACGTGTGGCGCACAGCGCTTCGAATGTCCGCGGACTCGAATCCCGCGCTGGGGACAGTCTTTGCTCGATGCTTGTTTTCTCGTGATTTTCGACGACCCGAGCGTTCGCCGCGC